>Ga0209145_1000367_pt1 | contig 9951 bp, 7 predicted proteins | sample WorMetfiPIANOSA2_FD_187396 | JGI IMG/M metagenome (GOLD analysis project Ga0209145, IMG submission 187396) | Marine gutless worms symbiont microbial communities from Max Planck institute for Marine Microbiology, Germany - Olavius filocauda... | ecosystem: Host-associated > Annelida > Digestive... | reverse complement strand
GATTGGGCTACCGTATGGTGGAAAAACTATGACGATACGTTAAGCCGTTTTCATACAATACCAGCGTGTCACCGACAGACAGACGGACGGACGGACGGACAGAATTACTATAGCAATATCGCGCGTCAGCAGCAGTATGCTGACGCGAGATAAAAACCAAACCAACTTGTTTAAAACATTGCTTCACAGATGATTTTAGCTGGTAAATAGCAAAATTGAAACTTTCATTTCAAGTTAACCGCATTGTTCGATTCATTGAAATTTTTTAATAATACTTTATCGAAATATGGGCATATATGTCCCGAATAAGAGTTGAAAATTTCGTCTTAAATTTCCTATCCGTTTGAGAGAAAATTAAATTTTTGTTGTGGTACTTTTTTGGCCGCACCCTGTAGACATTAGTCTGCATTCCTCCGCGAAGCCGCGGACGACTGTTGACGCCATGCCACTTAGCGAATGTCGATGAAGCGCGGCTGTTGTGTGAAAAATGCACTCATTGACCCTGTGACCTTGACCTTTGACCTTTCAACCCCAAAATACCACATCATTTCTAGGATATCCCAAGGTCATTCACCACCAAGTTTGAACACTTTGGGATCATTCGTTTTTAACGTGCGTCAGTCATACTGCGCACGTTATTGATATAACATTGCTGTCTGTCTGTCTGTCCGTTCGTCTTTCTGTCCGTCACACGCTGGTATTATGTCGAAACGGCTCAACCTATCGTCAGACTGTCTTCACTGCCTGGTAGCCCCATGTTTCTAATTTTCTGAGGACCAAACTTTTTCCTGGAATTCCAATGGCAACACCCCCAACGCGGGCGTTAAATGCAAGGGGGTAGGAAAAAGTTGCAATTTCCGACCAATATCTCGCTATAGCTCGTAAACGGTTGAAGATAGATGGTATATGCTGGTGCTGCTATGCGTTTGACCAGCATTGAATCCTCTTTCCATCCGTGTAACATTTACCGCGATTGTCCCAGGGGCGTACCCAGGGAACCCAAAACTTGCAAAAAATGTGCTAAAATAGCGAACTTTTGAACTTACGGGTTGAATTACTGGGAAACGGTTGAAGATAGATTGGTAGATGCTGCGATGCGTTTGACAAGCATTGAATCCTCTTTTCATCCATGTGACGTTTACCGCGATTGTCCCACGGGCGTACCCATAGGGGAGGCCAAAATGTGCTTAGGCTGATTGCAGAAACTGACGCACGTTCTGTTGGCGATAGCTATCCTTCTTGTTGAGTTCTACCGTGGACCGACAAACAGACAAACCAACAAACAAACGGACGGACCCGAACATCTTGCCCACTCCAACCGACCGTGGATAAGAAGGAAAAATTGCAGAACCTGAACAGTGTTATACGGCAAGGTAATGACGTTTGTCGATTTAGCGTAGCGCATCTTAATCATCAGTTGGCGGCACAACCGAACCTAGTTTGAATACACTGAGCAGACATCAAGAAGTCTGCTTGAGCCTGACTGATGATCAAAGTTCAAAGTATGTGCTGAAACGTTATGATGACCATGGCGGTAGGCCTGTACCAAATAGGTCCTTGCGATTATGCGTTCATTAATTAATTGATATCGTTGAAGGTTAATTTACAGTCGTTCTTCTTGCTTCTTACTTTTGTGGCTGCTTCACAAGTGCTTGTGTCAAAGGAAAAAAATATTGACTGATGACAATTATGTGACATTGTACATTGCTCAACGTCTTTGTTGCGGCTTACGTGTCTGTAATTTCGCTAATGGGTTCAGTTAGGTCAGTCCGTCGTTTTCAGTCGATCCATTGGAAAGAGTTAACGGAATATATCAGCTCAGTATTATTCAAAACTATCTTTTCTGATATATTTCCTTGTGACGAATAAAAGTATATATTCCTATGCACACGAGCAAGCGAGACACGTAGCTCGTTGCGTAGTAAGACTAAGCTGATGCGGTTTACGATGATCGAGTGCACGAGCAGCAACGGAGGAATACCAACTAAGATAATAAAGAATAATGGTGAAGTGACAGCAATACGACCGTGAATTAAAGACCCTTATCCACGCAACTGAAGCATCTTTGGTAATTCAAGCGACGATTATCAGCAACAGCAGTAGCAGCAGCAGCAGCAGTCAAGCTACCGTATACTGTGTGCTGTGTAAAATACATTACAGCCATGTTTTATGGTACTGATGATTGCATTGCATTGTAATCAAACTGCACACTTCTTAGAATGTACACAGGCCCATGCACCCATGAGTGTCTATGTTCCCCGTGATTTACAGCTGATGCTATACAGTAATAACACTAGCACTAACGTATTTAATATGCTATACGCAGGTCGTATAGTCAGCCGTCTGTATTCGGAAAGCCTCATAAAAGTTCTGGGGTGGCAGCTCATATACAGTTACCTACAGATTAAGGAATTTGATGCAGGCTATATTAATTATCGTTATCGATGTTGTTGAAGTTTTGCATTCGCCTTATCAGGTCGATAGCGACCAGAGTCGTCGGGAAAGGGTTAATCTTATAATCTCGTAATCCTGACTAGATAAATTACATACATTACACAAATATACAAGAAACATTACAAGTATGATCACAAACGCCGGAGAAAGAGGAGATGGGAGGGTGTATTCTCCTATTTATTATAAAAATATATATAGCGTCTGCCGTTTTTAACGTGCGTCAGTATACTGCGCACGTTATTGATATAGGCTGAACGTCTGTCCGTCTGCCCGTCACACGCTGGTATTTGTCGAAACGGCTCAAACCGTCTTCACTGCCTGGTAGCCCCATGATTCTAGTTTTCTGAGGACCAAACTTTTTCCCGGAATTCCAATGAGAACACCCACAACGGGGGCGTTAAATGCAAGGGTAGGAAAAAGTTGCAATTTCCGACCAATATCTTGCTATAGCTCGTAAACGGTTGAAGATAGATGGATATATGCTGATATGCGTTTGTCCAGCATTAAATTCTCTTTCCATGCGTGTAACATTTACCGCGGTTGTCCCAGGGGCGTACCCAGGGGAGGCCAAAATGTGCCTTACGCTGATTGCAGAAACTGACGCATGTGCACGTTCCGTTGGCGATAGCCATCATTCTTGTCATCTGTACCGTTGATCTCGGCCTAAACTATTTCCAACAGCGAACTCGTGACGAACCAAGGGTATCACTATCTTTTATTTCGAAAAATGCAGTTTTTCGGATTTGACTCTACACAGGGTTTAAATTTGTGGGAAAAATATAAAACTGTTTTAGCATTCTTCGAGCTACGTTGTTTACACCAAGGTATTGTGTAGCAATGTACAGTCTAAATGGGTGAAATGCGTATTACACAGTCCTTAACCATGTACATCAGTGGCCGCCGCTGTATATATAAACCGATTGCACTTAAAATTGGCTCACATGTGTCTTTTGTGACACTGCTTATTTACGCCGAATTTCGTAGCATTCGGTTCATATTTCAGGGAATTGCAGAGTGCAGACCCTATAAGCCACAACTTGTCGCCTGAGAGCAATTTTAATGTCTGCGACATTAAGTCGCCGGCGATTAATAGCATGCATTGTGCAATGTGCATAGACACTGACAGAGGAGAAAGAAGTCATTGCGTGTTTGCGTTGTTCTAGAAAGATGGATGAGTTCATTGAATGTCTGGAGGAAGCGTCGAGCGTCAACTGCGGACAGGAAGCTGGGGACTGGATTCATACAGCCAAGCAGATCTACTTCGCACCGACAAAGAAACAACTGAGATGCTCAGACATAGGTATTCATTTGGCGAAATAAAGATATATATAGGTATGTAATCGTTGGTTAATGTGGATTTAACAATATATAATTGCAATTTACTCCGTAAAATCGTTGCATGCGTGGTCTAGATAACATGCACCACATAGCAATATACACCGTAATAGTAATAGAGTAGGGTTTAACGTCCCACCAAACACATTATAGGTCATATCGGGGTGATCAAAAAAGGAGTGGCTATATATTTTCGTTAACCAACGTCTCTCAAACGACAACCATTTTTATTAGCAAATGCGTCCAATATGCAAAATCTAAGAAAATAATACAGCGAAAATTATCCAATACTAATAATCAAATCAAATAACAATCAAATCAATCAATCAACATCAAATTAGTCAATTAACAACTATGCTAAATGACAGCCGCCAGTCATTATATATGTAATTTTTTGTCATTTTAAGTCGGAACACTAATAGTAAACGGTGCCAAAGTCATAGCCGTCACTGGCGCTCAGCGCTGCCCGAAAGTGCGTTTTTAACATTCACTTGAACGTAATCAGTGATATAGCCTAGTGTTATCACGCAGAGTAGATAGCAGACTATTCTACATGGTGGGCCCATAAAAACGAAACTCCACTGTCCGATACTCTTGCAACAGGATATATCCAGTGGATGCTGACGTCGGACATTTCCTACGGAGACACAGAGCTTCTGTAAATATGCTGACCAACGCCGGCCATGGATACACTATACAGCGGTCTTGAAATGACTCGCTGCCGTATCGGAAGCCATTGAAGGCTGTTTAGAATCGGCGTGATGGACTGGTCGCATTCACTAGACAAGCCGTAGTATTCTGCACTGATTGCAGCCGTTTTATCTGAATACTGGCTGGTGCTTCAGCCTGTAGAGCGTTACAGTAGTCTAGCCGGCAATGTATGAATGCTTACTCTAGTCTGATGGAATAATAAACTATTCACTAACAAAAATCCACATAGTCTTTAGTCTTTGCGACCTTGAATGTCTGTTCAAGGTCATTTAAGGTCATTCAAGGTTAAGCTAGGAAACAAGGAGAAAATTTAATATCAACTATCAAGTGTAATAAACGCAATTAATGTATCGCGATTTGGTGGCTTTTTAATTTTTCTGCGTAAAAATATTTCTAAGCGTCCATATCCACATACAGTAAATTTTATATTAGATTTAGTCCCTTCACTTTTCTATGAAGAAATTAGTCTGTATTAATTTAAGTTAATTTAAAATACATAATGAGCTGTTTTTCTGAAAAACAGCTGATTATGTATTTTAAATTAACTTATTTTTTCTGTTTACTACGCTGTTGGCTGCGGAAACTGGAATACAGCGTCAGTAAGTCGCAAGTGGTAGAGCAGCAGTCACTGTCTGTCACGCAGTTATTAACTGAGATGACGTCTATTCGTATTACGTTATATAGTACAGTTGTCGGTGTTTACTGTTTAGTTACAGGCCTGTGAACTCCCTACTGAGTACTGAGTACTGAGATATTGCATCATGCATCAACCAGCTGCGTTTGACGCATTGCTGCCGAATTCAAAATGAAACTGTAATGTCAGTGAAAACTGAACGTGAACTGAGTATGTATAGGTCTATCTTGCATATTTGTCGTTATGAATATTAACTTATGACGACATTTTGCTGATTCAATTAAGTCATTCAAAAGTGTCAGTCTTTCGAGAATAATGCTCAGTAATGTCATATTAGGTATTGGCTTGCAATGCCGCATCAAGGACATTGATCACGATTCACGGATACATTTCTGTCATATGCACTTAATCTTCAATAGTCCGCTGTGCAGTATAGGCCTAGTGACTGAGTGATACCTGTAATACATGACACGTGTGTGTGTGTGTGTGTGTGTGTGTGTGTGTGTGTGACGCTGTTGTGACGTCAGAGCATGACGTAAACCCGCTGCTCGTGTTCGCTGCTTTCGTGGCTTCAGTGGCGCTAATACTCGCAATAGTCATCTGTTCTATTGCTGTGTACCGGCGCACTCGGCAGCGACAACAGAGCCATCTGCCGTCTGCCGGCGCCAATGTGCTCACAGGACGTAAACGACAAGACAACACAGCGGGCAGTCGGCGTCCGACGCCTGTCTGCCGTGACGTCATTCGGCTGACCACCACAGACGTTCGTAAGGCGTTTAGTTGTAACACGGCCAATGAACCACAAGCAGCAGAAGTCTAGTGAACTGCGTGGACGAGGCAGTACTTGCTGGCGACGTTTGTTGTAAAGGATTTATAGCACGAGTTTAATGTACTACAGTACAGTAGGCCTATACTCGTCACGTGAACAGCATCACGTATTGTTGTGATTGTAACTACATCCGTCGTTTTCCTAACAGTTTCACAACACTCTGATGATGTTTGTTGACTGTCAGTTTAACTGTGTATAGGCCACTTACTTGTCTGTGCGTCTCGCCGACAACACACGTTCCTTCGTGTATACGATAATACTACGTTCATGCCACTTGCGTAACCAGAAATTGTTGAGAGAGAGTGTGTAACTGCGTAATTGTCTCGAGGCAGTGTAGAGATTTCTTGATGCCATCGTTAGCAAATGTCGTAACTCGTTGGCCTTTCATTTCTTTCTCAAAATATTTAGGCTACGTAGGCCTATTATAGTCTACGTACTTTCTTGACAGTGGGTTCGTATGCACCTTAAGCCGCGCGTTTACACCAGATACATGTAGCCGGACCGGCACAAGTATCCCGGACGAGCAACTTATATCCGGATACAAGTGGATACTTGTCGACGTGACGACAATTTTGTCACCGATACAGGCAGGGTTGTTAATATTGCAGTATTGTATAATTATTGCAATAAGTATTGCAATACTATTGTAATACTTTCTAGTATTGCCAAAGGTATTGCAATACTTGTTGTATGTTTAGTAATGCACTTGGTATTGCAATACTTTTAGAAGCAAAATATTGCAATACTCGAGAAGCAATATTTCTGTGCCTAACAGTTTGACACAGCGTCATAAATATAGAGTTACAGCGTGTGTCACCCATGGGTTGCAGCAGAGTTTTAAGAACGTCTTTAATTTTCTCTGCAGAGAAAGATTTGATCTGTTCTGCTTATTCCAGATGGCAGTCAGTTTCGCAAAAGTCTGCAATGATGCCTTTTTTAGCGATTAACCTCAAACTTGGAAGCATCTACCGGTGCAACCAAGTTAAATGCATGGCAAGCACACTTCCAGTCGAGATCAACTATTGCAAGAAGTATTGCAATACTGTTGCAATACTTCTTTGCCAAAAATTATTGCAATTAGTATTGCAATACTTTTTTTTAACCAATAATTGCTATTTTTATTGCAATACATTTTACCAGTATAATTGCTGACAAGTAACAACTCTGTGATACAGGATACATGTAGACGGCGACAGGCGATACGATACTACCGTCAGTTCCATTCCACCGAGTCGGCAGTGTTGGTAGTCCACAATGATATTGTCTGTGCCATTGACGAAGGTTATGTAGTTGGTCTTGTACTTCTTGACCTAAGTTCTGCATTTGACACTGTCGATCACTCCACACTGTTGTCATTTCTTCAGACTCGATTCTCCATTACTGGTCAGTCACTTGCATGGTTCCTTTCCTACCTCACTGATCGTGCGCAAGTATTTACCATCCAGTGTAGTCAAACACCCCCAATACCACTCACTTCTGGTGTTCCCAGGGTTCTGGCCTAGGCCCTATGTTGTTCATCACTTATATAGAGGGCACTCCTGTTTTTGACACACACACACACACACACACACACACACACACACACACTGTTCAGTATCATCTGTTCGCAGATGACGCACAATCCTACGATCACTGTCCAGTATCAGCGGCTTCGTCCCTGGTAACCCGTCTCTCATCCTGTGTCACTGACCTCGCAAATTCATATGTCTCTCTTAGATTGCAGCTTAATCCATCCAACACCGAGTTCATCTGGTTTGGTACACGTCACAATCTAGCCAAGTTACCGACCGAATGCTGTTCATTGACCGTCTGTTCGTCAGTCATTCAGTGCGCTGATGTTGATGTCGTCCGTGATATTGTGTCCTGTTGAACAATGAGCTATCCATGCAAAGCCACATCAGCAAGGTCACCAGTGCATGTTTCTGTCATCTGCAAAGGCTACGTCAGATCCGGAATTACGTCACTCAAGAAGTCATGGCACAACTCGTTACATCACTCGTCATCTCTTGCCTTCACTATACTGTAATTCCGCGCTCGCCGGCCTTCCTGCATCCTGCAGGCGCCTCTGCAACGAGTACAAAATGCCGCTGCTCGACTTGTGCTCAACCTTGACTGGCAGTTGCACATCACTCCAGCACTACAGCAGTTGCACTGGCTGCCCGTCAAATACCGCATCATCTTCAAGATCGCGACGTTGATGCACCTCATTCTATGTCCGTCGTATCGCGCCGACCTGGTTGCATTCAACACGGCGAACTCTCAACGACGTCAACTCAGGTCGTCACAAACCAGAGCTGCAGTCGTGAAACGGACACGGACGCAATTTGGCAAACGCGCCTTCTCAGCTTGTGATCCCAGTATATGGAACAGTCTTCCTCCAGCAGTCCACAACACTGATAGTCATCATGCGTTTAGACGAGCTCTGAAGTCACATTTATTTTACTGTGTTTTTATTGCATAACTTTTACCCGTTCATGCTGTTAACTATTGTAATGCACAGTCGGCCTTTTATTGTATGACTGGGCACTATAAAACTTTTTTAAACATTAACATTAACAAATGGATACAAGTGGATAGCCTATAACTTGTATCCGGGCTACATGTATCAGGTGTAAACGCGGCATTACGCACGTTTTATGTCTACGCCACTGGTTCATTCGTTATGATCTCTTGACCTTGACATTTGACCTTTGATTTCTAAAGGTTATCGTTGTTACGTGACATTCATACTCACCAAGTCACGTCACTGCCCGTTAGCAATTAATGTATATACTGATTTTCATGGCATTGACTTTAATTGTACAAGTTTCTGTATTCGTATACTTCATGGTATAGCCTAGCATTATCAATTTATCATCAAGTTTCTAGGCAGTGTAACCACTCGTTCATCATGTTATGGCGCTGGCGCATTTTGTCCCTGGCTTTTAAGAGACTCGGTGACCTTGACTTTGATCTTTTGACTTTAAACAGAAGAGTGTACAATGTTTGCCATGTATAAACTTTTCAAAATTAAGTTAGAGCATTTTACGTAATTTCTTTCTAGCGTTCCAAGCCTCAGTTGCACACACCGAGGGCAGCATAAGTTGACCTTGTGATCCTGACCTTCATTTTTCTGCTTTAGAATGCTGTTCGTTTATCACGCTTCATATTCTTCATATCCATAACAAGTTTTAAGTGCGGAAGTACAGCGTATCTCCTGTCTAAGTCCAAACTTTTGACTTTGACCTGTTTACATTTTGACGTTAAATCTGTTAAATTATGTGGTGTGACCATGAAAACAGGGTTAGGGTTCGTTCAAGGTCATTGGAAATGGCACCATTTGATAGATCTCATACGAGTTCCTATTCGCCTTCCATAGTAACTATGGCGATATCTTGTATCGTTTGCGAGATATAGCGACTTATTGGTAGAAAATCGCGCAATTTTATACCCTGCCTGTATTTAGCGCCCCCGCATTGGGTGACCCCGTAAGAATTTCGTGAAGATGTTTGATGTTGGTAAAACTGGAATGACTGGGCTACTGTATTGTGGAAAAACTATGATAATATGTTCAGCCGTTTTGATACAATACCAGCATGTTACGGACAGACAGACGGACAGACGGACAGACAGAATTGCTATATCAATATCGCGCGTCAGTTTGCTGACGCGCGATAAAAATGAATGTTGCTATAGTTTGCCTGTATACATTACAATTATAAGCAAGGTTTATTCAATCTGAATGTTAACTGGCCCCACTTCCAAAAGCGTTCCAGCGTAGGCCTACTAAGACAAGAACTTAGCTATCGCAAAAGGATCGCGCGTCAGCTGCATAAACACTAATAACAATATCATGATCTTGAAATCTGGTTTAGAGGTCACTCAATGTCACTAAAAAGTGGTGCCATTCCAAAGTTTAGGTGCGGTTTCCTATTCGACTTCTGTAGTAACTATGGCCGTATCTGTAGCCGTTTGTGATATATTTAATGTCAAAGAATGGCCTGACCTT
>Ga0209145_1000366_pt1 | contig 9956 bp, 10 predicted proteins | sample WorMetfiPIANOSA2_FD_187396 | JGI IMG/M metagenome (GOLD analysis project Ga0209145, IMG submission 187396) | Marine gutless worms symbiont microbial communities from Max Planck institute for Marine Microbiology, Germany - Olavius filocauda... | ecosystem: Host-associated > Annelida > Digestive... | reverse complement strand
GAGTGCGGAATTGGAATTTTTTGTCCGCTATCAGACCGCTATTCCACAGACTGGTCTGCGTCCGACACAGGGGCATGTCTGGTCGTTCATAGTTAGGGGAGCCACTGAGAGGCTACTAAGAAATCAGAGGGGGCCTGACTAGGCACGTAGCCAGACTAGGGGCGGCCAAAATATTAGGGGTGGGCAGTTTCAGTTACTAAGCGTACTGAACTAAACATCGCAATCAGGACGGCGACGCCATTTTGATAATGAAGATTATAAAACGATGATGCAAACAGAGCGAACGTAGAATTTTTGTGTTTGTACCCCTCACTCGTGACATTCTGGGAGCACATTAGTAGCAACGATGCAAAAAATAGTCATTTTTTAAATTTACATACATTTTAGGGGCACCTGGGCCACAACGTTTTATGGGGTCATGACCACCCCTGCCACCCTAGACACGCCCCTGGTCCGAAAAGTTTCATGTTGTCAGTCTGTACCTTTCACAAGATGCGCAGTCATATGGCGACGCATCGGAATTTAATGAGTATATTACTATAGATTATGATATACAGCATTGAGTGAGCAGTCGCACGCTTCACATAACAGACTGCCTTCTGTAGAGATCGAACTAAACAATGCATGGACAATGAAATGCGTCATCGTTCTAGTTCTAGGAAGAGCACTAAATCAACTGGTGATTTCATTTGATTTGATTTGATTCGACAGATCATTTCGACGACGAGTCATTCCAGGCTGCAGTCGATTGCACTGGAACAGACATAACTAACGGAGAAATGCATAGCTCTTCCGTGCGTTCATATCCATTAGAGTGCAACTGAAACTGTCTCTGCCAATGACGGGATGGGGGAGAGTTACAGACCGTCGGGCCATTCACAGAAAAAGCCCTACAGCCGAGATGATGAGTCGATGACTCGGCATGACAAGAATACGGCGACTGGCGGAGCGACGATGTTGTCTTGTTGGGACGTGAGAGACTGGCGTTCAGTAGTTGACGAGGTAACGAGGCTGTGCATCTCTGGTGATGAAAAGCCACCGACATCAGATGAGATGAGATGAGATGAGAAAGCTAATCAATTATAATTCTCATCTTTCGCTCTCGAGCGACGATCATTCGGTGACGTCATGCGCGATGAATCTCTGCTAACAGGATGATGACGCACGCGAGTTGTTGACATTCGCCAGATATTTGTAGTGTGTAGCTCCGGTAGTGTGGCCTCACGGCTGCACGGTCCCAGGCACGCCGCCGCCGCCGCCGAGTTACGACGTATTAAGCCGTCACAACTTCACAACATCGTTAGCAATCATTAACGCCGACAACCGACACGTCATTACGTTGACGGTTCAATTCTAATGTTGGTTTAACTGTGAAAACATTATCGCCACATGACGATAGCTGTTCTTTGAACCGGCAGGTGCCCTGTCTAGCCTGCAGCATCATTCTCTATATCAGTTCGCAGGTTCAGGCTTGAATTTTTCTCAGTATTTACGCCTGCATTCTTCGCCGACACTTGAACGCCGATACATGACTCGGTCTATTATACATTGTCGTGATGTTTCACGTTGCACTCATAACACACTCTTAACGCCAGTTAAGTGTCTTATTTAGCAACGTAATTGATGGTTATAGAGACGTGCTTGATACGATCATCCAGGGCTCAAATGCCACTCTGCTTATGAACGTGATATGTCTTATCCACCCACCCTGGGTTTTCGACAAATCACATCAACACCCAGGATTGGAATGAGAGATGAAATAGGCCGATAAACAAATACTAAGAGTATAGTACTGAATAAGGTAAACCGTAAAGGTATAACGGGTGCAGTACTTCTGGTGTAGGCTGGCTGCTAATATTCCTTCCTATACCAAAGACCTCGAGCATGTTGGCATGTCATTGAGTGTGTGACTCATGACCAGTGCAATCGACGCCAGACCTGCGGTTACCGTTCCAGCCGCTGAGCATCACCGCTCTCAGTCAGTACCAAATTATACTGCTTGGTAAATGAAGCGTGTGTACGAACAACTTTTCCCGAGTTGATACGCGACTGTGTGAGACCGCCAGAATTCAAACTTGCGATTTCTTGATCGCAATTTCGACGCACTAACCGCTACACCATACTTTCCATTTGGTCGATAATGATGCGTGCTCTGTACGCACCAGCTAAAGCATATTGAGACTGAGGCGCTTAATGACTTTTAGTTTTAGGTGCCGTGTTCAGTTCCATTTTACATAAGAAATCGTTTTAGGTATCTGGAATGTATACGTGTATATGTGTATATAATGTTCTTGCTTTGTTTTTATCTGATATGCGTTTGTCGCATCGTAATAAACGCTACTACTACTACTACTACTATGAATTATCTTACTTGCTTACTTACTTACTTACTTACTTACTTACGCCACAGATTGTACTGGACAGCTGTAGTTAAACGTGGTGTTGATGTCTGTGCAGGCGGATCACAGGTTTCGAGACACCGTGAGCACACTGGACCAACTCGGTTTCCAACTAGAAGGAATGCCGAATCCCTCGCATCTAAATCTGGAAAACGACGACAGTGATGAAGTGGTTGTTCATGCACTCGGCGATCTGACGCGGGTGGCGCCGTTCCTCGAGGCGGCCGTCGACGGGGAGCTGCGGCACGAGCGAGGCCGCCACTTCGTCCACGACTACCGGCGCATCCTCGACGACGCCGAGCACGGCTTCTACTGGGTCCTCTGCCAACTCTACCGACTGCGCGCCACCGCCGTCGACAGCGACGACGCCGTCAGGACGGTACCTGTAACGAACATCACGCTACCAGCAGCCAGTGGAACGGTTCTGAGTAACGCCATACGGCACTATCGCGATTACGTAGTGCTCAGAGACTTCGGTCGGCTACTTGACAATTACAGGCACATGTTATGGCGTAGGCGCTCACGGTCCGCAAGGCGGTCGCGAAGCAGCCGAGACTCCTCCGACGTATAGTATAGTATTGTTACACCTCTTCGTCTAGTTGATTAGTACTTCTCTTTTCGGTGCTCTGGCAGGGAAGAATCTGTGATGTCCTCGATATCGTCGATTGAACGTAGTTGACCGGCGGCAGCTGACCATGCCACGCGACCAGCAGTCGACATGGGTTAGACTCTGACCTGAAACAAAAGTAGCTTCAGAACAGTCAGGAGGACCAATGACCTTACCACGCTCAGTGACGGAGCTGGAATTCAGAAACTGCAGCGGTACACGTGGTAGTCCGTCCATCAAGATTAAAGCTGTCCGTGCACGGTCAAACTGCTCGCCGAACTCTCCCGATTTAGCCAGTGTATACTCCGAATAACGTGCGCTGGCGCCTGTTAGAGGAACTTATAGTGCGTGAACTGTGAACGTTGTATTACTTGAGATTGAGACTTACAGTCCACGCGTGTGCGTGTGGTCTTGCCGTCCAGTGATACGTTCATAAGTATTTCGATACTTATGTGACGCTGTTGTTACTCCTATGTATTAATATAGCTATTGATGCCTGCAATAATAAATAAATAAATAAATAAATAATAATCCTCGGACAATGTTTATGACGCTGTCATCACGACAAAGTCATTTCGAGAGTTCAGCTGGTTCATCTGATGAATGCAGGACAGCGCCAATCGGTTGCCGACCCTTAGACCAAGCCAACCAACTTGGACTGTGAGTCCGCCTGTAGGCTGCTATCACCCACATCCACTATTGCTATTTATGTCACGAACATGAATGTCACGAACACGTATTGAAATGTGACGGGTTTACGATGCGACCAGTTCCCTTACCTAACGGTGCTTGAAAATTAAACGGACTTCCGTATACATGACGTTTCCACACTCACGGGTAAGGAATGTGTCACAGTTCAAATGAAGTAATCACAGCGTCAAGGTATTAGTGCAGTACAGTCACAGATATTTAAGCTATTTATTTGTGCCATTTGACTTAGAATCTCGCCTCCGTCCGAACTTACGGCTAAAACATGGTGTATACTGTGTTGGAAATCATCATCATCATCATCATCATCATCGTCCATAACCATAACACATATTTTACGCAAAATGGCTCACAAGACTTAAGACAAGACTTATTTAGGTAATTTGCCCGGACAAGTGATATGTGTGTGCCAGTCACTAAGTCATTCTGAGACGTTTATAATTAGTATACGACGTCCAGCTCGCAGGATGTTTTTAGACGTCGTTTGTATAATACATGTGTATTTTATTATCTATATATTTTATGCATTGAACGTTATTATAGGTATTTATTATGAAGAATGCCAGCGTTATAATAATGTTGATAACGTGTACGTTAGGTATTGCTGCGGATTGCCAATGTTTCAGGCGTGTAAGTAAAGACATTTTATGCAATTATGGTTTATGTTTTTCCTACATGTGCACATATTCAACTCGGTTCTACGAATAACAACACAAAAGTCGCGTTCCGCCTGTTTTCTATTTATTGCAGAGATCGACCGAATTTGTTTTTATTTTTCGACGCTGATACTATGAAATGTGGTCTTATCTATTAGGGTTAAATATAGTTTTTAGTTTTTACAACAGACAAGATACAAGGATTAATATTTACGGAGAAAATAAGCTAGTTTTCGATTCTATCAGACAAGATACTAGAATTATTTTACTCACACAATATTTCGGACTAAACGTTGACTTTGACAAATAGTATATTATGTTTGTAATTTTTATTTATCTCGTTTTCATATTCAGCTAAAAATCAATTCACTTTTTCGTTTTCGTTTTTTTTCGGCCGAAAAAAATGCCATCTTCGTTTTTTTTGTTATTGGCCGAAAACTCGGATTTTCTGTCGGTCTCTAATTTATTATGAACTGTTTTTAATTATTCGGTTGATGTTTATTAATTATTAGGTTGTACTACGTTTAGCATGTCTGATTGTCATACTGGTGCTCATTCTGCAGTCGCCGCTGCTTCCAGTATCGCGTATACATAGAGACGAGACGACGAGCTGTTGATATCGTGTAAATTAACTCTATATACTTGTTGTTCGAACACCGCAATAAACTTTACGTGTGAAATGCGTTCTACGGGCTGCGAATATTTCGACACAGTTTTTTTTCTAATATTATGTTAGACTGATAAAATGTCAACGCAAGGGGCGTGTCTAAGGGATAGGGTGTACTTGGCCCCGAAAAATATCGTGGTCCCAGTGGCCCCTAAAAAGGCAAAAAACGGACTAATTTAAGTTAACAAGAAAAGTGGGAGCTATGGAAACTCTGTTTCTGCTCTGTAGTCGCCCTAACTACACTCTTAAAAATGTGTTTAGATGTAGGATATGTTTAATATCTAATCGCGTTTACGATGGCGTCAAATATCTAAACACTTGGAGCAATGAGACGCCATGCTAAACACGTTTAGGCTAAACGTATTTAGCAAGCGTCTAATCACTCCGGTTTAGGCATCTTTCAAGCTAGACGTGTTTAGTTTCTAAACGTATCTACTGCATGTGAACGTCTAGACGCGCCCCTGGTCACCGTTACACCTTTGACTGTAACTTCTGTATAGAACGCGCTCAATTTATGTTCGAGTATGTTCCGCTGTACGTCACACTCAACTTATATAAGGTGCACAGTACGCCTGATGTTTTTGCTGTTCGTTGTAATGTGAATATACAGGGTGCACCAATAAATACGTTACATTTGTTATCGATTTTTCTGAACTTCAAATATTATAGTGACTGTTTGGCACCTTTCAGCCTTTCTACGATATATTCAATAAATTCTACTCTTCGTAGGTCCCTCCCTATCTTTCCATAATTGGTACATTGCACTTATTTCTTCCTTTTTTCTTTAATCGAATATAATGTAAAACAGAATTAACAGATCATAGATGAACAGAAGAGGCTGCTATGGTGCTACTCAACCCTTCTGGTTGTTAAGCCATGTCAAACAAATCACATTTGAGCGTTTTATAGATTTAAAACAGGCCAGTAGTTCTAGTGCTTATGATCTAATGAAAAACCTTTGTTCACCATATTACAATGGTAGCATTATAAAGAAAAGAACAATCAGTGTTAATGAATAACGAGCCATGGATTATTTCTACGGATTTCTAGGATTACTAGTGGTCGTGTGAAGTAGGATCACAAGTGAGTGTGTCAACATGGTGATGATGTCTGTTACTTGGCTTGGGGTAACTGACGGCATGATGGTTATGACCGCAGTCCACTATTCTATCCAGTCGAAAACCAGAGTTTTCCACCTGGTTTTCGACTGGATAGAGTAGCGAACTGCGGCCTTTACTATAGCTAAGGAAACTTCACGCTAGCTATATAAGTTGGATGTGATCAGGTGTAACTTTTGGTGTAGTGAGAAGTGAAAGGCTGCCAAAGTCGAGAAGACTTTATTTAACACAAACACAACACAATAATGTTTGTGAAAGGCTGCTAGAAAGGAACAAGTCATCCATGCTGGCCATCTACCGTAAATTCTTGAATACAAGCCCGGTCTTTAATACAGGCCGGGCCTCGAATACAAGCCAGGGGTTTGACTTGATTGTACTAGAAGCCGGGCCTCAAATAGATCTACAAGCCTGGTTTCATGATTCTATATAGCCTCCTTAAACGGTTTATACACACCGTTAATTAGGGCATATATGTTGCCTGCCGCCAGTTTTCTCAACTTGCTGGTAGAAAAATTTATATATGACAATACAAAATATTTCCAGAATGTGTAGAATCAACATTCAACATTTGATCAACTGTAAGCTACTTATTTGATTACTATTACTTGATTGATTTTTAATTAATAATTTACTCTGGATATAATCATCAGGTGACGTGGTGCATCCATTTTGTGTCGGAGTTGCAATCGAAAAGTTGAGGGGATGTTGCATGCTGCAGGCCTAACAACGGAGGACAAGTTGTTCACATTCGCTGTAACTTCGTATTCAGTTGTAACTTCAGATAAACAACAACATAATAGGCCTAATCTAACACTTCAAACACACGTCGTGGGCGAAACAGTCCGGTGGCAGGTGCACAGTTCTCATCAAACCGAGCTCGTCAGATACGCCTATCAAAACTACTGTACGGCTACTGTGTATGCAACGCAAGTTCGCCAACAATGTGACAGTAGGACGCCTTGTGAATAGGCAGCGAGTGGCTCGTTACTACCACGTTCGCCAGATGGTGCATGGCCTTCAATAATTTATACCGCACAGTGACAGCCTTGACCTTGAGATACTTGAGGTACCTTGAGGTACACCGATACTGAACTGAATATATATATATATATATATATATATATCCAAAAATATATAATAATATATCCAAAATAGCATCACAAGTAATTGCACTCTCTCCAATGCCTGTGTAGGGCCTACTCGGCTCTGCCTTCATAGACATGTAGGCCTAACTATCTGTAGGCTATAACGGCGACTAACATCGAATATAATAGGCATATGCATGCTATCGTTGTTTAATTATAATCTTTCAGCCAGCTGACGGGCGAAGTACACCGAATTTTTTACTAGGCATAATTCTTATACAAATACTTTAGGCCTACTGTAATTTAACACATTACCGTTGGTTCTGCGTGCTTCAGTTGTCGATCTCTAGTCTTGTTTGTGATACATATATTTTTCTTTGCATTTGTAGGTCAGTTTTGTGTTTTCTCACATTTTACTCCACGATACCGCGATATACCGTCATGGCGATATTTTGTTTGACAACAGCACTTCTCTCCTGTAGGCGCGGTCCGCTGTAGCAACCACGACTGCCATGAATAGACGTCGTCGTGACCGGAAAGTCGTGGGCGGCCACGCGTATAAGCTTATAGACCTATAGGTGTTTTGTTTCTTTAAATAGCAGTTCGCCCGCGCCATCTGTCTGCAGCCTACTTGTTCGTCCACCTGTCTGTCACACTCGTACGGTACACTCGTATCTCAAACGGTTTATATACGACCTCACTATAGTGGTGTCAGCATGAGTTTGGTTGAGTGGGCGCACGGCCGGCCCGTGAATAGACTATAAGCCTTAAATTTACTGACTAACGTATGACTTATAATGTATGATAAAATCGTAAATCTTATACCGGGCTATAATGGTAATAGAGGTCGGCGTGGGTATGACGTCTGTCTGTCTGTCTGTCTGTTTGTTTGTCCCAGCATAACTCAAAAACGAATGACCTCAAAGTCTTCGATCACACTTGGTGCAGGGAATATGACCTCGAGATATCCTAGAAGTGACGTGGTTTTGGAGTTTCAAGGTCACAGTTTAGTGTTACGGTTAGGGCACAACAATACGGCGTGGGTTCGAACTCTAAGAGTGCCTTCTAGTTCTATCAATGTTCACGCAACTGGCCCTGTCATATTTGAAGAGCAACATCCGGCATTGATTAACACGCATGCCATACGATTATTGATCATACCACGCAGAAGACAATGACTCGACTACTCTGATGAAACTTAATATCTTTTTGCACAACTACAACTGCAGTGTCTAAACAAAACTGATGCTATTCGCTATAATCACAAATCATATAGCGTCATCGTAACCTATACACAATCAGTTCGTAAGTCGTATGCGTCAGCATCATCAGTCGTCGTCATCATCATCATCAAAATTCGTTTAATAACAGTTGTAAAACGCATACAATACAGTGACAAAGTTAAGGACAGTCTGTAGGCCTCCTATACTTTGTCAGACACGTACATGTAGCTAGGAGGGGCACGGGGCAACTGTCCCTAAACTGCCTTCTTGCAACAAACAAATTTATCTGACAATTTTTCGACTTATATTTTGACTTCATCTGTGACTAATTTACTCCCAGAATGTCGCAATAGGAGGTATATCCACGATGCTCTGGCGGAATTCAGTCCATGTCTCCACTCTCAACCAGTCGCTGCCGTATGACCACATTCCGGAATGGTCCACGGTACACACGCAGGCTCCTGTATTCCGCCCCAGATGCGGTAATCCACACGATACAGGTCAGCAATGTTTGCTGGCTATATATGCAAGGATTGATAAACTAACCTAACCGCCACATTTGAAGAACATTATTGAAACACGACTTTTCGCACTTCTCAAGGCAGTGCAGCCGCACTATGCGGATGAAGTGGGCAAATTTATAATTCCCTGGTGTCAAATTTCATGAGGATATCGTGTAAAAAATCAGATGGTGTTTGACGGAGTTATTCAAAAAATAAAATGTGGACGTTTGTTTGAGACGCAGTGATCTTTCCCGAGGAAATGAAGGAAAATGAGGGGTAATGGTATGGGGTGGTGTGAGGAAAAGGAGGTTAGGGTAGGTGAAGAAGATGTAGGTAGTTGAGGGAGTGCCCCCTACCTCGAAGTTCTGGCTACGTTAAATGTATGCATCGACATTTACATGTAAATACTGTAGACTATAATAGTCACCACTGTTATTGTACACACTAAACGATGAACACTATACAATTAGACAGCTAAGCTAAGCTTATATATTGTCAAACAACAAATCAACAATGAGTCTGTTTATAACACGTGGACTAAGTAGCTATTGCCTATCGAGTCGATTTAAAACGTACGCACAATCAAACGGCGAGTGTGACATACAATATACTGATTTATGTTAACGTCATCATTTCAAGATCCTTCTTACATTTCACTCATTCACCAAATTTTGAATAACTCTTGACTGTATAATTTTTATATTTAAACCAGTCTATTTAGTTTTGCTTTTAAACCAATCGTAGACGCAGCCTGAATGTTAACTTTTCCGACTTCGAAGATGGCTGTTTCTTGCAATATGACCTCCATAACTGCAGAGTCTCTGTCATGCCATCAACGTCAGTGCGCGACCTGGGCATCTACATCGACTCTGACGCATCAATGAGGACCCACGTCTCCAAAACCGTGTCTACATGCTTCGCCGTACTGCGTCAGATCCGTAGTATACGTCGGTCGGTCTCCCAGCAGGTTCTACGATCGCTGGTCACATC
>Ga0209145_1000365_pt1 | contig 9971 bp, 7 predicted proteins | sample WorMetfiPIANOSA2_FD_187396 | JGI IMG/M metagenome (GOLD analysis project Ga0209145, IMG submission 187396) | Marine gutless worms symbiont microbial communities from Max Planck institute for Marine Microbiology, Germany - Olavius filocauda... | ecosystem: Host-associated > Annelida > Digestive... | reverse complement strand
TATTTGCGCTATACAAATGAACATTTACTTACTTACTTACTTTTATTAACAGGAATAATATTGGGCCCCTTGTGAACAAGTTTACGTGTCCGTTGTTTTCGACTTATTTTGACTTAAAAAGCTGAATAAACGGAATTTAATTGTGACAGATTAATTTTGTGTGTTTAGTGACAGACCATGATGCCGGTGGAAACGTCTTCTAAAAACAGCGAGACGGATTCCAGCACCGTGGTTGATAACAAATCGGACGACCAGTCCTCGTCTGGCGACAGTATTGTCCCGTCAACGGCCGACGGCTATCACAGCAAAGGCTCCATGACGAACCAGCTGCAGTATCTTCAGAAGGTGGTTCTCAAGGCTCTCTGGAAGCATCAATTTGCATGGCCTTTTTATGTGCCCGTCGATTCTCAGAAACTCAACCTCCCGGTATGTTTGTGAGCTGTGGTCTGTTTGTACTTTTGTCTCTGTAGCCATGTGTAACTGTCCTATGGTAATTAAACGTTACTTAGTTACTTACTGTTGTCTGGTTTAAGTTCTGGTCTGAGAGCAGACTAAAAGTGAGCGACGTCTCTTCCCTCAGGAGTCTGTTGGTGGTTGAAGAAAGGATGAGGTCCAGTGGATGTCTTTAGCACCAGTTGGCGACAGGAAAGGCATCTAGCCTGAAATCTCTGCACCAGTTAACCCTCGTGCAATGTACTTCTTTCACAACTGTTCCTTCTTCTGTCTGAGAACTTGAGAAGGACATGGTGGGGTTCTGTTAAAGAGGATGTGTGGAGAGGGAGAGTTAAGGATGAAAATGGCTAACCCAGGTTTACCTGGAAGGATCCTGGCATGTGTTTATGTGTGAAAGAGTTTAAATTCCTACTTTGTTAGTTATTGAAGTAATAATTTATGCAGCTAAACAACAGCTATAGATATTTTATTTAATTGATAAATAATAACTGTTACTACTGATAATGTGGGTCTGCACTGCCTTATATTGAAAAACAACATATTCATCACCAGAGCATGATTGGATTGTTTTTGAACCGTGATACAATCGAGGTGAATAGTTGTGATAATTCACTAGTAGCTAATGAATTTAGTGGAAAGTACTGGCCGCCTACCACTGGATTTATGACTTGTCACCTGTGAGCTGACTACCGACAGGTTGGTATCAGCTCCGGACCCAATGCTCGTATCAAGCATCTGACTACCTTTTACCTATTGCATGTTGTCGATCTAACACAATAACACCATAATCAGGAGTGACTGGATACTGGTATTGATTCTGTACTGGACTGCGATTTACACATCCATATAACCATAATATTGCTTGTTCTGTGGCTGTTGAGTAGTGCATTAAGGTAAACGTGGGTAAATTATGATTGTCACCAAGTTGGCAATATTTGTCCTGAGCACAGCTGAGGCTCTGGCACTGGCACGTCAGATTGAGCTAATTGCATGGGTAGGTGATTGGATGGTTAGCTGGCTGGGTGGGTGACTGTGTGGGTGGCTGGATGGATGGGTGGGTGATTCATAATGCACTTCTGTACTCTGTTTCTCCATACATACAAAAGGCCTGAATTTTAAACTATGCTATGTATTCTAAAAAGCATGTGGTATATTAGTCTGTTTAAATTTGAAAGTCATTTTTCAGTAAAAGTTAAACAAAAAATGTAGCTGGAGCAAATGTCTAATGAAATCCGACGGCTGTGCTGAGCAGTAAGACATTCACTGTAAGACAATAAGCAATCATGCTACAGTTGATAATAACAGTTGCATTACAATGAGACATTGTGCATCGCAGGATTATTACAAGATCATCAAACATCCGATGGACATGGGAACAATAAAGAAGCGTCTTGAGTCAAGACATTACCGTTCTTCACAGGAGTGCATCTCGGACTTCAACCGAATGTTTACAAACTGCTACACTTACAACAAGCCTGGCGAGGTGTGTCCTGCTCGTGACTGTCATTATGCCGTTGTGATCACATAACAATACTTGATGCATTAATGTATGCTTCAAAGTGTACTTATATTTAGGGATGTGCGGAATAGTAATTTTATTTCGGTTTGGTTTTAAAAAAAAACTCTGATTCGGTTCGGAATGAGTTTGGTTCGGTTCGGTTTGATTGGTTCGGTTCGGATGTTGTAGCCTAGTTATTTACTACTTATGTAATACTAGAGTAGTTAATTTACAGCAAATATTACAGCGTTACTGTGCTGTGTTGAATGAACTGTGCATACCAGACTTTGATACTGTAGTTAATAATAAACTTTGACGTCACTCACAACAGCGACAACAAATAAGTAATGTAATTGCGTTCTAAAATCTATATGCTAAACTCAGTTTCTGTAGTGTTTTAAAATGTTCTTTATCTGCACATTGAATGCAAGTAGTTATTTTTGTCACTTTCAATTTGAACTGCCGATTGCACGCAGTTTCTGTCTGCACAGATGTCAAATTATTGGACGGTTTGGATTCAGTTCGGATTTTTTGTATCCGAACCGAATTTTGGTTTTCCACACACCCCTACTTATCTTTGTGAAAAAAAGATGATTGAAGATGGTTGATGTGACTTAGTGAGATGCTGAAGGCTGTCTGTTTGTAGGATATTGTCGTCATGTGTCAAGCCATTGAGAAGGTGTTTGTTCAGAAGTTGGCCAGCATGCCATCCGAGGTACGCTAGTGCTGTGATCTATGAGTGTGTTTTGTGTGTGTGAGTGAGTGAGTAGAATTTAACGTACGCTCGTCTCATTTTTGGAGACGAGCCTTTCCGGGCAATCAGTTGCACTGCTATCGACAGTTTCGTTCACAAAATCCTGCACGTGTGTGTGTGTGTGTGTATGTGTTTATAAAAATGCCTTGAATGATCTTTAGATCAATATCATAATGGTTTGCTGGTAGTATTAAAATCCTGTCAATCCTCTCTGTCTCTGCCTTCAATGAACTGTACATTTTTTCCATTTTCCAGGTGAACCTGGGTTAGTTAGTTGCCCCTTGACACTCCTTCTCCATATGTTCTAGTCCCGTGTGACCTCTTGGGACAGTCCAAATCTTTTCATATCCTGTCTAACACCATCTCACCACGAGGAAACGATGAGGTCCAGTGAATATTCTCAGGTATCAGGAATGGCATCCGGCTTCAAAAGTTCTGCACTACTGGGTCGGATTAGGACGATTGTGTAGAAGTCCGATAGTCGATACTGTTGTTTAGAAAAATAGGCCAATGTGATAGCGATGCAATACTGCACAAGCTAAGTCTGACGTATGGATGCAAACATGAAGCTGAAAACTGAAAAGTTTTATTGAGAAAAAGCAAGAGTTACAAAAATCGTTATCACTGACACAAAATCGTGTCCAGTTAAGATTGAAAGTGGTCTGTTGAAAGTGATATACCATCAGATTAACTATCAGCCAAAAAACAATGGGAACGATTGTCCAACTGTCGTCCGATGCGATAGTACGATGGGACTATCGTACTGACCCTACCATTACCCTTAGACATAACGATCCTGGACGGCCAAGCAATATGGTGCTATTATAACTGAGTACCGATGCGTTGAAACAGTTGGATGGTTTGATGCTAGGAGACAGAACTCGCTCCTCCACCAAAGAAGCCTAAACCAGATCCACTGGTCAAGTCACTGTCGACATCGTCGCCGTCATCGTCGACGGTGGCGACGTCTCACTTTACAGACACTTCAGTTGACACTCCACGTACGCTGTCGACATCGTCAACAACGATGACGCCGCCATCGTCGTCGACATCGTCACAGAGTCGCATGACGACCAGTCAGCCAGCGCCGCAGCTGACGCCGACGCCAGCAGCGACGGCGAAAGTCTCACCAATGATGAGCCTCTCACAGCCAACTAAAGTACGATGCTATTGCAGTTGTTATGTTGTTACTGTTAGTGCTCAAAAGTCAAATGTGTGAACCTATTTCAAAGTCAAAACGTTAAAGGTCAGGATCACAAGGTCACTTAAAGTGTAAAAGCATTGCTGCTTATAGTCACTATGTGGATGGATTGGAGCATATTGAATCAGCCATGCTCAACGATGACCAAAATGACCTATTATGTGTCGAGTGGGACGTTAAACTCTACCGTAGATGTTCCTTTACACTCCCTCCTATAGCTAGTCCACAGGTTGGGGCATTATAATGTTTGTTAGCTTGTTTTGGCTTAAGTCTGAACTGTTGCACTGTATACTGCATGGGTGCACAACATACAGCCTGTGGGGTGAGCCCCATGTGGCATGTGGAGAGCCTGATGCCACTAATTTTGGTACAAAAGTGGCTTTTGTGTACTGTTTTGAATATAAATGTAAAAAATTATGGCTGTATTAGTAAATCTTAGTAGATATTAGTCCGACCGTTAACTCTTAGTTTTCGGTTAGCAGCAAACATAACTGCAGGTCATTTTCTATTACGTCAACAATAAAAATATTCTGAATAACACTACCTATGTCTTCAGCTTCAGGCAGCTTCAGGGGCTTTGTCTCCGAGCCCTTGACCAGGAGCTTTGTCCGTTACCCCCATTGATTTAAATTATTGACACATTAAATCCTGCAACTGGAAGTTGTTTATGCAGTGGTAGATTGTCGGTCTCTGACCGGCGAACTTTCCTTGGCCTGCACCTAACCTACAGCTGATGGGTAACCATTTATATAGGTAAACCGTCGGCTGTAGGTCAGCTAACTAGGCAAACTCAGCCTTTCATCCTCTCAGGGACGATAAATGAGTAGTAAGCTGCAATCGGAGGGTTGCTATTACTAGTTAGTGGTGGCGCCGTATGGTGAACGGGTACGAGTTAAAGACAGGTGTGGTGTGTTTGCAGTGTAAAATCTGTGTGATCCATGTGATCTGTCGCATCAGAGGTGAGTTTCTGATGATCGGGCGCTATACAAATCTCTGTACCTTTAGTCTTTACCTTTTTACCTGTAAATGTGGTCGTGTTTATGTAGACAAAGAAGGGAGTGAAACGGAAGGCAGACACGACCACTCCCGGCGCGGCCGTTATCAGAACATCTCCGTATGACACTCCATTTGACTCGTCACCAACTCCGACCGTCACTAAACCATCGTCGTCGTCGTCGTCGGCCAGCAAAGTCATACCCGATGTCGTTGTCAAGTCGGCAAAGAAGTCGCGGAAAGATTCGGCAGACGGTGGGACGGCGGCGGAGAGCAGAACGCAGTCAGATGCTGCAGCTGCTGCTGCTGCTGCTGGCAGTAAACTGTCTCCAGCTCTAGAGTTCTGTAAAGAGATTCTCAAAGAGTTGTTTGGCAAGAGACACGCGGTCAGTTGCTACTTATTTACGTACTTACTCGCCCCATGCTGGCTCCGGGAGCTGTTGTTGTTAGAATGGATCGCGATCCATTACATGCCAGGGTGTCATAAGAGGTGACTGAACCAGGGTTAGTTTGGTTTTGTTAGGTTTATTTTTTTATGGTTTCTTGTATTTATCTTTGGGTTTCTTGTATTTTCTTTGTTGTTGTAGGTTTGGTTTGTCAGTAGCATAGCCACATGAAAAAACTGGAAAGACTCGTCCCTGAAATGACCTATTATATGTCACATAGGATGCTAAACTCTACTCTAGGGATGTTAAACGAACATCAGTTAATCGATGTTTGTTTGTAAAAGCGAGGATCGAATAATTAAATAAATAATCGATATTCGGCAAACAGCAGTCGTTCCATTCTGTCCACTATACAGCGTAATGTGTGAAATCTGGCGGTCGTAATTAATTATCCTGTTTTTAACTACAAACTAACAGAAACGAAATGCATAGTACCATTTACTGCGTCAGAGTCAGTCGGGCAACGGGAGATGCGGCGGTGGCGGAGGGCATGTGTTCTCTGTGTTTTTTATTTACTTTTCAAATGTTGTAGATTGGAGGCGATAAAGTTGACTTTTTATTACGATTTCAGCGAATTATTAAATTCTTATATTCTTATTTTTAGTTGTTTAATCTTGACACTTCAACTTTCGCTCAGAGCTGCGCAGTAGGCCTACACATTCGTTACTGGTATTTTGCAATCTTTTCATAGGAGATTTAAATCAAACGTCGAATATTAATCAATTTTCCAGGTTTAGCCAGGAAAAAATCGTGTTTAACATCCCTGCTCTACTCACTAACTTACAAGCTTTCACAGTGCTTCAAGTTTGTCAAGTGCTCTCAGTGATTTACCAGTGTCCAGTGTACATCAGAAGGGCATTTAACCTGGAATAAAGGTCCTTCTAGCAGTTTCCAAATACTTCCTTCGAGACTGTTTGCAAATCACTGGCTAAAAACCTGGCTAAACCTGGAAAATTGCCACAAAAACCTTTGTGTGTATGAGTCATAAAATTGGAACTCAAGAGACGATGCATTGCACACATATATAGTGGTATTAAGTCTAGAAAGCTGGGCAAGAATTCTGTAGCATTGCAGCGTATGTTATGTGGAGGTTGATGATGTGTCCATTGCAGGGCGTATGTTATGTGAAGGTTGATGATGTGTTCATTGCAGGGCTATGCATGGCCGTTCTACCAGCCTGTCGACGCCGACCTGCTGGGCCTCGAGGACTACCATGAAGTGGTAAAGAAACCAATGGACCTTGGCACAGTCAAGGTAAGGACAAGTTGATGTAGCACACTGTTCTGCTCTTACTATGATGAGACTGACAATTGATAAGTCTGTTCTCCTAGAGACAGGAAGAAAGGCCTGCAATTATAGAATTGCCAATCTGACTGAATTGTTCCGATTAAGTTCAGTCTTAGACTGGACACTTGTTGTCCCTTGAAAAATGTATGCAAATTGGGTCTATTTAAGTGAGTAAGTTCGTTCACTCCTCAATAGTTGTTGGAGGTAAAGTCATGTGTAGGTGCACTTGAACAGCTGGGATTTGAGTCCAACCCGGAACTGGTCTCGGCTGATGGTTGGTGAATGGAGATGTAGCAGTGGAGAGTTACATGTTTCCAGTGCAGCAACTTGGAAATTATGCTGGTCAAGACCAAAGTTTAGTCTGTGAACTAAGTCTGATCTTTTTAAGTCACCATATATATTTGCATGTGTTTGTCGTCATTAGTTATTTTCTGAATTGGAGTCGACTGATTTCCCAAAATAAGTTTGTATTCTGAAATACCAGAGATTGTTGTTATTGGATGCTGCACTTACACACTTAAGCAACACAAATGTTATAAAAGTTGGATATTTTGTCATCTTGTGTTATCGGTATTCACTATTCAGTAACATAACACAGCGTCAGACAAGTGATTTAAACTGTCCAAGGCACTCATGATGGAATGTAATGTATCTTTCCTCCACTCCTTTCCTTCACCTTCTGTCTGAGAAGGACATGGTGGGAGGGATGGTCTTAAAGAGGATGTCTGGAGAGGAAGACTCAAGGGGCAACCAGCTAACCCAGGTTCACCTGGAAGGATGGCCGGCCATGTGTACCGTATGTGATGATGATGATGATATGATGATGCTGTATACGTCACACAGAGAAAGATGGAGTCCTGCGAGTACCGGGTGGCGTCAGAGTTCGCGGAGGACGTCCGTCTGGTGTTCACAAACTGCTACCGATACAACCCGCCCGGCAGTGACGTCGTCGGCATGGCCAGGAAGCTGCAGGTACCATGTAGTACTACTACTCGCTGCAGTCAGAGTGTTTCATTCGTAGCAGCTGCCAGTCTGCGTTGATGATGGCGTAGCAGTGATAGTGGCAGCTACGTGAACACCATATGTTGTCACGGATGTTGTCTCTAGCTGGTGTTTCACCATTCTCACTGTACTTGGAGTGTTTCATTGGTATTATGTGCTAGTTGGGGTTGGTAGTGGCAGCCAGCAGTGATAGTAAGTAAGTAAGTAAGTAAGTAAAACAACGTAGATATATAGCGCATCAACAACAAAATATCTAGCAACCACATTAACACCAGAAGTTGACACAAATGTTGTCTTTAGTGGGTGTTTAACCATTGAGCTTTTAAAATTTTGCACATTTCCATTGAAGAGCTTGGATGCTTTGTATAGAGCCTTTGTAGCTGTCTGTTTTATGTTACATTACTTTACATTGCATTACAGCCACATGTATAATAAGACTTTTTGGCCTGATGTGCTTCGCGATGCCTTCAGTTACCTGGGTCTTGTGTATACAGGTAGGTCTGCGTGCCCAATGACTTGGCTGGTTTCAGTGAGATTCAAATGTGGATCCCCCTAGTGAGAGCTGATCGCACCTATCACCAAGCTGCGGCTGCTCTTCACAAAGGCTTTGTATACAGAGGGGGAATGCGTTCTCATTCCAAAGCACGTTCACTACCAGCTAGCCTGTTGCAATTCGTTATTTTCATATTTTTTAATGTCTTGATGCCTACTGGATGTATCCCAGCTGGCCATGTAAAAAAAGAATAATAATAACAGACGATATGCAGCCTTGAACGGATAATGTACAGTTAATGTACAGTTAATGATAATTTAGGCTACACGGGGAGGGAAGCTGAAATGCTTTACGGAAAAGGAACATTTTCAGTTTCTTCTTGAAGGTAGTGGCTGGCATCAGTTTGCACTCTATCGATTGACTCTAGTTGCCATTTACCTGTTATTATACTACTGTGTATGTACGATGTTTGCAGGATGTATTTGAGATGAAGTACGCACACACACCAACGGAAACAACCCCGTCATCAGTGCCACCGCGTACTGAACCCGTCTCAAAACCTAGCGCTACAAAGACTTCATTGTCTGCGGCATCTGTAGCCCAAGGTCGAAAGGACGTGACAGTAGACGTTGGGGATGAGAGTGAAGAGGAGAGAGAGAAGAGGCTGCATGAGTTACAGGACCAGGTCGGTAGCTTTGTAGTAATAACAGGAGGCTGCATGAGTTACAGGACCAGGTCGGTAGCTTTGTAGTAATAACAGGAGGCTGCATGAGTTACAGGACCAGGTCGGTAGCTTTGTAGTAATAATAACAGCTGAGACTGACAGTCAATAATAATTAACGTAGCCAACTGGTACAATTTTTTGATGATTGATCACATGATTATTTTTTTTAGTTGAGTCTGTAATTTTCACAGACGGATTAGGAAATGGAAAATCCTGCTGCAGTTTGTCAGCATTGGTTAAGAACTATGGAACAGTGCCACTTAATGTTGGTTAGACATGGGGTGCTGATACCATGTATGTACAACAAAAGACGACTCAACCACTGGGTTTTGTAGTGCTTTGACATTACAGGATAAGTGTCAGGAAGGACATCCTGGGATTGTTCCAGTAAGTCTCACACTGGCGCACCCATGTGTAACTGGAAAAAGGACCATAAAATGACATGTGTGTGTGTGTGTGTGTGTGTGTGTGTGTGTGTGTGATGGAGGTTTGGACTCTCTGAGTGTTTTCTAGTCACAAATTTGGTTGTTGTGTGACATTGCAGCTGAAACAAGTTCAGGAGCAGCTTGCGAAGCTGACACAGGAACACACGGCCAAGGCCAAGGAGAAGAAGGAACGGAAGAAGAAGAAGAAACATCACGAGAAGGCTCTGCCCATGGATAATGCTCAGCCTCCAGTCTTATCAGCACCACAGTCCACCCCGACAGTGTACAGTCCCCCAACTGACACCCCTTCCACAGCTAGGTCAGCTGCCGGTCATACCACTGGTGGGGGTGGCAGGGTCGGACGGCCACCCAAGTCAGCCGCCACTCCAGCACCCCCAACCCACGATAGTATATCATCCCCGCCATCTTCCGGCACTGGAAAGAGAGGCAAGGCAGCTGCGGCAGCGAATGGCAGCGGTGGAAAAGCCAACAAGAAGACTCCGGCTCCGGCGGTGACGGCAGTGAACGTGTTTGCGTTTGACAGTGAAGAGGAGGAAAGCGCAAAACCAATGACGTATGACGAGAAACGCCAACTCAGTCTTGACATCAATAAACTACCAGGTGAAGTGAATACGTTTGTTGGAATTGTACGTCAGAAATTAAAACGTAGACCGTATTTAAGTAAGTAAGTAAAT
>Ga0209145_1000364_pt1 | contig 9986 bp, 7 predicted proteins | sample WorMetfiPIANOSA2_FD_187396 | JGI IMG/M metagenome (GOLD analysis project Ga0209145, IMG submission 187396) | Marine gutless worms symbiont microbial communities from Max Planck institute for Marine Microbiology, Germany - Olavius filocauda... | ecosystem: Host-associated > Annelida > Digestive... | reverse complement strand
AAAGACAGTATGTTGTGGTTCTGTTGTTTAGCCCTAGTTCCTGTTTTTTTATTTATTTATAATGATATCGTACATTGTTATTGTTATGTTCATACTTATTGTTACTGTTATGTTCATACTTAATTTTGTGCATTGCGAGATCACTGCGTGTGACGGTGACAATAAACAAAGTCTTATCTTATCTTATGATTCATGTCGTATTACCGCAATACAATAAATCGTAATCTGCTTTCATGTCTCCTGATTTCTGCCAATTTTCCCATCAAACAGCTTCTGTGGAGGCATAACTTTGGTCTAAAAAGTAGGTGTACCAATTCAGGACGAGAACATGGAAATGGGAGGCGTATCCCATACCCATCCAACTATGGGTTGTGGGAGCATCACGAGCTTCCCTAAAGGGGTCCGGAGTGTAACTCCGGCCAAAACGGTTTTAGTGTAATTTAATCCTCGCAGATCGCTCTGTTGACAGCAGTTTACAGCAAATTATTCACCTGTGTCCTGAAAAGTTGGGTACGATATCCCAGTCCAAAAAGTGAGGGTACCAGTACCCTCGTACCCCCATAAATTACGCCTATGGTGCAAAGCAGAACAATTGTAACATGTATAAGAGCTCGCATTCATGTTGATAAAGCATCTAAGTGAGTGAAAGAATTCAACATGCTGTATAATACTGAGCACCAACAAAGACATCTTTCAAACAGAATTTTTCTGATTGCAATTATAGCAACATCATAGACTTGCTCATACTGGACATACTGATAAGTTTAGTAACAAGGCTTGATTATACAGGAAACATACATATTCACTGTTCACATAACTCATTTTTAGTATAATTGGTGAAACTTAAGTCTTTCATTGTCTAACTCTCTACTTATAATTTGCAATAGAGTTAAACGATGCTACAGTAACAAATCTACTTTGGTTGCAAGTTTAAAATATATGTTTCATATGTATGTTTGACCATACTGGAAACACCAGTCTTCATGTTCCATGCTGCTAAGTGTGGCAAACTGGAAGGAAATCAATGCAGACTAATATATGACAAACAGCCCAATATGTTACTATCTGTCGATACACGACTTATGTACTGTGTACAGTGATTGTCTGATAGTTTTACTTTGATCAGCAGGGCCTCAGAAGAGACAACTCAAAAGTAACTTCAAGTTCTGAATCTGCAATCATAAACTTCAAATTTCCACTCCCTCCCTATATCTGGAAATCAATAATCTGTAGATTGAAATGTTTTTGTATTATATTTTAATGAAGAAAGAAAAAGTGTTGATTACTAGTAATTTTATTTGAGTGTCCTTTAAACAGCCCTATTATTATTATCTTTTAACTCTTGACATAAAATACAACAAAAAGCAACAGCAATTACAAAGTTCGGTTTCATTAATCCAATATTATCTACTCTACAAAACCCAATCACACCCCTCTAATTCCCACACTATCAAAATACATGCAGAATGCAGTTCTGTGTCAATGATCTGTCACAGTACATTCATTTTGCAGTAACACAATAAACACAAAGAAGAAAATTCAATCTCAAATGAATACAAAGATAAACAACTACGGTGTGATACTACAAATGCATCTGACAGCTAATGGTGCACACATCCCAGTAATAAATGGAACACTTAACTTTTCCAGAAATATTAATCACATGTCACTGTCTAACCATGATACTAATTTCACCAGTTTCTTAACATTCTTTAATTTAATACTGTCAAGTTTTAAACATCCATTCATACATTGCTTGCCATATGACTTGACCTCTGTGGCCCGACTCATGAGCAGTGGCACCCTCCATAAAAACAATTTTTTCTATCTGGTTTGATTTAATAGGATTTTGATAAATCAATTTACAGAAACGCTGTTCGTTTGTGAATTTAAGCATTTCAAAATTTCGGCAGCTAGTTGATCAAAGAGCAACAATGATTCATATAGAAACTAATAGAAACCTATATCAGCTATAAAAGTTCCTATTAACATAGTCACTGACCGTTTTATCAGCTTAGCCCGCATCATTTGGTCTGCCTGCAAATAGTTTCTAATGTTGGATGACAGCATTTCATAATTGGCAATAACATTAAGCTTTACTGCTGCTTGTACCATGTTGACAGTTCATGAAATAATGACAGTAAACAGAACTATAGGTTTAATTTGTGATGTGGACACTGTACATGTGGTATTCCAATTTCTGTGTGTGTCAAATTATATTATTGGATTCTCACATAAATACTCATTCTTGTGATAAGTGTGGAAACTATCTCCAAACTGGTCTGCTTCAACTTATTAACTGCCGAGATCCTATGAGGCCAGGATGGATCAGGAACCAGAAAAAAACAATTTCAAGTGCTAGGCCAACTGGTTTTCGACCCCTTTTCATAAAATCCTGGATCCACCATTGCTCACGGGATTGATAAGTATAGGTGCCGCACAACGATTACTATTAAACCACACTGCATTGTACACAAGCACACGTTTATTGTCATTTCTGGCAACCTGAGGCTGCATAAGGAAATTAACAAAATCAAACGCAAAAGAACAAACTATAACGTGTAAATCACCGGACACCACGGACGCACAACTACTGCTATCACGCCACACAAACACACATTGCAATAAACTTCACATTCACAATACCTACATCAACGTCTCCAGATGATATGTGCACAAACTACCGGTAAATGCTCCACATTTTCCTGTATCAAATGACAACTCAGTGTCACTCTCATTGCTTTCCACACTGATTGCTGATACTGCAACAGTAAACTTCAAATTGAATGTATAGTCAACAGCTTGTATATGATTACGGCTATACCAAATCACGAAATCGAGGAATTCACAGAAGCTGTGAATTTTGGCATTTACCATGAATTTTAGCAATGCTGCCGTGAATTTTGCGATTTTTTTAAAAATTGTGCCATGATTTTAAAAATTTGTCACCATGATTTTTATATAGCCCTACATATGATGCCATTATTAGCATTAAATTAATTAATGAACAGCATAAAACTTCAAAACTTACTAATCAGTAAAAAATGGAAAGATAACAATCCAACTGCCAACTAAGCTCTGCACATTCAGCAACAATTTTTGCACAGCTAGAAGCAACGTAGATTTTAGAACAGCTAGTCAAAGAACTGACAACATACACGTAGCAAACAAAACCACATATAATCAACGTTATTGCAACATCTTGACTGTAGCTAAACTGCATCAAGGCAGCCTGACCAATGTTCTATTTAACTTGCAGGGTTCACACCATTATGTGACTTTATTATTATTATTTATTTTTATTATCATTATCATTATACTATCATTGCTGTTACTGATAGAAAGTTACAAATTAACTTGCGTTTTTGACATATATAATACAACAGGTATGGCATCCATCCACTCCATAAAAATCCCAACAATCCAAAAAGGTTTCCAGTGGAGAATTTTGCAGGATCTAGCCTAACTTGTCATAAGCATGGAAAACAGACTGCTTAAACAGAAAAAAATGACGTAAGTACACAATATGATAAATAAACGTTTATCACGGCTGTAACACTTGCAACACATCATCATCACTAATCTCATGAGCGGCACTGTGAACAAGATACAAGTGCACTACTGTAATCTCGCATCAAACCACGAACAGAACAGAACACGCAGCTATCCCAAGCCAACGATCACAAACAACTTCACTGTTAGCAGAACTAACCTAAGTCTAGACAACTACTGCTCCAAACAAGACATTCCGTCTCCAGTGGTATATAACTATTATAATAATTACAACTACATACGGTACATACTGGCTATCAGTACAGCTTCCGGGTTGTAAGCTAGAGCACATGAGAAAAGCATCTTTTTAAAAACTGAATTTTGCATATTTTCTGGAAAAGCTAGAAATGCATGTTTTTATAGATCCTGAAAAATTCTTTAACAAAAAAAACTCACCCATCCAATTAGCCCAATTTGACGTGCAATAGTCTCAGCTGTGCTGAGGAAGAACAAAACAATCAGTTATAGAGACAATATACTTGGAAGTTGGAACAGTTTCCTGATGTTATCCTCCAATACTGACAATATGGTGTCACTTGGTATTATATCCTGCTTGAACTCAACTGTAGCACTTATCACACACATTTCACTGTAATGCTTAATGAAATGCACACAAATCACACATTAACAGCAATTGACAAATGAAGCATTTTAGCTTAATAAAATGCAAGTTATGTACAAAAATCGTGCACTGTATACACAATAATCTCAATGGCACAGATATTTGGACAGCACATTTATTCAACTAATGAACGAAAATCGTTCCACAGCACAGCAAATATGTGCAAACACACTGGCCACAGTAACCTCAGCAAACCAAGTTCAATCACACTTGTAAAAGGATTTTAGGCTCAGCGTTTGGATTTTTCAGCCAAACTGTGTTGTAATCAAGTGACAATATGATGTGCAAATATTTAACTTATGCTCCTAAAGTAACATGTAACAAGCTTAGTCATATACTCATATCAAAACTAAAAATTTATTTTTAAAAGAAGGAAACAACTGCAGAAAATCTACAAGCATAAGAAATTCTAAAAAAAAACAGTCACAGAATCCATGAAGGCAATATGGCAGAAAATGCTTAGGTTTAGCAAGTTACTATCACTCAAGTGGTTCATCCATAATGACCTCAGAGTAATAATAATCCACGGGTAGACTAAACTGGCTTCCTGCCAGTTCTGATAGCACGTTAAATATTTACATTTTGATTAAGGCCACAGTAGTAGTAAAAATACTACCCACTGCAACATCCATTGTTGATGTGACATTAAACCTTTCAGTTCAAAACTAATCGATGCCATACTGGCTTTTTCACTAGATCAGATTTAAAAGATTAAAACAGTAAAAAGTTAATTAAACACCGTATGTCTAATACTGTACATCTGTACTGTATGAGGTATTCATTAATTTGCCCGTCACTGCTAGTGTCGCCTTGTCATTAGCAACTACATGAAATGTGGCAGAAAATGAACTACTTAGGCAGCACTCGATCCACAAAACCAATTAATCAACAAACGCACTGCTAATAACACTCACTACTTCCACGCTAGCATTCTGGATTAAATTATACAACAAATACAGCAAACTCGCATCATCCTCGTTATACCAAACTGCAGTTTCACATCACATGCTATGTAGCAATGTTTCTGACCCAGTCTTGTGAGTTCGTATTGTCAGCTCTATGAATGACATTCTGTATCAGGCAAGTCACTGGTACCATTCTATAGCTGTAGTGCTGTACACAACAAGAAGTGGCAATCATTTAAACCTAAACCTCTCATTGGAAACTGTCACATCGCCACCGGACACAGTTCATCAACCACATTTGACTACAGTTATTTTCACTGTGATGATACATTCCACAGCTTCAGCTATGTGCTTGCACTGCTCAGCTGTAGCTCAATCTCACCCAGGCAAGTGCAACCTGGGTTCAGTTCCTGCTGAAACCTGTAAGTCACTCGTGTCATCAGAAATGTCAACCAGCCACAAATGCACGTCCCAAAAACTTCAGAAGGGAAATGCACAAAGTAAAAAGGCATCTTCTAGTAACCTTGCATGCTGTAAAGTAAATCTGAATCAGCTGCTGTATGTTCTTAGACATACACATTAATAAATGAGTAACACTGTTTTGTTGCATTGCAGGCATGTAGCCAGATTATGCCAATTGGGGCGACCTAAATTTTAGTAGTAGTAGAGTAGGGTTTAACGTCCCATCAAACACATTATAGGTCATATCGGGGACAATTTTTACGGGTCAAATGACCCAACCAACAGTGTCAAGCACTGAAGGACAAGAAAAATTTTAGGAGAGATACTTACTGGTAAGCGTACTCAACTAATCATAGCAATCACGAGCAGTGCCACCATGTTGATAGTGGGGGTACAAAACAATGCTGCAAGCAGAGCGAGCAGAATTTTTTTTGTTTTTTTACCCCTTTTGTTACATTCTGGGGGTACATTAGTCGCAAACAAAGTTGCCTTGTGCCCCTTCCCAGCTACATGCCAGTTGCATTGTGCTTGCTGACAAATTCATCATCATAATCGTCATCATAATCATCGTCATCATCCTCATGTCATCTACTCAGGCCGTCGGCTGACATCCATTTCTTCAAAGTTTTCTGCATTTTACTTCATTTAATGACAGTGATTCACATGTTTCACTGTTTTATATCATTCATTCATATCTACACACCTTCAATCTTTCATTCTAGATCCACTTAATTAAAATGCAACTACAATAGCATCACAGGTCACCATTTCAATCGATGTACATAAAGTAGTCATTTTAAGCTGACAACAGCTTAATGTCATGTCGTTGTAACTAGTGGGATGTATGTAACACATTTCTGGCTGTACTATCAGTAACTTATCAACAGCAATTAGCTGCTGCATCGTATCACACTTTTACAGAGCAAATTTCACAAGCAGAAAGAGTAAAAAAGTAGAAAAAATTATGGCACAGATACAACCACATGTGAGACAAACACTGTAAGACTGTGCAATTGTAATCATTGTTTGTGTAAAATTAAATAATATAAACTGCTATGGATATATTACTTTAACGAGGTAACCACAAAATCCAGCAAATTTATAAAAGTAAACTATACACATTTGTATAACTGCCAATTAAGACACTGTTTAGTGTTTAAGTTCATTTTGAAATCAACGTGTAAAAATTTTTTCTATTAAATCTACCACCTAACAATGTAAAATAATCTGCTCTTGTAAGTAATGCCATACCACAAAAAAAATTACTGCAACAAGGAAAAAGTGGTAAAAAAACAAAACTACATATTAGGCACTGAACCCCACTGCAACACTCGATAACACTTCATGACATTATTAACATTATAATTAGAGCTTTTAGTCAACTGAAATTTTTTTAGTGGATAATCAGCACATTTAGTCGATTAATTGTCGACTAAATACTTCATAGACAACTCTGACTCCCCTTGACAAAATGACGAGACTGTCCTACAGTTCGATGTATTCGATCTAGATGTACTTGTAATACATTCTGCAGTCAATTATTGGTGTTTTACACAATAAATTAATTCACTGGCTATAGATTTAGTCTATGAATATTCAAATATCTGATGATTAATCAAATAATTTTACTCGATTAATCATCGACTATATCAATTTTTAATCAACTAATCTCAGTGTTAGTCGACCAATAGTCACGGGAAAATTAGTAGATTAATCTTTGATTAGTCGACTAATGGATCAAAGCTCTAATTATTCAACAACAAAAATAAAAACTACTGCTCACACTCGCATATAACATCTCAGGTCCACTATATTTCTACACCACAGGTTGCTGCATTCAATCAAATATTTCACTTTATATAACACAGATGACTAATGGTCAAATTTTTTTTAAATATATGCAATATGTTCTGATCAGAAAGGAAAACCTCAAAAAAACTGCACAATCAAAATTAATCATTTATTTAGCACATTTAAAATACAAAAAAACTGTTATTTGGAACTATCAATTAATTATTTAATGTACCTCTAATTTTGGGGTAATTCTGCAATGGTTAGTACTAGTGCAGCTTCTGCAACCAGATTACTACTTATGCAGTACTGTGCAATGAAATTTCTGTAGTACAATTTGATGACCAAGATACTACTTCTACACTTAATGTGTTTCTAATTAAACACTGAGCATGTTATCCAATCAAATTGACATCCACTGCAGCACATCCACTATCACTGCACAACAAAATTAAATGCTACATTCATATTGCAAAATATTTACATCATTACGACGAAACTACGTTCCGGTAACGTACCACACAGCATAAACATCACTAATAGTTCAATAATCAATGCTAATACTTGGACGTGTTACTTCCTATGCACTCAGGGATTATGAAGAAATAATACGGTACCATTAACAATATGGCTGTTCAGTCATACAGTGCTGCTTGGCATAAAAATTATGTGCAGCCAAGTTGCATTTTTGCCTTGCTGCTAGGTTGCTGAGGCTGGAAGCAGCTAGCCTGAGAGCTTGGCATTGTCCTGCACAGCAGCATTGGACCATACTGATTTCTGTGTATATCACTGAATAACAATAATATTAATGCAGCATTTGATACGAGAGATGAAGGGTAACTACTAACTAAGAAGAGTATACAGCACGTTGCATTGTCTGAGAAAGCACAACGGGACTCAGAATGATTCTAGCTATGTGGTCCGGCAACAAGACTAAACATCAGTTGACTTCTCATCAATAATGGCCTATCATCAGTGTACAGCTTCAGTGCCAGACACGGCTTCCAACGATGAGTAGAAATGAACATCACGTGAACCTAAAAACATCATCATCATCAATAATTATTATTTATTACTACAAGTACATTCTCACAACAGAATTTCAATTTTGTTTTCAAAATGATTGAATGTACAATAATTAAACATATTTTCATCATCAAAACTTAAGGGACATGTAATGAATACTTACAAGACTTTGACATATTCATCACATCTTCGAAAGCTACAAACATATCAATGAAAAGTTTAGATTACTATAATGTACTCAAGGTTCTCTGCAAATATAACTGCTAGAGACATTAGTAATTTTTACTTACTTAAACACTGCTGCAGCTGCTATTACTACCACTGGTGTAGTCCAGTCTAAAGCCAAATAAATCAAAAGTATAGCAACAGCTCATTGGAGCAATGTCAAATTATTATATCACACAACAAATACTTCAAAATGAAGTAGTAAAATGTTGTATGTAATGCCCAATATTGGTTATACCTATATTAAGTTCTATGATTACCAGGTTCCAACTTATTCACAAATGCTATTAGTTCAGAAACCTCAATCTTTGTTGTTTTTATTACAATATATATATATATATATATTTGCAGCTCTACTATATTATTTACTGCACACAGAGCTTTTTGAATGTAGCACATTAAACTAAAAATGATGCCAAGCTTACGCAGTAACGAATTAATAGTCTTTTGTTACCAACATCACAGTAAAACACAGACAATAAAACCGGCAGGATGTGTCAATAACAGTGTATAAAGTCCTAGGATAGATCAAAATAACACAGTAAGCATTCAATGGGCAATTGTTTATCATGAAAACAACCACAATATGCAGCATTGGGCGGGCTACACACCCTTATTGCAGTGCTTACGTAAACTCAAGCCTGCTGGTAAACAGAGTATCAACTTTCAGGCTACGTGATATTAATCTAGGGCTTGCCTCGATCACTTGATGCCGTGATCGATGACCCTGACGTCAACATCACTAGGCCTATAGTGAAATAAAATTACTAGAAGTAAGTAAGTAAGTAGGTAAATAAGTAATCTTTTTATTATGTGACAAGAGCTGTCGAATTAACGCGTTAACAATCACGATTAAAAAAAAATTAACGCTGATAAAATTTTTAACGCAGGGACAAAATTAGTTTAAAATCACACAACCATAACCCCTACGACTTAACACAAATGAAAGTCGAACTTTACTCATTTAACGAATTTGCATTTAGGCCTACTTTCGGTTGCAGCTTTGTGCGGCGGTGCTGCTGCCATTTTGGCCACGCCAAATCCACAACCGTCCAGGCCATGGCTCGATGATGATGACATCTTTGTAGAGGGCTACACACCCTTATTGCAGTGCTTACGTAAGCTTTGTAGATCGGCACGGCAGTGTGACGGTATACCAAACAATACGATGTGGCCATGTGGGCCATCAGTATGGATTGTGTGTTTATCTGATAGTGAGAAGAAAACTTTAGGCCTACATACTTATAGTCGAAGAATTACGCAACTCTTCGTTGAATATTACATCGCTAGCGAAGCTGTAGACTAGGTCCTATACATTAACTACGGAAAACGAGAGACATAACTTAGACAGAAACATGAAGACTTTGGCCATTCATTCTATAAATTTATTATAAGCCTATGTG
>Ga0209145_1000363_pt1 | contig 9990 bp, 10 predicted proteins | sample WorMetfiPIANOSA2_FD_187396 | JGI IMG/M metagenome (GOLD analysis project Ga0209145, IMG submission 187396) | Marine gutless worms symbiont microbial communities from Max Planck institute for Marine Microbiology, Germany - Olavius filocauda... | ecosystem: Host-associated > Annelida > Digestive... | reverse complement strand
GTATTACACAGAGACCGTTGTCAGTTGTAAACACAGAGTTAAAATAAGATGATAGAAGTTCCGCTTTGATCGTAGGATCAACAGTCAAGAGACCTTCTGGCTTCCTGAGTGGACCTACGTTATGTCTAGCGTTGAATTTAGTGTTTGCAAATCTAAAAAATTTGCCAATATTACAATCGCTTTATTGTATATAGTTTCACTGTATTTACTAGTTTTTAGGCCTATCAATATAAGGCTACCATAAACGCTTATATAAGCCTGGTATATCTTGCTCATTATGTTGTTGAACTGTTCACTTGATTGACATATTGCTTTTTGAGCGAATAAAATGATGATGATGAATGAAAATGAAAATTATGCCCTGGTTTTAAGACTGCAAAGTGAACTTGTAATTTGTATGCTAGAGATCGAACGAATATTGGACCTGCCCAATCCAGTCCAGGACCACTTAATGTTGTAATGCATTGTTACCGTCATTATACAGCGTAAAGGCCCATTCACATACAACACGGCAACGTATGCCACCATCTGTCGATGTACGTCAAAATGACGTTTTAATTGAACCAAGTTCGACATCGGTGGCAGTGATGCTGCATTATCGCACGTTGCCGTGCCGTGGTGTGAATTCTGGTGGTCGTCCTGAGTGTAACGGAGATGTGGCAGCGGGGTGGCGGCAGAGGTAGTGGGGACGCTTGCGGTGGCACCTTTGTAACTGACTTGCGGCATTGCCTACAGTGTTATAGGGTTAAACTCGAGGCGATCATCTGGTCGACGATCGTGCCGATCTGGAACTGGATTGGTTTGAACTCTACTGTATGCTACATTAAATTTCAGCCTACTATTATATCATAATCACACACCTAATTTGATTGTTGTGTTTCCATATAGGATTGTGCATATATGAAGGGATACAATGGCTCCATTCCAAGTATGTATCTGTGCTGCATTGGTTTATCTGGCACAGTTAACTTTATCTAATTATGCTCTAGCATAATGAAGAAACAGTTTCCCCAGTTTACCTGTAGCATCTGTAACTTGTTAATATCTTATTGTTAATATTGTAAATAATTACACAATCAGAGTGAAGCTACTGTGATTAAAGTGATAGGTATAATTATTGAAGTGATGCTGCTAGGAGTGAACCAGTGTAAGATTTTTCCACAAGTTGGTAGCAGAATAACTGAAGGAATGTTGGCTAATTAATTTTGAGAATTGAGATTTGACAAATACTAGTGAGAGCAGATGCTGACTAACGGCAATTGGTAATTAAGCTTATAGAGTAAACCTAGAGTAATCAAATCTGCTAATTACTAATTCACAGTTTGCCAGTTGTATACCAGTATACAGTACACACAACCTTAGAAATTTGTAGAAGTAAACTTATAAAAGCATAACTGCATTATTTAAAATCCTGTACAATCCTTGAGGTTATGAATGGTCTGTGTTTTCATAAGATCTGCTTTTAATCAGATTCAGTCTTATGCTGTGATATTTTAGATGTAGGCTAATGTGGTGTTAAGATTTGCATTTCTCTGCATTTGCTGAATATCCCGTTTGACCAGCCTGCAATAAACAACTACTACAAATAAATATATTTAATAGTGAGTCTGACAAAAATGTTCTGGTATATCATTGTGCTTTATGTCATTAGGAGTTGATGATTTACGCTTTCCTCCTGCGCCAGTCAACTTGACTGTCTTTGTATACTATCTCAGCCAGTATGAATGTAAATTTCCTGCACTGAACATCTCTTGGGAGGTTGCAATTGATGGTAAGTCACATTTATAACTTACTAGAAAGGCACTCACTAGAGCACATACCTCTGCTAAAGCCCCAACAAACAACATACTATGCAGTATGCTGTGTACTTCTGTGCAACTTTTGTTATTTCGTTGAACATTCTGCAGTCTACAGAATTCATTGCAATTCAAGTCACAATTATATTTCATCTACAACATGTATAGCATTATTATTATTATTATTATTGAAGGACAGGCAGTATCACCAGTGTCCATATGATATAATTTATAATATCCATATAATAGTTATTTGTTCCATCTTGTTTCCTTTGTGTGTGTGTGTGTGTAATATATTGTGAATGATGCAAGTCAGAGATGTGGTTACGAGAGACCACTAAGAGGAAGTTGTATTTGCTCTGTCAAATGGAGTATTATCACTTCGGTCCTTGATCACCCAGTCTAACTCATTCACCAATAGTCAGGAAAAAATTAATTCAGTTTTTGTCAGTCAAAAAGCTTAAAAGTAACGTTAAAGACTGGCTGTAACCCTAACTCTGACCCTAACCATTTATTTGGAGGATATATTTGATACTAAAGTGACCAGGTTTAAAAGTGACCAGACCACTATTAAATATTGCTGTTTTGATGACCAACAGTGACCTTTGAACTTGTAGGTCATTTCAGCTGTTGTTTACTTTTCAAGTCGTGTATCTCAAAACTGTAATATAATTAGCAGAGTTAATGTGTGGACAGTCTCACTAAAGGCACCAGACAGGTTTTGATTTCAAGGAAAAATGACTTCATTGGTAGTTTTATGCTTATGTTGTATATTGCTTTTGATGTGTATGCCTGCAGCGAGCATATACACTCTGGAGGGTTTCCTGCTGCACGTTGTCAGCAGCCACAATCCCACAGTGAATATAACACGCATCTTCAATGTCAGTTTCAACTTTGATGAGTTGAAAAAGCCAGTGAGTTACTGTATCATGTCAGTGTTTGGCTATTAATTTGATACACATGATGCTGTTTATATTGCTGTTATATGTGACAGGAGTCTTTGGGCAATTATTTGTCTGTTGAAGGTCATTCAAACTAAGTCAAGGTTAAGGAAACTTTACTGTGAAGTGCATAGAACAATATGTAACTTTCCATTGGAAAATTAGCCAACTTTTTTGTAGCTTTTTTGGACTATCATGCCATTTCTCTGCATCAGCTGAGTTAGTTCTCTGTTAATGTCTTTTGTATGTTGAATAGTTAATTTTTTTGACTCAATGTTTCATTAGATCATCTCTGCTCAACAAACTGAAGTACCATATGCATTTTTTGAGAAAGAAGGTACCATCAGTTTGCCACATGTGTAGCCTACCAGAATATTTTAGACCCAGGTAAATGGTACGGATGGAAAGAGTATACCCTTTTGTCGGTTAGAATGATGTGGATGGTAATTGTATGACAGACATAAGAATGCGTAAAATTTTCTGTACACATGCAGAAATTTGCTGATTCCGAAAATGAAGTTTGTTTTGGCCTATGACTAAAAATTATAACAATGCCAGCAAACTGATTTTTCTACATTAGTACAAGATTGGCCTTGTTTTTTGGACTTTATTTCTGCAGCAGAGCAATCCAGTCAAAGTTTATCACAGTTTTACTGTACATAAGATTTACAGGCAGGTCTGTTGTGTGCTGCAAAACTGGGAAGTAATTAGATCTTAAACATCCACTATTGCAGCATTGTGTAAAAAATGCAGAACTGCAAGATATGCAATGTCTGATGCACTGTAATTCTGCAATGAAACAACTGAGGCTGAGTTTTTCTCAATATCAGTATGTAACACGTTACATAGAAAAATCTGGTTTATGCCACAAAATGAGGGACAAACATTGCAAATGTTGGATGCATGCTGTTGCAGCATTGAGACATAAATTTCCATTTTCAACTAACAACACTTTTAAATATGGATGGTCCCCTGTAACTACCCTTAATCGTCATTAGAGCCATATTGAGTGAGGCCGGCAAAACTTGAGATCAGATAAATGTAAGAGATTCAATGTTGGTAGAAAGGTTTACCACATGATACATGACAAGACGTAGCTTAAGACTGCAAGATCACGAAGCTCATTAACAGAGAAGCGTCATAAGCTGGCAACGGATCACTGTATCAACTTCAAAATGTCAAACAAGTTTTAAGTTGATACAGCCATCCTTTACCAACTTTTTTATTGCAATGTAATCAAAGCATTTCTGCTTGACCTTGACACGTGATATAGCTGGTGCTTTATAAGTGTCATCATTATCATCATTATTAACTGTGTTCTAGGTCATTATGTCATATTCATGGGAAACAAAAATATGATGGAAATGCTGTCACTGTCATCAAATTGGCCCCTTGTGGGTCAGTAGAATCTTATTATTGTTTCTTTGCTTTAACAGTTTTGCAGTTAGATGAGTTTGCTAATGCAAGTCATGTGGAGGAGACAGATGACTGTTCTGTTGTGGCAGGTGCTGTTTTACTATCCATGCATTGTTCCTGACTACAGAGTCAAAGCCAATTCCTGGTACAAAGTTAAAGTGTTCAGTCTGCCTCTTGCACCGGAAGCATTCGATAACAGCAGAGAGTACACTGTTTCTATTCCATATGTTACAAGTAAGTATTCTAAGTGGACTTGTTAGCAGTACTGTGAAGAAATACTTGAACTTTTTACTAGCATAAACATAAAAATAAATACTGACATTGGAGAGCTGATATAAAAGGCAGCATTGTTTCTTCTCTTAGGAGTCTGTTGGTGGTTGAAGAAAGGATGAGGTCCAGTGAATAATGTTTTTGGCACTGGTTGGCAACAGAAAGAGCATCTGGCCACAGAAATTCTGCACAAATTATCTCCTCGTTGAATTATGTACTTTCCTTCCTTTTCATATTATTCCTCATTGCTGTCCCCTTCTTGCTAAGAAGGACCTGACGAAATAGAGGATGTGAGGTGTTTTTTGGCTGTGCCAAGAGGATGGAAATTGGACAGTTCTGAACTTTGAAACAAATAGAATGTATGACAGAATGTGTTTTCATGCCTTTGACAGTACTTTCAGTGCTGGCATTGTTGACATAATGTACGTTTAAGCAAATGTCATAGAGTTTTTTTTTAAGTTACAACATTGTGCAGTGGGCTGGAATTTTTGACATGTTTTTGGTGAATTTCTAATTGTGAAAAGCAGATTTTCTTGTATTGGTGTATCATTTTTGCCAAAGTAACAATGTAAAGGCAGCAGTAAATAGACATGAAATTACTTCTGTAAATTTTGGTCAGCGTACTTTGTACCTGTAGAAATTATCATAAAAATTTACTTAATTAGGCACACTACTTTGTTATGTGAGAAGTATTTTGTTTTCAGATGCTAACCACACATGCGATTGGACTGCTGCTGCATCTGTATATTCAGAGAAATGTTCTGTGATAGCTACTTTCTATCCAGCTCCAGTTGACTTTGGTTTTACCACGTATAACATATTTTTAATCTCTGATCCTGTTGTCATACAGCAGTTAACAATCAACACGACTGATGATGTAAGTCTGATATTGTCAGTGCACTTGCGTTGTTATTGAACTATACTTGTAATAGAAGTTGTAGTCATTGGTGGGTCCAGGAGGACATAAGGGGGGAGGGTGGGGCTATGCAGAGTGAGGCTGAAAGGGCTAAAGCCCAATGCAGTGGTGGCATTCTTCAGGAGGGGGAAGCAACCGCTTCCCCACAAACTGCACCAGCAGCAGCACCCAAAGGTGTCGATCGGAGAGGATGAGGTGGAAAAAAAACAACTGTTTACTCTGATTTGCTGCAATCAGTATTACGAATTATAACTCAGTGCATGCATTTGTCTTCATTAGAATTTTGCTGTTTTTTTATATAACTGTCATTAGAGTGATTATTGTCAAAGCCATCGTTAAACTGTTTTTGTTTGTATTTGCTAGAAAGCTGTTTCTTTTGAATTACGAAATGTCATCCGAGGCCACTATACAGTTAGGGTATGTAAAAATTAAATTTTTGGAATAATGCTGAATTAATTATTACAGTAATTTGCTTTTTCTTTGTAATTATTGTTATTGTTATTACTATTATTTGTACAACACAAATTCCAAATGCACCGACGTGCTAAGTCAACAGTTTGCCAACAGTTGGTTAAATAAAAATGCTTATAGGCTTTCCTAAAAACATTCTTTGGCATGTCCTGTAAGCTGGTAAACTGTTGCATACAACTGGACAGTTCACAGCATTACTTCAACCTCAGAAGTCTGTGTATGAAACAGCAAGTTGGCTAGATACGGTGGTGGTCTCAAGGAATCCTTTGAAGACTGCTGGAGCAGTATTTTTACTGGCTGGATATCCTTCTCGACAACCATCCAGCAGCACCGAAGTCCTTATAATAAGACAATTACGCTGAGGCCACTTTAAAAAATTACGATGATTTGATTTGATTTGAAGGCAGCTCAGTCTACATTTGTTAAAGCTCAGTCTGCATTTACGTCTGCAACTAACACCAATTGTTGGATAATTTTTATTGTCTAAACTGATAACTATTACTACTGCTGCACTATAGTACTTGAAAACTTTAATGTTTGCAATATCTTACATCAATCATTTTTGTAAGTTCGAGGTATTGTAAAAGAAAAGTTTTTTGGATGAAGTGTAATTTTAATAGCAGTATTACGATGGTTTTATTTATCATTTTTAACAATAAAGATTATGTAATGATTGGTGATAGATTCAGCCACATCAACTGAGGCCATGTATGTGTCGAAGAGGTCCCAAGGAATCTGACTGCTGTGAGTTCTGCACTGCAACTGACATTCCGGTGACTGTACAGAGTGGTAAGTGACTTTTGTGTAAAATGTGCAAATGCCTGAATAGTCCAATTAGTCGTTGTATTTTTATTCTGAGTTTGCTGTATAATTGGTGATATGCCTCTGATTTGCCTGCGACATATTGTGCAATACAAATTTGTTTTGAGTTGATGATACAATTTGATTTCACACAGTATTTCTTGTTTTGTAATTTGTAGTCATCTTTTAATGATTTTCTTGGCAACTCTGAGAGCCAGTTATGCATAATATATAGAAAACGTACTATTTTAAGTGTTAGTGAAAATTATGAGCTAACTGTGTGCTAGATGCATGCAGTTGCCACAGCTGTAAGTGGTGAAACTTACAGATGTTTATGTACTGCATTAGATAGCATGGCTGGTTACATTGCAGATCCAAGCCAATGCACATCTTCTCCGACGACACTGGAAACCTCTACACACTCACCAACAAAATCAGTGACTGGGTCGCAGGTCACTGACACAGTGGTCGGCAGAACAACACTGGAATCCAGCACAGCAAACTCACCAACAAAATCAGTCGCTGGACCAACAATGTCACGGGTCAACCAGACAACACTAGAATCCAGCACGGCACACTCACCAACAGAATCAATTGGACCAACACTTACGCAGTCACAGATTATTGGCATGGTTGTCGGCATCATTGCTGGTGTAGCCATTGCTGCTGCTCTGCTTGCTGTTCTTATATACAGAACCCAAAGTAAGGGTTGTTTATATTAAACATAACAATTGTTTGCATGCATAGATATCTTTATGTACCTAAAGCATTATTGACTCATTTATACTATTGTGGCACAGTCAGACAAGTTGTTAATGCATAATATTTTAAATTATGTAGTGATGGTGTATATCGGCCGATCTCGAACTTGTCCATCGTTTCCAAGCTACTTGAGCAACTTGTTAGCTTGCAGCTTGTGAAATACCTTAAGGACAATAATCTGCTTACAGTCCTTGTGTCAGAATATATATGTGATTTCATATTAGGAACGTTTAATGTCTCGTTTGGATAAGTGAACTCCTGTATATTTTTAACATGAACTCTGAGTATTTTTAGCAGTACCGGTATTTTAATAGATGTTATGTCCCTAATTTTTAAACTGAGCATCACATACCCGTGACCCGTGTATAAAACTTTACCAAAAGTGTTTAAAATTGGTGAAGGTTTGAGTAGAATATCTAGAGGTTGTTGTGGTAACGAGTTTATATCTGAGTTCTGAGATTTTGGCTGTAAAATCTTAAATGGTTTCAGCAATATATGACATTCAGGTATTGTCTTTAGGGTTAAATCAATCATTGGTCGATGGTTGTAGTCTGATGTTATCAGTAATATTCTGCTGCTGCACTTTCAGCATTTCTACCATATGCACATTGCAGTAGTCTGATGTTATCAGTAATATTCTGCTGCTGCACTTTCAGCATTTCTACCATATGCACATTGCAGCAGGATGGTTTATACAATACAACAGTTGATTCATTTTACACATAATGTTTGTCTTTCTCTCAGCTAATGAACTTATATTACGTATTAAAACACATTTATACTGCTTATGTACGCTGCATAATAGCATAACCAGCAATCTTTTAGATGTCCCCATAATTTCTACACGTAAAGAGATGCATTAGTTTTGTTTTGTTTAAAATATATAAATAAGACGTGTGTGTAATGTTAGAATACAGTGGAATGCTGTGTTACCATTATCTCTTTAGGATTATCCCTATTGTGTGATAACTAATTTGAATATTGCACTAGAATTGTCGTAGTTAATTGCTAGAACATAGTATTGTTGATATTATTTAAATAAAAATTGAAAATTATGAATTTCCATTTGCATATACTGTACATAAAAGTTCAAGCAAAGCTGAATGTTTCTGTAACATTTTGTCTATGGCTGAAAATATTTAGTAGCTGAAATATTTTGTGAAGTGAAAAAGTTTCTGAATTTTATGCTGCTTACAGGAATATATATTGTGACACACACACTGCCTTTAGAATCAGTTTCATGCTATTAGTATGCCATAATTCACAATAAAAATTTGCCCATTGTGTTTGATTTTCTTATCTCAGTTTTAGACACTTGTCATAACTAGCAGTATCTTTGTGCTGTAGAGATGCTAGATCGTCAGAGGATTCTCATCATCTGTTGCAGCAACAACGAGCTGCACACCACGGTGGTCAAAACGTTCCTGAAATTCCTCAAAGCAAAGTGTAACGTGCATGTCATTTGTGTTGACAACAGCTGTGTGATGCATCTCGAGTCAGCGCAGGATTGGTTGATGCAAGAGATCAACTTGGCAAAAAAGGTTATTCTTTTTCACTCAGAGGAAAGCGTTGCAATGGCCTGGCATTTCACCAAATCGGCAATAACACCTTCCCATTCTGTCTCTGTGAAGATTTTTATGATGGCACTTGAAATGTTCTCGCAGTCAAAAGTCGACCAATTCAAGCTGATAAATGTCTACTTTTCATTCACTCCTTCCAACTATGTGGTTGATATAAACTGTGGTCAGACGTATCAGTTGATGAGTGAGTTTGATAAGTTCCTAACAAATGTCCGTGGCTCTTCTGACTTTGACAGCAGTTCACTGCTTATAAGTGATGAAGGTCTTGAACTACATCGTGCTATTATAAAAGCTGCTGATTATGCTGAAGTACATCCACATGATACTTTTAATGTTTTTAATTTTTTACCACCAGACACTGACAGCATCGACACAGAGAGTTTAATTTCACGCATGGCTGCTGATGTTGGCAGTAATATATCAGACTTTGGACCAATGTGCTCAGACACACTGCTGACTTCGGAGGCTGAGGTTTGAAATGTTGACATAACATTCCAGGATATATCATACCGTTTTATTACATGCAGTTTTGCATTGTTTCTGGATATTGCCATGTTTTGATTTATTATTTGTTTTAATTGCTGTTTATTGTTTTTTAGTTTTGTTCTTGAAAATGTGTATGTTGTTAATGATGTATGCTATGGAGTCTGATTTTTCATGGTACGTTACTTATGTTTTATATGTTTGAGTTCAGACTTCCAGCATGGACTTTGAAATAGATTAGCAGTAATGTGTATTGTCTTCTGAGTTGTAGGTCAATGGCTAAAGCAATAACTTGCACCCAATGTACCTGAATTTGACTCTTCCTATTAACCATGTGAGTCATTTGTGATGTCACAAAGGCTATCCAGTTTTTGTGCTCCTGCAAAAGGCCTATTTTACATGTAGGCATCATGTCCAGGCCTTCAAACTCCTTGAAAAACAGGAAATCCTTGAAAACTCCTTGATTTTCAGCCTTCTTCTTGAAAATAATGTCCAGTAATTTTAACATGTGAATTGTGACATTTCATTTATTTATTTTTTGTTAACTAGAGCCA
>Ga0209145_1000362_pt1 | contig 9994 bp, 7 predicted proteins | sample WorMetfiPIANOSA2_FD_187396 | JGI IMG/M metagenome (GOLD analysis project Ga0209145, IMG submission 187396) | Marine gutless worms symbiont microbial communities from Max Planck institute for Marine Microbiology, Germany - Olavius filocauda... | ecosystem: Host-associated > Annelida > Digestive... | reverse complement strand
GTATATTATTGAAATGGTGCCAATGTATTGATCATAAAATTTTAGTTTACTGATCTACCAACTAATATGAAGCATTAATGTTAACGTTATTGAACTACTTACTGCTAGTCGGTTTGATTATCATTTGTCATCATTAGCTGTGCATTCTTGTTAGAAGCTGACTGCGGTAGTTGCATGTGTAGTATCAAATATTTAATATCTCTTGATAATGTAGTAGCTAGTGTTGATGCTTTGCAATAGTTTAACTGTGGTACATCATCTGCATTGTTGACTCATAATATGTTGAAAATCAATAACATTCACACTTTGCAATGTAAATATTTAAGACCTCCACAAATTAAGGATATAGAAGCAATAAAGCATTACAAAATGTTACTGTTGGCTGTGTGAAGCGTTTATCGGAATATTTTTAGTTTTACTCGCGTTTGTCCCCGTTACTGCAGTACTCCGGAGGATGTTACCATGGGAATACCATGAATTCTGAACCCACTACCATGGTAATACCAGGAATTTCAGCCCCATTCCTCTAATACCACTACTGTGTCACTCTTTTAACTCATAAGTTTACACTATAAGATTTATTTTTGTGATTAAGAATTTTTTTGAAACCTTTAAAGATTATAACTGTGGTAAAGACAACAGACCTTATAGCCAGCATTGTTGAAGACACAGAACTTAGGTCGACCTCTTGCACTCAGATTTATATAGCTATAAGTTTAGTATTGTGTTTGGTCTTAGATTCCTTATTGGAGACTGTTGATGAGTGCTGTGTTGATTTAATGAGTGAGCATTTCAGAGCAGATCTACCATATTGTGTTTGCTGTGTGTGTGAGCAGTAGCCAACATGGAGTTGAAACTAGAGGCACAGTCATCCACACTTCCACGTGCTGGCCGCAGTGGGAAGAGTCAGCCGCCACCAGCAGCTGCAAATGCCACATCCAGCACTCTACTTGGCTCTTCTAATCAGCAGATTGATGCTGCAGCCAGTGAACCACCAGGCATCTCTGGCAAACGTCGTTCTGCCGCTCATTCGTACAGAATGCAGACCGAAAGCTCCCTTGCAAAGGTGAATGCTGGCAAGGAATCATCACAAGAGTCCAGCAATGTTAGGGGCAGTATCGGCAAGAAAGAATCCTACACAATGGTGAGGTTTCCTTCAACACCAAACATTGCGGCCGAGGTTCGAGAAGGTGACAGTGGTGTTGAATCTGTGAAAAATTCCCAGAAACCAGGTTCTGTAGAGGATACCGATAAACGTAAGAGTTTATGGATGGATGATCACTTTAAGGCGAACAGCAGCAGTGGAGTAGCGTCTTCCGCGAAGAGCCATGCAGATGATGCTAGCCAGCTGACCAGTGCCAATGATTTTGCACTAATGCCACCACCATTGTCGACGTCTGTGCCACTCTCATATCAAGCCACTTTCATTGCGAAGGCAGCAAAGCATCGACGCACGACTATGCCAGAGTCGTTGGCTCGTTCGAGGGAACTGTTGGCTGGTGCACTTGCAAAGCACCATCGATTGTCAGACTTATCTGCAACTGATGAAGATGACAGCCCACCATCTTCATCATCAGCAAGCAGATCCACCATGTCTTCAAAACAGAGTCTGGATGCTAGTCCCATTGAGCCACCCGAGAGAGATATCCATAAAACACAAAGTCGTGTCAGCAGTGCACAGTTGACTGATATTTCATCGCGTAATACATCAAATGCAGAATGCATAAAGGCTGAACATAGTAGTGACAGTGTTTCATCTGCTGGCAGTTCAGTTACAGATAGTCCGAAGGCAGTGAAAATTGGCCGTTGTGTTAGTCCTATACGTCCGCAGTCTGCATCCAGCACCAGTTATCGGAGGCAGCTACCGCCAGATCCACGCGTATCTATTACAGTCACTCGCGGCTCTGAATCTAATGCAGCTGCGTGTTCAGCAGTTACATCCTGTGCTTTTTCACAGCTGTCGGTAACACGTAGTGCTTCTGCCGAATCAGGAATGAGATTAAGTCAGTCCATGCAGGACACTGCTGTTTCTCAGTCGGCATCTGCATGTCATTTGTCATCCGAATCGTCAGCTGACATATCAAAGCAGATGCAAAAAGGTCCGATGCCACAGCAAGAGAGTGGACAAAGACTAATAGCATCAAAAACTGAGACACGTTTAGTGTTAAACCCTGAACATGACAACACGGAAGATTCTACGTGCACTGCACAACAGACAATAATAAATGAAATTGAGCAATTCTGCACAGAAAGACGCATGTCGGCAGATCGAACACGTGAGTATGAAGTATCTAGGTCTGCTGACCGTCAGGAGCAACGTGTTGCTGATAGCGGACAATTAGTAGTTCCAGTTAGTTACACTAGGCAGCAGTGGGAAAAATCAAAACCATTTGAACCGTTCGTCATTCAGTCAGATTCTAATTCTAGTGTCTCACAGACTCCATCATCATCTGTGTGTAATAGTTCAGTTCTGGCCTACGTGTCAAGTTTATCAAGAAACAATGTTAGCAGTGTGTCGTCTGGCAGCTGCTTGACTTATGATATGGCTGCCGTCACTGCTTCAGTTTCGGACTCTGTCATCTCGTATGGTTCTACAGCCCAGATGCCAACGAAATTCTTATCGACAGCTGCTGTTGGTGTCACTGATACAAACTCATCACAACAAGTGCCGCACAATCAGTCTGATGTGACCAAAGGCGAGGAAGCTGATGAGGATGAGCAAATATCCGAGATGAGGCCAGCGACGTATACAAATTCATCAGGACAACCAGTGTCTGCAATGTCTAGTGACAAGTGGGTTGCTACAACATATCACTTGATTATTACTATTTTTTGAGTCTGCAAAATTAACTACCACTTAGCTTCTGCTGTTATTTGACTATTTAACAGCCCTATCTACCTGGGCTTACCCCAGTTTTACATGTTTCCAAGATGATTATCTATTTTGCTTTGTGCCAAGGCACTGATAGTTATCGACGTTCAGTTAGAGTCTGACTTGAATTTCTGCTGAATGTGGTTGTGTGATATTTTGATGCAGAGTTATATACATGTACATTGCAAATCATATACATAGTGAGTGCCTCTTGAGTTACGACGTGTGGCAGAATAGATATTACTGCTGCTGCTGTTATTAGTCGATATATTTGGTTGCACAGGTAGTGTAGTGGTTAGTGCACTGCGCTATCACGCAAAAGCTCCTGGGTTTGCGCTGAGGCCATGGCGGAGTTTATTGAGGTTAATTTCATCTCAGGTGCTCCCAGCCCACTCAGCTGTGATGAGTAGACTAGGTATGAACTTGGTTTAAGGTAAAGCGGCGAGGGAGAGGACTGGCCACCGCCCTCATATGCCATGGCCGAGAATCGAGCAGTCGCTAACGCTGCCCGCCCCTGTGGGCTTAATTGCCTAGGCAGGCTAGGCTTAATTGACTACCTGTACCTACCTTTATTTTATTTACTTTTAATCATCATCATCAATAAGTGGATGTATTGTTAATGGCTTGATGTTGTTACAGAACAATAACTTCATCCCTGCAGTCGAGTGACAGTCTGACGCACAACTCTATAGCATTGTCTTCATCAGTTGGTTGGTGACATTTCATTGTCCTGCTAGGTGTCGATAGTTACCTTCATATGTTTAGTTGTTATGTTACATACAACATAGAGATTTGCAGTATTCCATAGTCAGGAGATTACAATTGTTTATGAAGACGTACAGCTATCACAGACTTTGTACTTTTTTCTGTAATTCTCCAATGGATACTGTGGCAAGATGTATGCAGGTATTATTAATAAATTGGTGGTTGTGTGCTAGGTTCAGCTGAGCAGCTCTGCACGAAGTTAGTATCTGATTTGACGCATGCTGTTGTTCAAGCCACAGACATGTATTCTCAGGTAAATAAATTAACATTTCCATCTTTTGTTGTTGACTGGCATTTTAATTTTTAATTTTTATTGTTATAAAATGTAAGTTTGTTTTAAAAAGTTGTAGATTAGTCACCTATTTTACTCTAAAATACTCCCAGGTAGTATGTCAGTTTAGTCTTTGTACTGTGGTTTTGTGACTGAAACAGATACATGATTTGTTACTCCTATCTGTTTTGAATTTAGTAATCGAGAAATATCGTCTAGATACGGAGTGTACAGTGATCAGGTGTTTGTACTGTTGTTGCAGTTAACTGAAGGTGCTAGTGGTGGATTGTCAGATGATTTGGCTGATCATAGTGATCGTGAACGTGCCGTCAGGTTACTGCGAGACTCACTGTGTGACGCTAGGGTAGCGCTGACTAAATCTCTGACTAAATCGCTTGACAGTGATGCTCCGAAAGAGCTGGTATCCGATGTTATCTGGTCGCGGTCAGAGGAGTCTGTACTTGAGCGGTATTCTGAACGATTGTCAGCGCGTGCTCTCCAACTGTTTAAAGAAAAGCTGGATGAACAGATGTGTCCAGCCGTTACAAAACTATGATGTTACACCAGTAGCTTCATTCAATTTCCTGCACCTTCGACATATCTTGAAATGTATGCATTAAGTCTCTTTGTGTTAGGCAATGATTGTGTTACCAGCCGCAGTGTCTGGGCAAGATGTCAGTCATTTCATTGGTGTATATTATAAATGTATTTAAATGTGCCTTAATGATGTGTTTGCTGTTGACTACTGACGATGATTCTCAGGTCATCCCTACTGTGAATGAAGTTGAGGGACTGCAGTTTGAAGTGCTTAATGTGTTACTGAACATAAGTATTTAAGGTCAGTATAGTCATCTACACAATTCTGGAGTCAGATGAGCCAGTTTTGCTTGTCCACTTCTGTGCATTACAAAGATAAAACAAGAAAAATCATTGACATGTTGCGTGTTTGTGAAACTTCGTGACTGCAGCAAATTAAATGTTAAACCAGTGGTACATGTATTCTCTGCATATTGAACATTGGTCCATTGACCATAACAGGCTGGAGTCATTTTACATCACAATAGGAAGTTGATGATATGAATACTTTCCATCATTCTCAAATTTGCTCTTTCATTTACACTGGCAGCCAGCTTTTCACCAACTTTCGCCATCTCTAGAATATGGATACATTACAAAATTTTGAAGACTTGTATATAACCAAGATGAATGAACTTGTTACATGTTGCCTAGCACTAGTGAAAGATGCTGAAGGAAAGTGTTTTAAATAACTCATTTTACACTGAAATGCCTTCACTGATTTCTTTTCAGGTTTTATTTGCTGAGCTGATAATCTAGCCATTTTAATGGCTGTGTTTTGGCTGTTAACTGATGTTACAATATTAGTTTGGCTCGTCCCCGTATGACCTGTTATGTGTCAAATGGGACATTAACTCTAAGCACTTACTTATGCTGGCTACTGTACCGCATTCTTTTTGGGCCTTATCTGGCTATTGTACAGATGACTATTATGTTTTTATGTTTGCAGTGGGACTCCTGATAACATAACAATGTCTCTTTTGCAAAAAATATCCTTAATCTGATAATACATTTTCATGTCTTTTACCCATTGGTATGCGATACAAAGCTGAATTATGTGTGGATTATTTTTAAAATGCCATACACGTTGTACACACAGTAACACACACACACACACACACCTGTACGTATGTTTCGTGTAAACCGGCGACGTCATCAGTTGATATCAAAGTCATCATTCAGTCGCCAGTGCGTACGTCGTATTTGTGATGCATGTAGCCAGTTGACATGAAAGTTACACACTTTTTGACCTATCCTGACACCTGGTCATACTTTGTATCTACACAATTCATGCCAAAACAAGCCCTAATCTGAAGTTTGTCAACCAGCGACGTAGCCGTTTGACATCTGCGTTGCCAGTTCATCTGTCATATTCATGGTACACGAATCCAGTTGACACGAAACTTACATACACACACACTGCTGGAGATCATCAAAAAACGTTGCCCTCCCGTTTCGCCTAATCCCGTTTAGCCTAAATTACGCAATGTAATATTTTATTATTTTCACTTACTGGTGTGTATGATGTCGTTTAGCACTGTACGCATAGGCGTAATTTACGGGTGATACAAGGGGTACCGGTACCCCCACTTTTTGGTCTGAGGGTACCGTACCCCACTTTTCAGGACAGTTGAAGAATTTGCTGTCATCAGAGGCGATCTGTGGAGATCAAATTACACCGCGCTTTGTCGGAATAAAACGAAAATTAGGCATAACTTGTCCAGCCATATTGTCCGGTGCCTGTGCTTGACGTTCTATATCGTCTATGTTAACGTCATTCACACCTCGGTTTTCGAAAAAATGACTAAAACTTTGCATTGCGTAATTTAGGCGAAACGGGATTAGGCGAAACGGGGTATAACCCTGACACCAATATTTATGCTAGAGTGTCAGAGTGACTTGGCATTCTTACACAGGCTGCAAAGCAGTGAGTTTCTTGTGAATCTGTCTATATGTTATAATCTGTCTGTTATAATCATAACATACAGAGGTTTATAGACATATTCACTGCTTTGCCTATCACCATTGTTTTGAAGGTAGTTTGATTGAACATTAGGAATAACTGAGTTGAAATTTTAAGTTATGTGCAACTAAAATTAAATTGAGTTGAGTGAGGTTATACTGTGTCGTCCACAGTGGCTACTCTGCTGGTTCAGTGATATGTATATAATAACTAACGATGTGGGATGTGAACTGATAATGTATATTTACAGGTGTTGTGTTGAGTGTAGACTATGTGCCAAAAGCCTTTATTAGCAACTGTAATAAAACTGTTTTGCACGTGTTGTCCATTGCATTAATGGAAAGGTAACTAAATGCACTACACTAATTTACTGGTAATGGTTAGTATGAGGGCTAGTGGGTAAACTACATTACAGCTGTTGAATACACGTCTACTGAGTTTGTTGTCGCACGTCTGGTGGTACAGGTAATCATTATGCTTCATTTGTGTGCCATGCCATGTCTGCTATTTAATGTGTACAGAACTGTACAATTAAATATACGATATTTGCCGTTTCTGCTTCACACACGCAGCTGTAAACAGCATGCAGTGAGCCCAGTTTCCCGTTGTTCTGTGCAGTGCCTGTAGTGTATTGATTATCAGTTTTTTGTGGTTTTTACTGTACCATTAGTCTTTTGGTGGCATCTCCATATTTTATGGTTTTGGTAAAAAAGTTGTCTCTTGCTAACCTGTTTAGTATTTTTGTAGTTGTATTTTTGGATCATTTGCATAGTGGATGCAGATAAGAGATGAGCTAGCAGAAATATTGTTTCAACATGGTGCATGTTTATTTAACATTATTTAATGTTTTAATGAACACATCTGACTTTGGCATGCGAATAGTATAATACATGTAGTTGTACTGAAAGGCTTAGCAATGTGTGTACTTGTTTGCCGCACAAGTCACAGTGCATTCATTTTCGAGCAGCATAATGTTTTTTGTTGTTATTATGTGGCATTGGTTACATCATTTTAGTGATCTTCTGTCGTTTTTAATGTTAGTCAGTTCATCCTTAAGCAGTTGAACTAATACACACTTGTATACATTGGTTATGTTATTTCAGAAATATTCAATAGTTTCTGTTTGGTTCATGTTATTAAAATGGGCTTAAACATTTGACCGTTTGTTTTGTTGCCGTTATGTAGACTGTAGTAGCAGTGATTTATTATGTTGTGGTGGTGTTAACATTCCACTGACTATTAGACTTAACTGTTTTGACTATGCTCCTTTTGAGTTACCGGTATTTAAATGGTCTGTGCTTACATATGTTGTACATTTATCGTATATGTACATTGCACACACGCATAGGCCTACTGGTGAAAATCGTCACAAAAAAACTGGTATTTATGCAATAGTGATTGACCCTTATTGTATTTGTTGTGTAAGTGAGCCATGCTTGCATTTTGTGCTTTTAGATTGGAAGCATTGCGTTCAGGGTTAGGCCTGTTTGTTGTGTTGTAATGTGTACTACAGATATTAAATGCCACAAAGTGCAATTATCAGTGTTTGATAATTTGTCGGTTTTGCAGTAATTGTGTTGCATTGATTCTGATATTTCTGTTACGATGAATTGACTAAACTTCTTTATTTACTCGCTATTTTTTGGTAATGTACCTGGTAAAGTACTTATCTGGTAGTCTGGATAAGTAGGATAAAATGGCAAACCCAAAACATATAAGTGAATAACTTTGTGGCTCCATTACTTAGTAGTGCCATCTGATAAGCATTTGCCTCCCAGTTGAAAAGCTTAGCTTGCCTTGCAACTATTCTGATGATGTACTTAACCGCTAATTACTCACGCCAACGGTAGTCGCGTGAGTATAGCGATGAGCTGCGTCTGTGTGTGTATGATTCTGTGATTCTGAGTGGCTGTACGATAACTCGAAAACAGACGAAACTACAACTACGTCAGATAGATAGTCCATCATGAGATACTTCGCCCACCAATTAATATTAGGTCAAAACGTCAAAGGTCATAGGGTCACAAAGTGCAAAAACATATTGAAGACAATAGAACCAAAATGGCTTAAACTACTAAAACTACCAACTTGCCGCGGGCATAATCCATCACGAGTCCTCACTGACTATTTAATATTAGCTCAAAAGGTCAAAGGTGAAGGACACAGGGTCACAAAGTGGAAAAACGTATTGACGGCAATCGAATGGCAGACGTGAGTTAAACGCTGTATCGAGTGTCTGCTGTCAGAAAAGTCACTCAAGTATGGTAACAAAAGACAGCTAGCCTATTAGCGGTAATGTACATTTGATGTAACAAATCTTGAAATCTAATCCGATCTGTAATCCATGAGTCTACATGTGTTACTGAGATAGTGGCTTATACCGTTAAGTTAATAAACATGCTATGCTGTATAAAGTAAAATGCTATAAAAATTATTTCTAGTGCTCTACAGCACGGAAGCATGGTGGTCTGTGAGTATGTAACTCGACGTGCCTATAAATCAAACAGTTAGGCCTGCTATTAGTACCTGTAGTGTTACGGTTTTATTGCTAACATAGAAAAGCGCTTAACAGAGTAGGCCTAGTATTTATGCGTTGCTTCATATAGATCTTAGAAAACAAAACACAAAAAATACTTGTGTATACATATTTAAGACCCGCATGCACGACAATTAACTCTTCGTGATATTACATTATTTCATGATAATTTTATCAGTTCATTTTTGCACGTTACAGACTCGCGTTGATATGAACGTTCGAATACACATGTACACGTAAGCTACTAACACTGAGAAATGTTTGCAGTTAGCTATAGCTTCGCCGAATTGAGACTTTGTGTGTCGTATAAAAGTCATGGCTAGCAATAGCATTAAAATAGCAGACACAGATATTAATATAAAACATGTCGCTGAGACGACGCGGCGATTGGTCACTCTGGTTATCGACGATGGTCAGTCAAGTACAAACGTAACAGTGGTCAGTTGATCACTGCAGACGCCCGGCCAGATAACATGACCGGCAACAGAAGATACTGAAGTACGGATGTCGACACATGTTTCCCTCTAGGATCAGCTCGCAGTTGGCGTACCACGGCTTGTCGACGCAGCCCTCTGGAATTCCGGTACCTGTAGACGCACAGCACGTCAGCCGACATCATATGATAACCAACAAGATCATCGCTTAAATGGTTAAAAGTAAGTAAGTTAATACTGTAAAATATTGTAAGTTAATTTACTTGTGCAAATAAAGTCAGTCAGTCAGTCATTGGTTAAGATTTAATTATTCGACAATCGACATCATCAGCGCCGGCGCCAGAGTACTGAAACAAGAGGGCCATGGACAGTTTTGGGGGGCACATGGCGAGCGCGTGGAGCGCGAGCCTCTAACGAGGGTCTGAGAGCAGAGCCCCCAGCGGGATCCAGGGGCAGAGACCCTGGTCAGGGGGCAAAGCCCCCTGAAGCTGAAAGCTTTTTAGCTCTCGGACGTGCAACGGACAGAGCAAATTTGTACCCTTTGCAGTATTTTCAGCAATCCATTACAATAAGATAG
>Ga0209145_1000361_pt1 | contig 10002 bp, 10 predicted proteins | sample WorMetfiPIANOSA2_FD_187396 | JGI IMG/M metagenome (GOLD analysis project Ga0209145, IMG submission 187396) | Marine gutless worms symbiont microbial communities from Max Planck institute for Marine Microbiology, Germany - Olavius filocauda... | ecosystem: Host-associated > Annelida > Digestive... | reverse complement strand
GCCATAGTTTTGTTTGTGGATGGAATATCGTAATAAAATTTACGTATCTTACAGATATATACCTTGCCATTAACCGATGAAAAATACAGCAAAATATGCCTGGTCGTTTTCTAGAAATTCCAGTTTTCTTAGGGGATTGTTTTATTATGCCGCAACCTGTAGATGTAACTGCAACAATTATTGTAAGCAGGAACTACATTTTTCGTGTAGGAAGAGAAGCCCAAGTATGTTCGTTGCTTGAATTGTATCCATTTTTATTTTATCTTCATAAGTTCCAACTAAAATTTTCTTTTTAATGAGGCCTGCTTGCATATAGTCTTTTTTTCTAATATACAGTTTGCCTATCTCCAGTGCTGGGCTAGTTACTTCAAAAAGTAACGTGTAACAGTTACTAGTTACTCTCACCAAAAGTAACTTTTTAAACTGTTGCATTATCATTCATTCTAATATACTGTTTCTGTTACAAGTCTTAAAAACTGTTATCAGCAATTTCTAGAGATAGGCAATTGACAATAGTAAAAAGTAACGCTATACTTGCGTTACTGTAAAAAGTAACTAGTTACTTCTGACAAATAGTAACGCACTAATGGGCTAGTTACTCCAAAAAGTAATGCGTTACAGTAATGCGTTACTTTTGTAACGCGTTACTAACCAGCACTGCCTATCTCTTACAGGAATGTTATTTAATATATATATTTATAAGTTACACCACCTTTTGAAAAATTGTTTGCTTTCGTTATAACCAGTAACTTAGTTCAGAGTAAATAATTACTGTTTCATTTTGCCACATGAAACTGCAACTTTTACATGTGTATCTTTTTTCATAGACTTCACACTGTCAACAAAAATGTTTCAAAATCTCAGCAGCTGCTTCTCAAAATGACTTAAGAAAAGATAATCACTAAAGCAGTGCAATTTTCTTTTCATAGTCCGTATGGCTTTATCGGTCCTCATCGTCAAAAATTAACAGTAAAACCTTAATTCTAATGAGAATAATCTTATACAGAGCTCACACAATTTCTAACGTTTCATTGGAGATATCCGGAATGAGTGAGCAAAGTTTAATATCCCACTCGACACATATCAAGTCATTTCGAGGACGAGTCTTTCCAGCCAATCACTTGGCTATGGTACTGACAAACCAAACCTACAACACCGGAGATAAACACAAGATACCAAAAGATATACATACCGGTACAAGAAACCCCAAAAACTAAACTCCCAACAAAATCCAAACTAACCCTGGTTTAGTCGCCTCTTATGACAACCAGCCCTGACATGGATTGGGACTATTCTAATAACAAATCACAGCTTCCGGAGCCTGCACGGAGCTAAGATCTTTGAAAACATGGCCTAACCTATAGTGTCCACAGACAATAAATCAGACAAAAACTGAGTTTAATCTTGTGCAGTGACATCCACAATTACGTTAATACGTTTGGACTCAAAGTTGTGCAAATAACAATGCATCTGTACAGCAGTAACTATAAGGCGTGACTGATTGACCAGAATATCAATGCTGCCATAATCGGACGATAATTGCCGTAAAACTTTGAGTATACCGGTAATGCATATTTTTCACTCACACTATTTGTGTGAAGTAAGGGACGTGCATTACACTATTCTATAAATATTTACATTGTGGCCAGATTCTAAGTTGGAGTGTGCATTATATACATGCACATGATTACATACACTGCTAAAGCATTCAACATTCAGTAACATGCCTCGTGAAAAACGTGATTCAGTCTTAATAATAATAAAGTGCTAGTGGGCGCAAAAAAATATTAATAATACAACAATTTATAGGGCGCCTACCACCGGATATACTGTAAAAATCAGACAAAAGTCTATCTGACTATTACATCAATTTTAAGAACTTGAATATACAGGCTGTAGTACATAAAATATATAATTTCCCATATCATTCAAGAAGTGAACATCTGTCAGTAATCACAGTTTAATGTCATTTGGAAAATCTTGGTTCAGATTCACCCAGTTGTATACTGTAAAACCTCGAGGATAATATGAACCCATGTATATAATGCACACGTCAACTTGGAATCTGGCCACAATGTAATAATTTATAAACTAGTGTAGTGCATGTCCATTTTTTCACAAAGATAGTGTCTGTGAAAAGGTATGCATTACACTCAAAGTTCAACGGCAATTAGCATCTAATTATGGTGGCATTGGTGTAGTCTGGTTAACCAAACATGCTCTATTTGTGGATGAAAAATGCAACTACAGTTATATATGCAAGAAACAATCATTACCTACTGTTGTTACCACAACATACAAATTTTGCTGTTCAGGGACAGAGCAAATTAGCTTTATAAGATGATAAACAGAAGTATACACTTTTAGCTAAAAAGATACATCTGGAATTACAGACACAATGGAACAATAGCAGACAAGGCTGGTAATAACAGCCATCTAGTGAATAACGTGCTATGAACTACATCTTGTTAAGATGACATTCATGCTTTTTTGTTGCAGTAGTACGAGTATCAGCATCTCGAGACCTTTCCACAATACTTACTAGACTTATACAACATACTAGCCAATATTTCCACTGATCAGCCAGTCTGCTACGTGCAAGTACTCAAACAGTACAGGTACAGAGTGGGCCAGAAATTTACGAAGATTAATACACAGTGTACTGACTGAGTGCAATTTATTTCGGGGGTACAAACGTTTGGCCCACTCTGTACTTTGATTAAAGCAAATAATATACATATGCACACAACTGGCCAACGAAACACTGGGAATGATCTGTGTTCAAATAATTATCACAAAAAATAGCATACTCCGCACAAAAACTTTAAAAAAAAAACATTTCGGCCATTACTCACAAGGATATCAGTTCAGATGCATTTCTGTCCTGCCAAAAATTGCAGCTGTAACAAGTCAGCAGCATAAATGGAGAGCAATGGCAGCAATCAGTAAGGCACCAGTCAGTGGAACAAATACTATATGGCTTCTGAATCCAGTGTTGTTGTCCTCGAGGATCCTCAAGGACCAATTTACAAGTCCTTTTCCTTGTCCTCAAACCAGAAGTCCTCGAAAATTGCCAAGGATTTCCCATTCTGGAAACAGCCAGTATGATCATGTGAAGTCCATAAATTTGGTTACCGCCACCATGCATGAGGATACAGTGAAGAATGTTTTACTTACTGATGTCAGATATTACTTAATGATATATGTCAGTAAGTAAGCAGTTCTTCGCTGTAGCCCAGTGTTGTCCTCGAGGAAAGTCCTTGTCCTTATCCTCGAACACAAATTTACAAGTCTTTGTCCTCGAACCTTAAGTCCTTGACAACATCACTGCCTGAATCTATGGATGCAAATAAGTACAAGCACTCACATCATCTACTCACAACAAACATGTGAGTCAGTGCTACAGTCACTTAACAAGACTCAATTATTCACCTGAATCTGTGGCTGCACAGAGTGCTAATTACTCTGACAAATCTCACTTATGCATCTGATTTTCATTGATCAATTCTGTGCTCGTTAAGCAATTATAAAAAGTCTACAAAAACAAAGAATGGTTCACAAAAAATGAGCATCACAGTCAATGATTTGAGTGACTGCCAATATATAATTACCAACAAATGAGTAAGTTAGTAAGTAATTACACATCTCAATGCAGAATACAACTGATCAACACCATATGCACTGAATAAGAACAATATTCAATGTATTAAGGGTTTAAAACAAAATTGCAGACATACATATATACACATACTGAACAAAAAAGCAGATTACAGGTACAGTTACTTCTCAAATATTGTACATAACTATATACCTATGATGACAATAAGTCACCTGAAGATGACACTTTGCTATAATGCATCAGCAAAACTGTGGCAATCATCTGCCAAGGTCTACAACGTTTATGCCCAAACTCCATCTAGCGGATTTGTCTAAGACATGTCTAAGACACACATGCCAGTCACTGGCATGTGTGACGGATTTGTCTAAGACATGTCTTAGACTTGTCCAAGACAAATCCGTTGGTGACCATGACCACACACGGATTTGTCTTAGACAATGTCTTAGACAAATCCACTAGATGGAGTTTGGGCATTAGTTAAACAAAATTACCAATGTCTCAGCACTTGTAGTGTGTGTTGTGTGTGGCATACTAAGCGACTAGAAGGCAAACAAATGCGACCAAAACCAGCTTCTAAGGACAATGATGCACAATGTTAGCACGGTATTAAAACCGTGCAGTTCGTGCCGAACAATAAACGTCATAAAAATGGCTAAAAGTGAAAGACATCAATATAACAGACAATTGAAAGATTATTGCAATGATTTCTACGATATAAAGACAAAGACCACAAAAATGCACAGAAAAATCGCCGCAAAAAGTGCAAAACGTTGTTTTGTCTAACAATATCAGAGCAAAGAGTTGTTCAATCACTCAAAAAAACAAACAAAAAAAACAACACTGAAAAACGACTTTTTGACGCTGTGGAATTCATAAGTGCTGCAATCAAGGGTTAACTCTAAAACAAAAAATGAAATAATGTACTGCCTAAACACTAAAATAAAAGCAAGAATTATCACGGTGGGCATCAACAAAGTACGCTCGCAACATCAGCACAAAGCATTGGTCACTTTACGTTACTGCTGCTCACATCCACAGGCATACACGGCCAGTAATAGCATTACCGTCATCATCTGTTCAAGCATCACGTATACAATGTCACAGTGTTAAGTTATTCAGTCTGTTGTACTCAGTACAGAATCGGTATCACTCAAAGAAGGTTACATTTCATAACCGTCACACATTTCGGTGCTCAACTTGGTTTTCAATTTGACTCTCAAATCAACAAATCTGGGTTATATAACACTAACATCACAACAGTACATTATACAGTGTACTCCACTGAAACGCAGTGATAGATTGGCATAATTAAGTCTCAAATAATGACGGTCATACACATCTTAGCAATAATAACAATACAGAAGGACACCTATAATTAACCTGATAGTAATATTTAAAAAAAACCTTTAAAATATTTTGTACATATGAAAGCAAAACATATAAAAAAAATAAAAGTGTAATTTCAATTTGTAAACCGGCAAACAGGTAAGTAGTCCAGCAGTGACAATGAAGCCATTAACACATGTACACTGCAGAAACACGAATCAAGAGACATAGACTGTGTCGTAGATGAGAACGTGTTGATTGTTCTTGGACAGTGTGACTATGTAACCCTCGGACGTCACACGCAGGCCACAGCAGCGGCTCACCTTCATGTACGGACATTCCAGCTGGGCGGTCACTGCGCCGTTGCGCTGCAGCACTACAATATGGAAACGGTTGCCGTGACTGTCGCCGACCAGAATGTCACCAGAGTCACTGGTGTCAATTCCGTTTGGATACGCTGTCAGCGATTCGTCTCCGAGCCGACGAATAAATTTCCCGTCATCCGCAAACACAGCAATGCTATGACCCTGAAAATACACCAGATCTGACTGACGAAACACAGTACTGCAATGACTAAGGATCTGATGTGCAAAGACTGAATACCATACTGACACTACACACACTGATTACATGCATTCTCTGTGCTCTCCCAATCATCTGAATATACTTTTGTTTTGTTTTTGTTTATCTGCTCTATTTTTATGCTCACTGCAGTTTAATCTCAGTTCCCAACGTATTCCAGTAAAAACCATCATTGAAAAGGCATTGAAAGCAAAACAGACATAACAGAAGAACAGAGTAAAACATACTCATCGGTTTTCTTGTTATTTTTAGTTATTGATCTTGTGCAGCAGACCAAACTGGCTATTTGTCAGTTTTTGAGCACATGATAAATACTTTACTGACACACAGAAGCGGAATATGTTCAATCTACATAAAGCCAGGTGCTTCTACGACATCTGAACACAAAGTATACCGTAAGCATGCCATGCAGCTAACTTTACCTACAAATGGCTGGTAAAACCAACAAAGTGAAATCTTTAACCCCAACTCATACGTGCTCAAAATACTGACCAAAAATAACTAGAACAATTCAGTACCATTTAGAAGACCCTGAAATTCTGCTCAAAACAACAGCTTTTTTTCTACAGCAGGAGTTGGCATTACCACTGTGGTTCAATGTAAGGTCAGATGTAAGAATAGACACCGACCTTGAAGTCACAGACATAATACTCATTGCCAAACACCGCGATGTCAGACGGCTCTCTCATGTAGCTAGTACAGTCAATCACATTAAGCAACTCTCCTCTTTCTGTTATGCAAAATATTGTCGGCTTCATACTGTCGACTGCCACTATGTGTCCTGCGCGTCAGACAACATTCAGTTATTTGAAAATATCATGGAAATGCATAGCACTCTAAGCTAACACAATAATACAGGCCCAGTTATGCCTCTCCAGCTTGGTGATGGTTTACTTCTGCCGATGATCGAAGATGCTTGGAAGCATTTATGCACCGTTCTGCAATATTTGGTTATCGTGCTGACTGCACTTTGAAGTTCTATAGCATCGGCGCTGAAGCTGATCAACAACTCTTCTCCAGCATAACTGGCAACTGTCATCATCTGCTACATCCAGTTCTCCCCAGCAACGCGAACAATATTATTCCTTCCGAGATCGCTCCCACAACCACCAGCTTTATACCATCCAGCCTCAAAGACAATAACTTTTTAATTAGAACATTGTACAAGGACATAGGTTTTACCTACAAGACATAGGTTTTACCTGCACATTTTCACAATGACTCTTAATTACTTTACCACACTTTGTCTGTTATTATAACAAAGTATAATGAATAAATGGTGTACAGCGCCTCTGTATCTCTGGATTCTATGGTGTTGTACGAATGCTTTATTATTATTATTTTGTTGTACTCTCGGTAGTAAAGATTATTATTATTATTATTATTATTATAAAATGTCCAGTGAACAGGTACAACAGTCACACACACACACATGGGTTGTATCATGCCACCTCAGAACAGACTGTAACATAACACTACAAAACAGATGTTTGTTGCTAGTATTACAATTGCTCTTGGCCCAAATTTGTGGGTCCTCGGGTGATATTTCCACAAATATAAACCAAATGCTATTGAATTTGGTGCAATTGGTATACATTTGGTACACCTGTGGGCCAATTTTGAAAGGGATCAGTGCATGGCAGTTCCAGGCCACCTCCATGATGCTTTAACTGTATGCATCTGCATCATCTTGGTGTTCAAAACTGTAGCTCAGTGATGGTGAAAACACACTTTTTAATCTTTTTATACGGTTGCAATGTCGACGAAGCAAGATGGTTCTTCAAGAAAAATAAAATACTATTTGTTCACCATCTATACAGCCTGCCACAAACAGTTTTGTCATAAATTAATGGACCAAAGCAAAAAGTAGACGACACAGACATATCTTTTTGGAGTTAGAATGACATGATTCTGGCCATTTTGGAGATAGATATAAGGGTTTGAAATGTTGTCATATGACTGATATAAAATTCGTAAAAATTTTCTGGACATAAGTAGAATAATTTTCTGATTTTGAAAATGCAATTTGTTTTGATCAACTACAATGAATGATGAAAATATAGTCAGAAATTAGATTTATTTCACTAGTTCTATTTAAGCAAAAATATAACTTTATAGTTAATCTATTTTTTTAAGTTAATGTAATGCATCCAGAAGTTCTTTTGAAAATTCTTTACACAATATTAGTGTAGACGTAACCAGACATGTGGTGCCACCTAGTTGTATAGTGAATCGACAAATGAGGGTCAAGGATTTCAAATATGCAACTATTTTTGACCCACATTCACAAACGATGTGACATAATGATGCATGTGCAGTGATACTGCCACGGTGGTCTCACTAGATATCACTTCCAGACAACAAAACAATAATGGCCTTAGCACTGAGCCCTGGAGCATGCCAACCTTAACTGCACAGCAATCACTATTACCACACACTATCCTTGACAACTGTACCCACACCGTCATACACTGTCCACACAAACTGCTCATCTATACCTAACTTGTCATTAACGCGCATTGCACATCTTATTAATTCTGTTGATATTCTGTCAAGAGCCTTTTCAAGTCCATGAAACCGAAGTGTTTTCTTGCCCTTAGATGCAAACATCTTATGCCTTAAAGATAATATTCTACCCAAGAGGCTTTTGCATACAATTCGGTAGAAAATTGCTTCCAGGCAGCTTACCGAGTGCATTGACTGTAAGACCGGCGATGATTTCGATGTAGCGTACAGATATCTTGCGAACAAACTGGCCGTGTTGCGTGAACAACTGCAGTCGAGAGCGTTCACTGCCCCAGTCACAGACAACATAGTGCAGTGACAGATGACTGAAGGCCAGCTTGCGCGGATGCCACAACTTGCCGTCTTCACAACCTGACAAAACACCAATAACATGAAGCACTTAAACACAACGGCACAGAGTTCATAACAGGTATATCACAATTACGCTCACACAAGCACTGACTGTATGTTTCAGAAAACTGTTTCATGGGTACAAAGATGATCCGCAGGTGCTAGTCACAATGAAATGATAAATAAATGTTGGTGCGTGTAAAAAGAAACACAAAACTGTAACAGAATTACAAGACTCGTGCACATTGGTAAGAACTAAAACGAGGCATACAAGTACAATCAATACCTGGAGTACCAAAGACGAAACAGAATTTCCCGTGTTTGTCAAAGACTTGTATGCGATGACTAAGTGTGTCTGCAACGACTATGTCTTCATTCATGCCAAGACAGAAACCATGTGGTGAGTTGAACTGACCAAGACTCACGCCTGGCTCACCAATCTTGCATCTACAATGCACATATATATTTACATTGACAAATTATACCTATTCAACGTGATGGAAATCACAGTTCAAACCATTTAATGAATGAATAGCAAAAATATTTTGTCAGTATTTCACCGACAGATGCTACGCTTAATTGCCCAGCATATTTGTGCCAGGCAGTGAAGTTGGGTGGGCTGTTACATTGGAGGTAACTGAGCAGAACCATGACTGCAGTGTGTCTAATATAATCATGTAATCATGGGTTTGATTGTTTAATTAAACATACCACAGTCACAGTGTCAAACTACACAGAGTCAACAGAGCTCAGAGTACACGCATACACATACACATATCAGTTAACGACCATCCTTCCAGGTGAGTCTGGGTTAGCTGGTTTCTCCTTGACTCTTCCTCTCCATACATCCCGTTTAACACCATCCCAATGTCCAGCTCAGATGCGTAGAATGAAGAGGAGTGGAGGAAAGTACATTCCATGAGGGGTACTGAGTATTATTATTTTTGTACGGTGGATGTACTCTGTGTATATGTTAGTAAAGTGGTTAATTCAGCAGCGGCAATGCATCCTTGTCTTTCACCGACAGCTTACAGTAAACTGATCAGATCATAAGGACAACTGTTGCACACAGACGCAACACACATAGACGCAAAACGATAAATAAGTATATAACATAAAATAGCCCAGCAAGAAGTAATCTAAATATACTGAACACATTTTACCTTATATGCATTGGCAACATTTTGCCTGTTCTAACAAGGTGGTCCAATGTATTTCCATTTGATGCAACTGAATTGACAGGCAATGCAGGCGTCTCCTTATTCATCAAAATGTCTGAAATTAATGTACATACATAGTGTATGACACTAGACTACAAAGCACAGGATATATCCTTATTACCAGGACTAGGCTTGTTAAGATCACCCGTTTTTAAAGACCGATTAATCGCCATTAAAAAGATCGATTAATCGATTAATCGGACTCGCCAGGGAAGCGTCCCTGAAGCGTTCCCTTTGCTCCCTTTGCAGGAGGCGGCGACACGCTAGCTCACTACCCGTACCGCAGTCGGTGTGGTGTGAGTAAATATTACGTCGGCCAGAAACCGCCATGACACGCTGTTTTATGACCGGCCGACAGCGACAGCACCGATGTACCAACTGCACTGTCGGTAAACTTCA
>Ga0209145_1000360_pt1 | contig 10008 bp, 5 predicted proteins | sample WorMetfiPIANOSA2_FD_187396 | JGI IMG/M metagenome (GOLD analysis project Ga0209145, IMG submission 187396) | Marine gutless worms symbiont microbial communities from Max Planck institute for Marine Microbiology, Germany - Olavius filocauda... | ecosystem: Host-associated > Annelida > Digestive... | reverse complement strand
CGCACAAAAATCGGCGCGTTTTCGGACTCTAAGTCAAACCGTAAACAACCTCCCTTTGCTGACAACTGACAAGTAAACTGAACTGCATTATTTTACATATCGCTGCGTCCCACCGAGCGTTTCCCTCCTACCTGCAGCATCGATGTCAGTGCTAGGAACAAAACTAAGTTGTTAGATTAGATCTTCTACCAGAGTTCTTGGTCTCAAACCGGTCTTGAGACAAACCTCTCTCAACACTGTACTTGCGAGTTGTGACTGGACTGCACATACAATGACTGTAACAAAGTTAACAAGTGACAGTTTGGATTAGTAGGCTACCGATAGTAACGCGTCGGTGTTCTTCGTCAACAAAGTTACTCCATATTGGATAAGCTGGATTCCCAATTTCCCACTAACCGCGATTTTTATTTTACGATTTACGATGTTAGTCGGTTCTAGCGTGTTGTTTCATTTGTCAACGATTGTAATAAAGCACGCACATTACTGTTACAGGGCTATTATGCTACGTGCACAATAACTAAACTACATGGTGGGCCAAATTACATTTATGCTTGTAACAAAACTAACAACTGAATGCATCTATATAATTTAATGATTCTTGGCATAAACTACACTGTGTTTCAAAAAAAAAACTACTGAGTATACCCTTTTTATTTTAGCAAGAACTTTTTTATTCGTGAACCAATTTTTGGCAAAATGTAGCCAAGGAAATTGGTAATATACAGAGCCTTACGTGCTTGTTATTGACTGTTCAAATGTCTTGCAGTTGAGAACCAGCTTAAGTGTTGCTGGTGCATAGCAGAAAACACGTGGAGTTCAACGTTGAAGATCGCATTTTAGTCGAAAATTTACATGAATTCAAAGGTTACAGAGTTAAAAAATAGTAAATTTCCATACTTGCATTCAGGCCATAGGAGGATATTTTTAATAGGCCTACTCATTAAACAGTAATTTTTTTGCTAGTTTAGTTAATTTTGTTAAAAATTATCGTTAACCAATTGCATTCTTTCACATTGTTTATAGTTATCAACATTCATATTTCACAAGGTAGTGTAGCGACGCGTTTGAGGTGTGGTGGAATTTTTAATGATTTCTTTATTGCAAGTTTCTTGCTGAGTATGAAAGAATTTTGAAAATCGGTCAATATTTGGCGAAACTGTGAACAAGAGTATAGTGTCTCCGTTTTTTTTGACTCACGGTGCAGATATTATTAGGTCGACTCTTTGGAGTCGACCTAAAAACTACAAAATGCAAGAAAACCATATAGAGGCCAGGGTTCCTGCCTAGACCCCTGCTAGGGGAGCTTACAGCGCTTCAGACCCTAGCTGGTTAGGAGGGGGATAGCTGCCCCTCCCCAAGAAAACTCATCCCACTCTCGCCTCTCAGGCATCAAGCTTCAGCCCTTTGGGTGTTGATCTACAGTACACAGCTGCTCCCCCACTATGTAAATAGTGGGTCCGCCACTGTTCCATGTACATTATATGATTAATATTTTAAACCTTAACAGTCACATCATAACCATCCATACTAACTTTTTTTTAGTAACAACCCAATCAATTAATTTGAAAAAGCCAGTAAAATGTTTAATTGTTCAAATAACATAGCCAAGCTGTCGCAAGGAAATTATGTGTTACTCCATATCATAGTAAAATATTTATCTTAGAATTCTACCAAGTCAGAATAACAGACTCAGAAATACTATAGCCTGTGTTGTTTGCAAGCTATGGTCAGGCATATTAAAGTCACTCAAGGTCACTGGCTTTGGCAATGGGATGTATTAGATTTATTACATCACATATATTACACCAGACTTCTTGCCATTGTTCCACAGTAATCTTAATATTACCGTACTATAAATTGGCAGAAATCATAAATTTCTCATAACCACCTTTTTACGTCCCAGATGAGGGTATGCCCATCACAATTTCAGCACAACATCGTTTGTTATTAAAAATTACAATGACAAGGCTACTTAACAGTGGAAACTGTTAAGTGATATTCTACTGGTTCAGAAAGTACTCAGCTTCAATAATTATGTTTATGAGTTTATAACTCAACATCATCATGACTATGATGGACAAAATCTGGCACAGACCAAATATGCACAGTACTGCATGGTAAAAATGTACGAGCTTAAAACAACAAAACATATCAAACTTTGAACAGATGCCAGTATACACCCGTGAAACTACATAACATCAGCAGACTGTAAGTGCAATGTGTGCTTGTAGTGAACAGTCATAAGAGCACCATACACTGTCATACATAAGAGTCATACGTAAGTCATACACTGTGGTAAAATAAACCAAACAATCAACTACTAATAAAGCACTTAACTACAACAACAACACAGTAAAATGGCTGACAAATACTGTTGATATAATACTGCTGAGACAGAGACACTCAATGTCACTGACTGGACTGAAAACGCTCATGTAATGGTAACATACAAATACAGTCGACACTGTAAAATAAAACAAAAAGCATCAGCACCATAGTGAAAACTCGACGTTCAGAGATTAGCTGTAGACAGAGGAGATCGGGTGACGACTAGTGGCCAATAAAACACACAGCCATAACTTAAGTCTTAACTACACACACAAAAATGCTGTAAACAAAGCTCCGATAAAACTTGCAGGCACTGGAGTGGCTGGACCAGACTCGCGTCATCACTGGCAGCATCAGAGATGTGCCTGCAACAAATGAAAAGCACATTGTGTGCCTTAGATTAATGTCGCATTCATGACAATCACTTTACAGCCCACAGCAGCAACAGAATCGAACATTATGAAGAGTTCCTCACAATGTATATATTTTCTACTTATCGTAGTCAGAAATGGGCTAGTTTGCTACCTGAACTTAACTAGTAGGCCATCTTGGGGTACGACTAGGTAGGCCACTAGGTTCCCTGCCATAGCCATTATGCTGAGGACTGAACTGAACTGTGAGTTACACGTGATGTGGGCAACCTTCCTCTCAATTTTAGGCTTTCTGTTTGGGTCAGGCATTGGACAGACGAACCAATTAAGCTATGCTTAATGTACGTCCTAGTCCTATGTGGAGTGCTAGGTAATAACTAGTAAGCAGAGTAAAAAAATGTTGACAGTGAGTGATGACTTGTTAGATGAGTCCAGTACCAGCCTGGACCACCCACGTTGTACTGTAGTAATGGCCATCCAGTACCAGCCCATGCCACCCACGTTGTCCTGTAGTAATGGCCACACAATGGGAGACTAAAAGTAGATCAGACTTCGTTCTTAGACCAAACCAATTATGTGAATGGCAAATTACCAGATTAGACTGGAGTTCAGATTAAGATCAGTCTTAGACCAAAGTTAAGACCTAATTAATATTCATGACCAGCACCTCACTTTCGTTTACATCTGACAAGAACAAATTTGGGTGAAAAGTGACGATAACTGCTGTTTTTGTGTATAATTTTTATTATATTTGCAGCATGGTGCGACAGTGGATGTGACAAATTAATATTTGCAGCAGACGATAGCTGGCTGACATTGCCTGCCATGTTGACTGTTTATGTTTTCGGATAAGTGAAAAATTCAACTGATTTCGTCTAAACAATAAGTCTGATCTCCAAGAGATAAGAAGAAAAGGCCTGCAATTTTTCATTAGCGTTCTGCCCATTACACTGAATTGTTAAGATTAAGTTTGGTCATATACCAAAGTTTGGTCTAAGACCAAACATTTGTTGTCACTGTAAAAATTTATGCAAATTAAGTGTAAGACCAAAGTTCCGTCTAAGAACTAAGTCTGATCTTTTTCAAGTCACCCAATGAGTTTGCTGTTGTTGCTACGCTACACACAGGTACTTGTAACACAAAATACTTAACAGCTAGAAACGTTTATGCACAAATACGCTGTTAATTCAATTATTTGATCACAAAATGTGAAGCGTGTTTAGAGCGAGAGATACCTGAAGTCTACATGGACGAAACGTCATGTGCATATCCAGGTAACATTTCCTGATGCAGAGACTGGTAGAGTCGTTTGACACGAACCAACTCATCTTCATCACACGCACATACACAAACGTGTCTGTAACATCTGCAACTAATCTGTCACCACAAACTCAGTCTTCCATCCACAACATCAACAAGAGCACTCAAAGATCACAGATCCCCGCCACCGCAATACTTCTGATTGAGCCACAGAATCCAAACACAAACTCATGCTGGCCAAGAGTCTTGAGTGTCCACAAAAAAATTGGAACTGATTGCTCCAGTATTTTTCGAGTTATCGTGTAAACAGTGAAAGTGTTACACACATACGTATGGAACTGGCCGTTGCTATATCCCCACATCACCTACTGGTGGGCTGCTGGGATAACAGTCACTCAGTAACACTGGCATTTTAGCTGCTACTAATCACGACCTAACACAAGTGAACAGTGTGACTGTGGCTATCATACCTTGCAGACGGTCGACTTCCGTCTGTAGCTTCAACACTGTTCTCTCAGACTCATGATAGTGAGATTCCGACTGCGTAACACAAACCACTCACGACATAAACTTCATAGCACAGTACGTGATGCAGTTGACATTGTACACACTACACAGTGACGACAACATTACAATGTATACACGGTGTAGTGTAGCATCAGTAGCAGCAAAACTAGCAACAGTAACACCGATAACTTTAGTTTCTGTCTTTATAATGACCTCTGTCTTTTTAACAACAGTTGTTTCTATCTTAATTTAGTCGTACAAAACTTGTTTAGCTCATTTTATCGTCCACACTACACACACCATCGATATGAACCACACAAATATAGAATTATAACGACTATCTGCAACACATGGTAAACTGTACATATCATCAATACCAACGTGGTGCTTAATAATATGCTTTTAAGTATGTAACCTCTTTGTCAGACCATTATACGACTTCACTGATAAACATATGGCAAAGAGCTGCTGTTAGCAATTAGCATAAATTCATGACTACATTTAACAGATGTCAAACTGCATTTGCAATGTACTACACTGTCACTATGCTCATCATATTGGTTGCACTGAAAAGTTAGACAGAATTTCATTAAGAATTCTGGCTTCAATAATTATGTTTATGATTCAACATCATCAGGGCTTAAACTGAGCCGGTATGCTGCACCAGCACTTTTCTAAATGCCAGTACGGCATACTGGCAGTCTGGCACTTCTTGGTACCCTGAAGGCGGTATATTATTGCAAAACGAAGTTCTTATCCTACCATCAAAAAACTACTGAAAACATATCAATATACATGTAATTATTACCAGAGGTGTGAATTTTAGAATAAAATGCACCAAAACATGTTTGTTGACCCGCTGCATGCTAAAGGAGAAGGCTGCTTCGCGGCTGGGATGAGGATACGTTAGCGTACCGCCACTTTTTATCTTACAGTTTAACCACTGAATATCGTCATTCATAAATTACCCTTTTCACTAATAAAAGAATACGTTACAAAGTTATTAAACTATTGTATTTGTTAATCACTGTTTTTATCTGTATAATTTGGAATAATGTGCACAAGTGTAAAACAGACTGCTAGCTATCAATACTGTTAATGCTGACGTATTGTTGCCACTCACAGTTTTCAGTCGATTGTTCAGGTCTTCAAAAACTTTGCCATATTTCTCCTCACGTTGTTTGTACTACAAAACAATTGTCACTCTGAACAAAACAACCAGCCTATAACTGTCACAGTCTACTCTTACAACAAAACAAAATGATTACAGCCATGGTATGTTCTATGAAATCAGGCTTCATCCACGAAAATGCATAGTTCCATGAAATCCATGATGATCGGTAAATTTCAACTAATTACACGGCAGAAAAGTTGGATTGAGCATGTCTTAAGACACGACTCCTTATTAAAGAAGGTTATTGAGGGAAGGCTTCAGGGAAAGAAAACCGCTGGAAGACCAAGAGCAATGTTATTGGATGCAATGATGCAAGAAGATGAAGAGAATGAGATTGACTGTGCAAACCTGAAAGATGAAGCACAAGACAGAAACATGGCATCACTGAGAAAGGACCTGCCGCGGACAGAACACACAATGAATGAGTCTCGTGTGTGAATATTTTCAAACTTCATCATACATTTCATTGATGCAGATTTTGTCATTCACTGCATGCCAGACTTCAGCACACAGTAACAGGTGGTATTAAATACTTCCTACTGCGAATGCATGACACTGTGTATATCATTGAAATCAATGTCAATAAACTGAAAACTGATGACAAATATGCAGCAGAATGCTGCATAATTAGAACCAGAAAGCATTTTTTGCTAATAAATTATTAGTTAACACTCATGTAACACGTAAATAGGGCCCATGAAATTTCTGTAAATTTGTCAAACTCTGTGTCTGTGAACATTGGGCACATTTTTAAAAAAAAACACTGTGAAATGTTGTGTTTTTTTCCATGAATTAGGTTGGTCTGTAAAAATGAGGTAAAATTTCAACTTCATGTAACAGGTTACAATCACAATGATGCAACAACACAGTACCTTCTCCACAGCAGCAGTCATAGACTTGAGTTTTGTAGTCACTGCATGCATGTCCTGCTGAAGGTGTTTTGATTTCCTACGACACATCAACAATCAGACAAATAATAACCATTCTGACAGACATACACAATGCCCCAAGTAGTTGTGTCTTGTGTGGCTCGGTGGTGGACAGGTGGCATCAGTGAACCAATCTCACAATCAAGACTTGTGCTTGAACTTCTGGTATCTTTGGAACTGGGTACCTGTCTGGTTCTGAAGCTGGTACCCATTCCGAGCACTATTCTAAGTCACAAATTAATAAAATGATGCCGAAATAATGTCACATATAAATCGTTGCAACCCAACTATCAAGTAAGTACAGTTGACATCCTACACTCCACTAACAGTATTAATCGGGTACCCAAGTAACGGTTCTGGACCCAAGCGCTAATCAAGACGTCACTGATTCAATTCCCAGCTGTTTCTTTTTCATATAATAACTCTGAGCAAGTTCTTCACACACACTCAACAGTATAATTTGATACTGGTTAAGAGTTAAGACGCAATGATGCTTTGCAGCTGGGTGGGAAGGTAACCACGGGTCTGGCAGAAAGTGACGGAAGCACACCACGGAGTTTATGACTAAGTCACATGCGAACTGACTGTCTAGAGATCAATCATCTTTAAACACATGCTGCAATGTACGATCTGAATTATTCACAATTACATAGAACTTTTTGCTTCATTCTGATCACATCTGTTCTACAGTCAGAATGTTCTCTTAAGTAACTGTTTCCTATGCATCACTGCCTGACTGACCATCATTCATCACCACAATAACAATACCAATGATGTGAAATCCATTCTTCTTCTTCTTGCGTATGCGATTAAGATCCATAGTTGCCAACTATTAGTTGGTCAGTCAGGCAACAGCAGCGTCATCAGCAGAGTGAAGCTGAGACAGAGCACCATACCATTCAGCTTGGTAAGAGGGCAGGATTCGACGATGTGGGACATTGTTTGGGTCTCACCACAGGGGCACAGATTGAGTGGAGAAATCCACTATGAGTCAATAACAAGCATGCCGACCACTAGAACAGCACACAACACTACTTACTGCTCAGAAGTTTCACATCTGCCCTCGGCTTTCTCCAGGTCAGACTCCGTCGACAGCAGCTTTCGTGTCACCTACAACACACCAATCACTGACGCAGCTCACACACGTTACAAGCAAAAATTACGACATAAGATGGAATAGAACTTAAAACATTGCACAAAATATATAGCCTAAAACCACATAATAAACCAGTGTTAAATTATTAATATTAACAAAAACTATAACTGAAATAGCCATCATTAACAACAGCTTTAACTATAGTTTATGTTACCAGCAACTGACAATAAAACATTAACTGAAACTAAACGCTGGTCACTGGTCAATGGTCACTCAACAGAGTGCAAACCCATACCGGCCACTCGAGTGCCTTCAACATGTTTTTGTCTTTGCACTTCGCACTTTCAAACCCAAAACCACAATACTTCTAGGATATCCCAAGGTCATTCCATATACCAAGTCTGAACACTTTGGGATCATTCGTTTTTGAGTTATTAAGCAGAAAAACACACAAGACATGGATGAATGTCTCACTCCAACGACTCTCGTCGGTGTGACCAGTAAACAAAGTAATAATAATTATAATGAGAGGTGCAAACTCACGTCAGTGTCAGAGTGAATAACCATAACTTAATGGACTTAACTTCATATCAAAATAATTTAATGTGCAACTACAGAATATAAAACCATATAATAAAATATAAAAAATTTTCTAAAAATTCAAAAAAGTACCATATGGTGTCAGCATAGCAGAGATTATACACACCTCTTCATATTTCCGCTCACACTCTGTAGCAGCTTCAGACGTCTCTCTCAACATTGTTTCCAGCATTGTGATTCTGTCCTCATCAACAGCACGCCGGTGGTCCATCGTACGACGCGCCCTGGTCCAGTCACACACAACACGCCGCATTCAGACACATGCTGTTTGATATTCCTGTCATTGTTCATATCAAACTAATCCTATAATATATTAGGCCTAGGTAAACGGTCAGATTCTGTCAATAGAAAGTTTGCATATTATTTACTGTTGCTAGACTGTACTTTAAAATACTCTTCAAATCACCAGATGCACCAAAATTTTAATAACATCTTCATAAGTCATTAGTCGTTACAGCAGTATAGCAGATCAATACTGCTATGTGAAAACTGTTAAACGCCACCACTAACAGTAATGTACAGTGAATGACAATTAACAAGAGTGCTTGAGAGCACGGATCCCACTGCAAGACTTCTGGTAGAGCCACAGAACCCAAATGCAAACTCAAGCTGGTCTGAGAGCACCCACAAAAAATTGGAACTGATCGCTCCAATATTTTTCGAGTCATCACGTAAACAGTGAGAGTGTTTCATACACACACACACGCGCGCACGTGGATATATGATGATCGATACTATATCCCCGCCTCACCTACTGGCGGCGGGGATAACCACAAATGCAATAAACATTTAACTACCGTTCACTCTCATCAGCTGCTTTCACTGCCTCCTGGTGTTTTTCACTTGTCAGCTGTAGTTTGATATTAAGCTGCTCACAGTCACGTTCAGCTGCAGTCAGCCGGCGATTCAGTGCTATAATTTCTGCATCTCCCTGTTAAAATATCAAAATTACAAGTAAGCTACTTAACTACCGGTAACATCAATATGATTATTAATTTGCCACAACACCTCGTTGGCTTAACAACAGTTCAGCATAGTTTAACAACAGCATTTCTAAACTATTGTTACGTCAACGAGCACTTTACTTGATGTTATAAAGTATCACTTTGCCTATTCTATGACATGAATAAAAACTACTGTTTAAAGTTTGTAGTACTTGCAGTCATTTTAATATTCAACTAACACCTTGGTATATAATTAGGGTATACGAAAATCACGGTGTGTATATCATTTCTATTACAATATGACACTAAAGTGCTGTGACGGTTTCCACTTCTACAAACCCGGTTCAGTTTTGCTTGTTATTTTACAGAAAACAGCAGTTTCAAACACTATTGTCTTGTCTATGACTGCTCGTCACTGGTATACTGCTCAACAACTGTGTGTGTGTGCGCCGCGCGAATGTTTCTATGAGTTAACTGCTCGCGGACGCCGCTGTTGCAGACTCTGCCGGGACGGTATTTACTCACGGACGGACGACACACTTGTTACGTCATGATGATGAGTTAATTGCTCGCTGACGCCGCCATCAGCAACGGCGGCGGCTTCTCTCCCTCACTCCCAGCCTGGGCGGATTTTAGGCCTGGCCGGGACGGTATTTAGGCCTATGGGCAGGGCCGGGCCAGTTTTTAGGCCACACCCACGGATAATTAAGAATGGCAAATTCTTAATACAGCCAAATTACCTTGGTTCTCTTGTCCTTCTCAACTTCCAGCTCTTGACTTGTTGTCCGATAGAGATCCT
>Ga0209145_1000359_pt1 | contig 10012 bp, 6 predicted proteins | sample WorMetfiPIANOSA2_FD_187396 | JGI IMG/M metagenome (GOLD analysis project Ga0209145, IMG submission 187396) | Marine gutless worms symbiont microbial communities from Max Planck institute for Marine Microbiology, Germany - Olavius filocauda... | ecosystem: Host-associated > Annelida > Digestive... | reverse complement strand
TTTATGAATTAAAAATTTATAATAATTTTTCAGTTGTTTTTACAACGTCTGTATTCACAGTAAGTTAATCGTATGTTAAAAGTTATTTGTTGACGTTCAGTTTTGTAGCAGTTACCACTATTTTAGCTAAGTAACTGTCATGAAGATAATTAACTTTCTATGTTATTTGTTGTAAAGTACATATCCATTTTTGTCAGAATTAATCAAAATTATTAATGATTAAACACACTCAGATAATCAGTTTAAAAAATTGTAAACCACTTTTGTTATTGTGATGTTGAATTTATACCAGTGCAGATATTTGCAGTGATTTCAGTAATAAGTAATTAGTGCCACTGCGAGCTCAAATGGCTAAATCTTTGTTTTTGATGTCTGTAGACGGGCAAATGAGGAAGTATGTGGTGAATTTTCGATGGAACAAGACATCGTAGACAAACAAAATCAGTGGATATCTGTTGCATTACGTGCAGAGTCAGACTTGCCACCCAGCAGCAAACATAATGGTAAATTATAAGTTGTGCTGGCTATTCTAATTATATTGAGCACAAGTGAGTGAGTAGAATTAAACGTCCCATTCAACTTTTTTGTCGCTGTTGTTCAACAAGTCTCTAACTTCTGGCTGCTTCCCTACTCAGTTCACGAGAGCAGTGGTACGTCTGCTGCTTAAGAAGGAGGGGCTAGATGCTAGTCAGTCGAAGAACTACAGGCCTGTGTCTAACCTGTCATTTCTCTCCAAGCTGTTGGAGTGCACAGTCACTTTTGAATCGAATCAGAGTTGTCCGATTCGAATTTGAATCGAATCTCGAAGCATCGCAGGTCCCTATTTGTAACGTTTATGCTGTTCTGTGCAGCGATGTTTAATGAGGTGTAGTAATTATTGTATGTAAGAAATTTTTTGACTGTAATTCACATGTATGTTTAGAATGTGGCTGTTTGTCATTAGATTTTAGCACGTGATTGAGTGAATGTATGACGGTGGTGGTTATTGTGTGCAGTGTTGCCACTAGAAAGTGAATACACTGATGACGAAGGTGTGCGATATACGTTAGATGTGCAGCCATCATCGTCACGTGCCGTATCCATTACCGGCTCTTATCACTGTAGCTGGAAACCACGCAGTAATCACTTTCAAAGTCACTCCGACTTCAAACAAAAAGGTTAAAACTCTGGGTTTTTTTGTTTTTTTTTGACATACGAGCTACTGTATTCAGATAATATATTGAAGAAGAAAGGACCTTATGCTTTATGCCGATAAATGCTCATTCCATTTTTAGCCATTTAAGCTGAAGTGCAATACTGTAATACTAAATCCAGTTATTTCAAAATTGAACCTGCTTTGCAGCTCAGTGATGGAAGAATTTCATATAATCATGGTTATGGTTCACTAAAGCTAACTGCTTTTGTTTTAATGCAGTTTTCCTTTATTTCCAGCTGACTGTAAAATTGCTGCATGTATTGTGCAGTAGTCATTTGACTGGTAATGAACTTGGTGCATTTTTGTCCACCTGTGCATTGTTCATTTACATATTAATTGAAGTAAACCAGTGGAGTGTTGTTTGTCATCATGTTCGTAATAATGCAATTGGCGGGCATGATCTTGATGTTGGCAATGCAGCCAGTAACGTAATACAGAGTGTGCAATAAAGAAGTTGTGATTGCAGATGAACGGCGGCCGACGGTGAACGAACTTGCCAATCAGAAGGGAGTCGTGCAGCGTTCCAGCGGCTGGAAGCTGCAGCTTTTTGCTGCCGAGTTTGATGCACTCGTATGTATTCAGTGATAGTATTGTTGCTTAGTACAGATAATGCATGGCAAACAAGCCATATGATAATCCTTATTTAACTTTTGAAGTTTATTTCATTTTGTGAGGCTTTAGTCTCCAGCCAGTTGAAAGCATTGTTTTTTGTCTAGTGGAGTGATTGTAGACCACCTTCAAATTTTGTTAATGGACATATCGACATGTGGTTCATGGTCTTTTGTTTGCCACATTCATAGACATAGACAGCTGATGTGGCAAAGTACCATCTGTGTAGATTTGCAAGACATGGGCCTTGACCTGTCCAGAAGTGATTGTGATGAGGTAGGTTGAAATCTGGCCGCCAGATAACAGGGTCGGTTATACAAAATCAGTCTTCTCTCCACTGTGCAGTTAGGTAGCATAGTAACCAACTAATATAGCACATTTAGGCAATCTTTGGCACATTGGTATTTGTATTGTTTTTTTGTGTAGTGTGTGGATTTAGAAGCTATGATCATAAGAGTTTCTAATATCTGTTAAATTTCAGGCCCAAGCCGAACGTTCGGTGTTGGATGAAGTGTCTTCTTTGCGTGATATTTTCTGTGCAAAGAAGTTGTCAGTTAGGCACACGTCTATGTCACGTGATGACGATGGTGCACGAATTATCAGCGAGCTTGTTGAGGTATTTTTTCTCGCAACAAAATTTATTGAACTGATTAAGTATACATTACGTCAGGACTTTAATAGTGTTGGTAGGACATCAGGAAGGATGTCTTACCTGTAAAAACCCACCTCAGCAGTTACCAAATATTTCTTTGGGACCTCAACCTATATGTCCACAGGCAATACACACTGCAGTACACAGTTGAAGAAAAGCCAATAGTTTATAAGTACATACAGTGTAATTACAGTATGTGAGCCTATTACAGCCAGCATGCTGCGCTAGGTATACGGTATGTCTATATGATAGCTCTAGATAGTTGCATATGATATTAATAAATGTAAACAAGAAGGATGGCTATCACCATCGGAACGTGCGTCAGTTTCTGCAGTCAACCTAAGGCACATTTTGGCCTCCCCTGGGTATGCCCCTGGGACAATCGCGGTAAATGTCACATGGATGAAAAGTGGATTCAATGCTTGTCAAATGCATGCAGCATGCAAACAAAGAAAAAACGAAGTTCACCCGTTCAAAAATTACGGAGGGGTCCCAAAATTTAAAAAGTAGGTCACGCCCCCTTTTGACCCTTGAATGTTGATTATTGTAGAATTACATGTGAGCATCCTACACACCAAATTTCGTGCCTCTAGATTGATTGTATGACCAGTAAATGGTATACGGTAAAAAGTAATCTGAATAGGCCATTTTTTAGTGAAATCTGCACTGCGCATGCGCAGGATCCTGCGCATGCGCAGTATCACGTGATCAATAAGTAGGGGGTCTCTGAAAACCACATATTTGGAATCTATGACCCCACTTTGCCTATTCACTATACAACTTTTATGGGGCTACGATTACGATTAAGGGTTGTTTGTACGTGAGCATCACCATTGTAAAGCGTTTTTTCAGTCAAAAATAGTGCACTGCGCATGTGCCATATCACGTGATCTGTAAGTAGGGGGTTTGTAAAAACCACATAATTGGAATCGCAGATCCCACTTCGTTTATTCACTATACAACTTTTATGGAGCTACTGTGACGATTAAGGGTCGTTTGTACGTGAGTAATAGTATCCCTATTGTAAAGCGTTTTTGGCCAAAAAATTTCAAAGTCCACTTTTTGCCAAAATTTGACCTTTGGAGGGCATAAAAGGGGTTAAATATTAATTGTTAATATTTTAACCCCCAAAAGGCACCTCCTTGCGTGAAACCACGTGAAAATCCGTTGAGGGGTCTAACCTGTAGGTGAGTTTCCAAAAAATGTATATATAAATAAATAATAAAAAGTCAAAAGTGTTATATTTCACCTATTTGCCCAGAAACCCCTTGTGGACGGATTTGCACCAAATTTTACATAGGGCGTTGTCTTTGGTATGTAATCACGTGTGCCAATTTTTTTATCGATCAGTTCAAGGGTTTCGATTCTGTAGGGGGGTCAAAATTTCCCTTTCTCCATTGACTAAGCCGGTCACCGTTAACACATTGCAGTCGCTACTGCGCTGCCTGTGATAAGGCAGTGTATTGAGCTGATTGGATTTTGAGAGTTCTGTCAACACAAGCGAGTATGATATACCAGATGTGCCAGAATTAACAAGACCAGTGCAGTATTTATACACAACTGTCAATCAGCTCTGTCAATTCCATTTGTTGTGGAAATGCATGTTTTTTTCAAAAAAGCATCAAACATCAATATGCTAGTTACTAGTTACATGCATTCAGCAGAGAATGACATTACATGTAAATATTATGTTCTCCTAGTCTATATACAGGATGTTTTTATTGTTCTTTGAATTACTCACTTTGACAATATTTTAAGTGATGTAGTAACAGTATTAATTTATGTGCTGACTGCTGAAATAAGTTGGTTTTCTCTGAGAAAAATAACTTTATATCGAAATATATTGAATTGTATATGCCATAATCTGTTGAATTTTGTCAAAGCATTGAAGTTAAACAAGTAAAACTATGTTGGCCTCGCTTATTACGGCCCTCTCTTTAGTTAGTTGGTAGAGAATTTAAAAGGTTATTTTGTATTCACATCAGTTGTTGATTTTGTTGGCACAGGGCAATATTCAGCGATGTAGTCATTACATGGACCAAGTGAAGGAAGTGAAGTCTTTGTTAGACCGGTTCATCGAAGAACGGCGACCGCGAGCTGTCGACATTATCTCACGTCATCAAAGCAAGCGTGCCGTGAAGAAGAAAGAGCGTCTCTGATGTCTCGATGCAGATGTTGTTCTCCGACTATTGCAAAGCTTTACACCAATGGTTGTCTCTGGTCTCAGTTTGCCATGACTGCCGACAAACAGACTTTCTTGTTGTGGCCTTTTAACTCTGAATCAGACATTGCGTCTGTTTTCTGACCTGTTGGAATAATTACTTTTCATACATAGGTGAAATTGGTATCCACATTTTGTGCTTGAGAGTGCTACATATAGCATTTTTGGGATGGAATATGAGCATTATTGTGATGGGCTGTGGTGGATTCTGCCATAACGGTGTTGCAGTCCGTAATGTCTCATCATGATGCTGTAACATGGTAATTTTCATAAGCCGAGCAGCATTACTGTGAGTGTGACACTTACTTCAAGTAGTGTACATCTTACATTGTATCCAGACTTAACATTTTGGTGGTAATAATATAGGACATGATGTTATCTGCTGCTGATGCTAGATTGGTATCCTGAAAAACTTAAGGATGGCTTATTAAAACTATACAGAAACTATCAAACAGAGTCAGTAGAAGATTGAAAGTGGAGTGACACAGATTTGGGTACTAGACAACTGTGGTGGGTATAAGTATAGGTTGCTGCCGGAACCATGGATGCCTGTAAGGCACCACTGATCTTCGATTACTCAACTTTCTGCCAGATACCAACTGAAGCTGAAAATTAACAAGGGGACAGTATGTCTTATAGTGACACAGTATCTTTGTAATAAGCTACATAATATGATCTAAGTAGTGGTAAGAAGGTCCACTAATGTAGATGTTCTGACATGAATTTTGCCAATCTTTACTCTGTTTTCAGAGTTTTAAGACAAATATTTTATGCTATGATTCTGTTATTTCATGTGTTTTCATGAAGCAGTTGCTGTGTCAAATTCTACACCTAATTATGATACACTCGCAGGTTCAGTTATTAGCGCATTTCAATCATTGTCTCCGTTACACTTCATAAAAATACCATCAAAGTTGTTACGATTTTATAAAATGCAAACTGATCTATTTAAGACAAAATGTGCTTGTTTATCTATAAGCCTTCTTTGTTTCAGGACAGTGAAATCTTAACTGGTTAGTAAGTGTGTAGTTCCATAGAGGTGTAAATTATATATGCCTAGTTATTTTAGCTTACTTAGCAGTTTGCCATTACCCGGTACTGAAACTTTCTGCCGTGCCAGAGAAACAAGCATTTTCTCATTGGAGTGCTACTTGTTTTATTTATTATTGGCATAGATGCATGACATCAAAGCTGAACTTATGGCGTGGTCATTAGTCGCACCTCTCTCCTGCACTGTTGTTGTTTCTCATTGGAATACATACCAAAGCATTCCGAGAAGTTGGATCTGATTTGGCTGCAGGACAGGCTTGACTGATTTTAGAGATAGCTGTTAGGAGTTTAGTATCGCGTGCCAACCGGTCTCTGGTTCTATCTGAATAGCCCAGCTGATGGCACGTGTTAGACTTGTTTGCCATGCATTAGAATGCATTTGTATAGATCAGAGTTGCCACCAGAGGCTGAACTCACCGACTCTGACTGGTGATGTAACAGCAGCTGTTTGTAAGCAATAGTTACATTGCAGCATATGCAGTTTGAGAGTGCTAGATGTGTGATCAAATGGTCTTTGTGAATAACCTTTGTCAAGTTGTTTATTTTCTTTATCTAACTTGGTTTTCCATCCATGTTTCATTTGAAGAGTATTGATAAGTCCTTGTTAAGCAGTACCGTATATTGAATATGCTCATTGTCAGCTGAGAAACGGTTACCTTCCAGGGTGACCACTTGTATGGAAAACCTGGAAATGTCAGGGAATTTGACAGCTGTCAGGAAAAACTGTTTATTGTTAACTTAATGTTTTGGGGCTATACCAGTGTTCAGTAGCATAATAGTAGCACAGTGCTGTGAAAAGTCGGGTTATTACACAGTGCATGGAGAGTGGTCGCCCTATCTTAAGATAAACTGTGCTCCATCAGCAGTAGTCTGATAGTGCCTACTGGCTCGGGGGAGCTTACCTTTTGTTATTCTTCTTGTCCTTTACCTTTACTTTCAGGGCAGGCAGCCTAATCCAACCAGCAGTGCTGAGGCCAATTCAGAGCTGCCTAATTCATACCTGTTATAATTAGACAAAGGTAAGCTGCCACTTATGTCCTCTAATGTTAACGTCACTGCAAGTGTTTGTGTGTTTTTCCTAGTGTTGTCTCCATTGCAGATCCACATGTTGACAATAAGCTGAACACGTTTACTGAAATTTGTTGATAAGTGATGTGTATGGCGAATGCATGCAGTTTGCCTTTTGTTGGCTTTTTACTGTACAGGGATGCGTGCATCGTTTCAACTGACTGCAGCGCACGTTACTGTTAACATGATCCGTGTACACTTGAACAATTCAGACAGTGTCAGATTGTTATTTTAATATGTTATTAAATTTTTTAAATGACGTACACAGCAGGCTCAGCTTATTTGCTGTGAATTATTGTATGTTTTCAAAAATGTTGTTGTATATTATGTTGGTAACCAGTCATCCAGTTTTGTAACTGACAACACATTGTACAGCAAGTTAATGCATACAAAATATAGCCGATATTCTGTCGTGTATGATAGTTACTTATAACAGAACCAGACATCTTTATGCCTATCATCAGACTCCCTGCAGCATGGAGCATAAAAATACTTTTCATGACATACAGCATGATTTTTGCTGGTGACTGACGCATTACAATTGCTACTAAATTTAGCACACAAACTGTGTTGTAAAAGACAACTGTAGACCAGTTTTGAGCGTGATCACTGTACCTGTACGGACTGTTTAGGTCAAATAATGCTCCTATTTGACGACTGTGACTGTAACTAGGCCCCTACTTAGACGCCACCCATGCGCATGATCTTGGTGTCATAAGACCGTCAAAACGTAGCTCGATGAAGGCATACTTTCATTTTCAGTAATTTGCTATGTTGGAGGAGTGACATACGAAAAACTGGTTTTTCTGGGCACTTCGTTAAGGCCGTGACACACGAGCCGTCATTGACGGCCGACATCGCCATTTTTACTGCCGTCATTGACAGCTGGTGTGTCGCGGCCTTTAGTCTTGTTTTATCTGCTGTAAGCATAGATTTTCCTTTTGTCCTATGACAGACGTTTCTTCAGCTATTTCAGAGATATTAGGGTTTGAAGGGTGGTCACGTGACCAACAAAAAAATAGAAAATCTATGATTACTTATAGAAAGTGGGATGATTTGGAATATCAGTTTTTTGCATACCATGAAAGTAATGCAGACATTAATCCGATTTTTGTACTACGGTAGTAAATTGCGACATGGGCCATGTTTCATGCATTAATTAAAAATTCCTAAATGAGTGATAAGTCATGCGTTTTTGTCAATAATTCTATACAACAGTTTAAAAAGCAGTTCCAATGTACGCTCAGAATTATAACGTTTAGTTGTGTCAAACTTACAGTAATACAGCACAATGTAGAAACTGCACGATGCGAAATTTATTGATGCACTACCATAGTTTGAGCGTACGTGCGACAGTGTTGTGGTGTATTTAAATACTCAATATAAATTGAGTATTTTAAATACTACTTAAATACTTTGAGAAATATGAGTATTTAAATACTTTTTCAAATACTTTACAAAACGTCTTAATGCATCAAAACATTTGGATGCAGTTCTTTTAACATCGACTTACTTATGTCATGCACTCTGCCTATACCCGAGTGTCAATATTTGTAACATAAATGATATATGACAGTGAACATTTAACCTGAAGTTTGCTGACAAATAAGTAACAGAAGTTGATTTGTTGTGTTTTGTCGTGATAATTATGATATTTAAAGACGCAAAAAAGTATTTAGTATTTGAAATACCATCTCCAAAAAGTATTTGGAAAAGTATTTAAATACCCAAAAGTTAACATGTATTTGGTATTTTATTTAACTTAAATAGGCTACCAATTTTGGAGTATTTGACACAACACTGACATACGATACGTGTTTTATTTTTCACAAAGTCTTATTATAGGCTACAATCGCTACATCAAAATTAGTCGCGCAGTTATAAAAAGTAAAGTGATGTTTTGACATTCAGAAAATTGTTATTAAGTGTCGAGTGCGATAAGACTGCATTATTGAGGACGAGGAAAGGAAAGCGGTGAGAAAGCTGGTCAGACTGACTGTGATTATTATACAGCAGACGGCGACTTGCAATGAATGCCACTGGCAGAGCTCTCAGCACTGCTTATTCAAGCTGCTATTGCCTACAATTTACCGTCGTCGTCTCGGCAATTAATCACGTCCGCTCGCTCGTGAGAAGATTTAGAAGATTTATGGTCGTCGCCAGTGGCTGCACTACACAGTACGTCAGCGTTGCCGATAGCCGTTGCGTAGGCAAAGTCTCTCACAGACTTCACACCTAGTTAAGTCCAGTCTAGCAAATGAACGCAGCTACTGTTTCTTTTACGTCACGAGGTCTGCCCGACGATTTGCACAGTGAATATCGGAAGTTGCTATGCCAACTAGCAACTGCTATAAAAAATCTGCAATGAGACGCCGAAATTTATACATACGTTTAATTATCGCAAAAAAACCAAACAAAAGAAGGCAAGATACACATATACAGTTAATTAGTACATAATGCACTAAATTTATCATGAACGTTGTAACCAAAACGAACATCAACCACAAAATCATCTCGCTACATAAACGTCGGAAATTACAACTTCTTTTAGCCGTACTAAACACTACTTTTATTATTCGACATATTAATACTACCGTTATTGCTTATCTCTTTCCAACCTTGTCTTTACTATTTTGAATTTTACCCTCCCCAACTGTCCTTTGGAACCAATACTTGGGTCAGGCTCAAGATTCTCTGACTCTTGCTGACATTTCATGCTTACTGGTTTTTTCGATTTTTTCTCGAAAATTTTAAACCAAACTTTTTGACTGTTTTTTTTTAAATTTTATTTTTCATGTAAATGGTACCAGCTAGTGTACACATAAGAAATAAATAGAGATACTTTACAGCAGTAAGTTCACATCCAAACTAGGCACTGGGCCCCTACTAAAAACTAAAAAGCGGCAAATCAACTTAGTGGTACTACATAATACATAACAACTCTGAGGTAAAAAAAATAAATCAGTTTTAAAACAGGCAGTACATATAAATTTCATGTCTTCTATGAGCTGAACAGACATAAAGTTGACAGCTACATTTTAAAGTATGATCATTTTAAATGAGGTAGAAGTGTAATAGCTAATTATTTTTCGGATTTCATTGCAAATAGAAAGTAATTTACGGTTGGTTTTATTGGTTGTGCATGCGAGCAGTTTCATTTTTGTGTTTTTTTTTATTGTAGCCTGCGTTATTGATTGGTTCTGGCTGTATATATTTT
>Ga0209145_1000358_pt1 | contig 10014 bp, 4 predicted proteins | sample WorMetfiPIANOSA2_FD_187396 | JGI IMG/M metagenome (GOLD analysis project Ga0209145, IMG submission 187396) | Marine gutless worms symbiont microbial communities from Max Planck institute for Marine Microbiology, Germany - Olavius filocauda... | ecosystem: Host-associated > Annelida > Digestive... | reverse complement strand
ACTTCTTTGAGGTCCTTGTTTGCATGATTCATTTGGCTTATTTCTCTTATGTTTATGTATGTTGTTATGTCATGCAAATAAACTACTGCTACTACTGCTCTGTTGTCGCTGAAGCTTCAGCTGCTATAGTTAAACTAACAGGAAGCTGCGTTGACTATCAGTCGAACGATGGCACAACATCAGTATCACAAGACTTCGTGGACAAAACTGCACTGGACGACAATTACCAACGACATTGGAACGGTGTGTCGTTTTCACAATAATGCAAAAATAATTTCGTCCTTATTTTGAGTTTTCTGTCACGTGCATAGGCTTAGAATGTGTTGATGAATTCTGCTGCCTGAGCGGTGTGATGACAAATAATAGTAAGTTGTCGATTTGCAGAGCTCATCGACATATCACCCCTAATGCGCTAAATAAAGTTAGTTTTATGACAACTACATTACAAGTTATTTAGCCTTTAAACGATTAGGTAGTATTTGGTAGAAAAACATCTTCGGTTATAAGTTCAAATTAGGCTATTAGGCCTATACTTCAATTATTGTTATGGGAATCCTTCTGTATGGTGCGGAGGTATGGCCATCGACAAAAGTTGTAGCTGTAACTGCAGATATTTCCGAAGAATACATTGTGTGATAAAAAGATAAGAAAATGGCAAACCAGTATTCTATTAATTTAGACTTCGATGGTTCAGAAACATCCAAAGAATTGAAGACGTCAGATTAGCAAAAGCAAGTATTACGCCGGTGGAATATTAATAGAAAAAGTAGAAAGCACTCATAGAGTTCAAACCTCCGCCAACGCCGTTCGTTTTCCGAAGGTCTACCCCCTCCAAAATATGTCATAAACATTCATCCGCGACTCTTTTACTTCGTATGCCTAAAACACCCTGTCTCTAATTAGTGCTGAAAGAGTGGGAAAATTGATCCTGGATCCAGATACGGATCCACAACTTTCTGAGTAATCCTACGTAATGTCTAAAAATGCCCTATCTCTCCATGTTGGAGAAATGGAAAAATTGATCCTGTAGTCCTGTAGGGCTATCCAGGCCTGGATCCGGATCAGTCCCAAAATTAGTCCTTGGCCGAAGTGCTATCATTCCACAAACTTTGGTTAAAATCCGACAGTAGAACTTTTTGAGATATCCTGCATACAGACAGACAGGCATACAGACCTTCGCGACTTCGCTGGCGGAGGTAAAGAAGTAAAGCCCTTCGTGATTAAATTAATCCATTAATCTCATTAATCTCATTTTAGTACATCTTTGTAGGTTTACTTAACAGCGATAACAAATGTTAATATTTCGGTAATTTTGCTATTAACAGCTGGTAATTTTTAGGGCACGGAGCTAGTAATATCGGTCTCGCGGCCGGTGTACAACACGAAAGTCGACAAAAATGACACGGTTAGTCAGCTGATTTAATGTTCCCTTTTACAAATTTCTTTAATTTTTCAATGGTTGTTTGTAGCGATCATTCCACGTACGTATTGTAATACAATTAGTCCGAAAATGAAGCGCAAAAATAAAACGCCGCCTACAAAATAGGCTACTGTGACCCATACCTGAGCGCTTCAGATCGAGCTTCTCACAATGGGGCGCTATACACAGCTGTCTTCCAGTAAAGCCCTTATTGCCGTATCTTAAGGATTCTATCGAACGACTTAATTCGTTATTGGCAAACCATAAATCATATGGTCAACCAACTTATGTTCACTCACAAAGTTTGGAGGCGGGTTGCAATCCTTGCACGAAGCTGGTGGCGATGCGATCCCACTGACTGGAGTATATGGCGGCTACAGCACTCGCTAAATGAAAATGGGTGATACTGGTAAGGTTTCATGAAGTAGTATCAGTTCAAATGTTCAATATTTTAGCACCATTGGTTTGGTTTGGCGTCAGGAATGGCATCCGGCCTGCAAAAAAACCCGCTTTAACAATCTCTAGATGTGTCTTGGAGGCCTTTGGAGGACCTAGTTTAGCCTGTGGTAACAACAATAAAAACAGGCAAATTGAACAACGAGAAGCTCATGCTGTCGCTCAGAAACGGTGAAGATTTCAACTTGGCTTCACAAGGTAATCAGCGACGCCCAACTTTCTCCAGTCAAGAACTCACTCATGCCCAATACCGGTAGGTCTATATCTGGACTGGATACCGTACGCTACGGCCGCCGATGCTTAATCGCGCTGATGATGAATGACCACAAGCCCATCCATAACCCTGTTTGTCCTATGTTAAGTATGCGTTCGGTTATGGTTTCTGATTGTTTTATATAAGTTACGGCATGTGTGGTGTGTACCTAGCGCTTGTATAGCAGCTTAATAAGCCCGTGCTAATCATTGTGTTATGTTTGGTTGTATTTAAGGCCTGCGTGCCAAAGCTTTGTGTTCTATTATACAATTGCTGTCTTGTGTGGCAGCTTGTTCCTTGTTGCGTTATGTCAACATTGTAATAAAGCGATTATTATTATTATTACTGTTGTTGTTGTTGTTGTTATAACACACTATATAGGCCTACACGGTTAAGGTTTAGCCACCGTTCCAAAAAACAGCTGGATCCGTTTGCCGTTTAACCGTTTTGATACTCAATACATATCACGATTGACGAATGTGACAGACGGACAGGAAGCAGATAGACAGAATTACCGAGAATATTTGTAGCAATAGTAGTAGTAGTAGTAGTAGTAGTAGTAGTAGTAGTAGTAGCAGCAGCAGCAGCAGTAGTAGTAGTATGTGAATGACGTAATTTACGCAAAGCACACAGAATGTGCTAACAGTGCTATCTGTTGAAATTACTGATTTGAAATTACTCACGATGAATTAAGTAGTAATCATGGTGTTCAGAGTACGGTGCCTAGTCAGTCTAACAGTTACTGTCTCCAGCACCAGACACTTACTTCCATTGCTGGAATGACAACACTGGATACAGACGAAATGACTGTTGCAGACGGAGAACGGAAGTCTGCTGCTCGGAGTCGTTGCGACAAGTATACCTGTAAAACTCATCAATGATGTTGTGCCGCGCTATCGGGTGTGTTTTCGTTTTCTAGCTTGCCAATTAGTCGTGATTGCAACTGTAATTTGCATTCACGAATGTTGCTTTTGTACAGTTTTGACATTTTTTGTGGCTAATAAGTCACAAGCATTTTGTAGCGCACGCCGCACACGTTCGTAAAATGTTATTTCGGTGTCTGTTAATCTGCAGCTTGGTGCTAATGGCTATGTGTTTGCCGTAAATCACAACGGATTTGTCGTGTTTCATCCCGGCTTACGACTAATACAGGTAAGAAATTAAATACTTCACTACACAGGTATACTTATCATTTTTTCTGGCGTTAATTTATTGATAATTTGAAAGCCGCTAGTCTATGCGTAATCAGTTCTTTGTCAGTCGATCGTCCAGTGCATCTCTGGTAGCAAAATGTATCATCTGACATTGACTGGCGTTGTTCGTAGGAACAAAACAAAGAGCTGCCAACTTCAGCTTTTAACAGTGTAGATCTGGACGAAATTGAAATAATGGACAGTGATGGCAAGGTCAGTACTAGTTGGTGATTTTGATCTTATTATCACAATACATATCGCACGTGTCTTTTTGTGTTTTAAAACTATTTGCATTAGGCCTATCATGTCATGGCAACAACATGTTAATGGATAATGCAATTTGAGAACCCATTACTATTCATTGCAATATCAATCTTTTCGTTATGTTTATACTACGAATAAATGACGATGGGCATGAGGATGACTGTTATTTGGATTTTATAAGATTCGTAAAGGATAGAGATCGCGTCACGAAGCAGCCCTGCATTGAAATCACAAACGTGTGACTTTTTGCGGCCAATATGCTTAGTTGCACGTAAAAGATTCTTGTGTATGTCAGTTACGAGATTTGATGGTAGACAGAGAGACTGGTTCGCTGAAACTGCTCACGCCGTTTTATCACTACAACCGCGTATGTAACCATTTATGTTTGTTGTCAACATTTGGAGTTCAGACACTGTCATATGCTACATATTGAGTGACTGGAGTAAATCTCGTTATTGCACAAAAATATCACGGTACATAATGGTGTTAGTCATACATAATACATGCGGTTATTGTGGCACTGTTTTCATTTCCTTCACGGATTATGTATACTGCTCAACGGTTTTTTTGTTTTAGTTGTTTATAATCTCTTTTTGTTTTCACGTGTGTAGGACTAAACTGACTATTTTTATAGTCAGTTTTTAATCACATGTCAATAAAACCAATTTTGATTTTATTTGATTTTGTTTCTCATTGCACCAAATCTCCACCAGAGATGTCAACAAGAAGGATGGCTATCGCCAACGGAACGTGCGTCAGTTTCTGAAATTAGCCTAAGGGACATTTTGGCCTCCCCTGGGTACGCCCCTAGGACAATCGCGGTAAATGTCACATGGATGAAAATAGGATTCAATGCTTGTCAAAGCATCGCAGCATGTACCGTTCCCAGTAATTCAACCCGTAAGTTCAAAAGTTTGCCATTTTAGCACATTTTTGCACATTTTGGCCTACCCTGGGTACGCCCCTGGGACAATCGCGGTAAATTTTACATGGACGGAAAGAGGATTCAATGCTGGTCAAATGCATAGCAGCATATACCCATCTACCTTGAACCCTTTACGAGCTATAGCGAGATATTGGTCGGAAATTGCAACTTTTTCCCTACCCCCTTGCATTTAACGGTTCCCATTGGAATTCCGAGAAAAAGTTTGGTCCTCAGAAAACTAGAATCATGGGGCTACCAGGCAGTGAAGACAGTTTGACGATAGGTTGATCCGTTTCGACACGGACACAATACCAGCGTGTGACGGACAGACGGACAGACATACGTCCAGCCTATATCAGTAACGTGCGCAGTATGACTGACAGTCTGACGCACGTTAAAAATGAATCAGCATGGCAAAACAAAAGGCAGCGCAACTGAACAAAGACATTCATAATTCATTAAAGATAATGAGCAGTTTTCCTGTACGTAGATCTGACTCTGGGGGTTAGATATAAACAACGAAGAAGTCTGACAGTAGGCTAACATGCAGAGATAGTTGAAATGTGGTGCTGGAGAAAAATACTTTGAATATCGTGAATGAAACACCGCACCAATTAATTAAATATTGAAAAGAACTAATGGCTAAAGTGTCATTGTTTAAACTACATAATGTGGAAGTACAAGGCAGCTTACATTGACTGTGTTGGAAGGCACTTTGAATTAAGGGAAAACGGTATCAAGGGAAGCCTAAAAGATGACATCGAGCATTTTGGACGGAGGAGAAGTAGCCTAGGCCTACATGTAATTTAAGAATACAGTAGAGGATAGAAATTCTTAGAGACGTCGCCAATCCTCAAAGAGAATGGTCGAACAATGAATGAATTGGCTAATTCTTATTACAAGAGTTAAAAGATAGATGTTAACGCTATGGAAACATTTCAGCATCACAGCCAGGAATGATGATCTGTAGGCCTACAATAAATACAAGTTTTTGATGGTTATTTATATTTAGCATTCTACAGACAACATGACATTTTATATGGCTTACGTTATTGCTTTACGAAAGGACACAATCGGATAAGACGTGCAATGTTAACGTGCGTCACAAGGATGAAAACCGAAACGTAACGGGAAAACAAAATGAAAAACCGACGAACATGAGTAGCGTTTATATCTTTATATTGTTACCAGTATCATGTATTATGTATCATTTATCGCGATAACAAACTGCTCAGAATGGTGTGTCGTTACAGAGTCGAGTATCAGTGACCTCCAACAAGTTCTATTTCACGGACATTGCTAACACAACATTTAGGTACACTAGTAGTTGATTTGTTCAGTAAATAACGACTTTATTTCCGTAAGGTATTTTTTATGACACTAATGGCCTAAGTAAGAACATGTTTTTGCAGCGCCATAGTCGTTCCACGTGTTATGCCTACGTATTACACGTTTTGGGAAAAATTCGCGAATTTTAACGAATTATATAACGTGAACGAATTTTACGTGTTGCAGAACAAAATTGTAATTTTTCGTTAAAACTGTTACAATCCCATATTACTTACTACAATTGCAAAAATTGCCTAGTATTGTGCGAGAACTACCCAGGCCAAAGGAAAGGAGTAATAGCCACTGGTTCACGAGGCAGTAGGGTAAACCCAACTGCAGCGGTAGGCGATGTAAGTCTACTCTGTAAGCTACACCTGATGACGTCAGATGACGAGCTTTTCAACGTATTTTAACGTATTTTAACGAATTTTACTTTTGCGGAAAAATTCGCGAATTTTAACGAATTTTATTTTATAATGGTGTCTAGCCTATAAACGTACGGAACAACTTTCGCCATATATTACCCTCTCTTTGAATCTCAACTCATATTAATCTCAGGTTTCCGGTTTCAGTTCACTTGAGATATGAAATTTAAAATTATAATATGACGTGGCGGTATCGTAATGCAGTTAACACAGCTGTCACACAGAGAGTTCAATTATCAAACACAAACGTTCTAACGTTTAGTTTGCTTCTTTTTCAAACATTTGACAGACACAAACATTTTTTATCTAGGTTGGTGATTACCTGTTGAATATTGTAATTACATGTAGGCTACCATATTGTAATTAACGTTTACATGAGTTGTATAATTTTACAGTTCATTGTTATTTAGTGTTAATTTAGTTATTTTAATTTTATGTCACAAATTGTCAGTATCGCTCGCACACAGGCTCAGTTTGCTGTTTATGTTACTAGTCTTGGCATATCAGTTTTTGACGCCGTACATGGACCTCATACGGTTGACGGACGCAGTCGACTTTCTGCAGAAGGTATATACTCTGTGAGTCATAAAAAGTACCCTTTTTGTTTCTAGCACAACTTTGTCAAACGTGGATCGATTTTTAACGTGAGTCAGTCATACTGCGCACGTTATAGGCTGGACGTCTGTCTGTCCTTGTCCGTCTGTCCGTCTGTCTGTCTGTCCGTCACACGCTGGTATTGTGTCGAAACAGCTCAACCTATCGTCAAACTGTCTTCACTGCATGGTAGCCCCATGATTCTCGTTTTCTGAGGATCTAACGTTTTTCCGGAATTCCAATGCGAACACCCCCAACGGGGCGTTAAATGCAAGGGGGTAGGGAAAAAGTTGCAATTTCTGACCAATATCTCGCTATAGCTCGTAAACGGTTGAAGATAGATGGGTTGCGTTGACCAGCATTGAATCATCTTTCCATCCATGTAACATTTACCGCGATTTTTCCAGGGGCGTACCCAGGGTATGCCAAAATGTGCAAAAATGTGCTAAAATGGCGAACTTTTGAACTTACAGGTTGAATTACTGGGAAATGGTTGAAGATAGATGGGTACATGTTGCGATGCATTTGACAAGCATTGAATTTTCTTTTCACCCATGTGACATTTACCGCGATTGTCCCAGGGACCCCAGGGGCGTACCCAGTGGAGGCCAAAATGTGCCTTACGCTGATTGCAGAAACTGACGCACATTCCGTTGGCGATAGCCATCCTTCTTGTAATAATTCTTTCATTGTTGTGACTGTGAAGTTTCTGTACACAAACACTGGATTGAATTTGCCACATCACCTGAATTATGTTGCTGAATTATGTTGCTGCACTACCTTGTAAATGCACTCAGCGCATCATGCACGTGAAACTGTAAGTCAAAAAGTGTGCCCCTATAACATTTGCTGTAACTTTGGCAATTGCTGTCCGATTTTAATAATTTTTCGGTATGTCAGACAGCAAATATCTGCATCCAAGCGTAGTATAAACTCTACCACCATACCCTGATTTTGCTGCTGCACTAACTTGTAAAACATACACTCTTGTAGGCCTAATTGTGGACGTTGCAGACACACTTTTTGAATGAAAGATGTAACACGTTAACAGTTATACAAAGTTACACTGAAAGTGACAGATACTGACAAAATTAATATCGTGGGTTCACAAGTTGTGTTCGAATTGTCCTCCTTTCGAATGGATGCACGCTCAAAATCTTCTACGCTAGTGGTAAATAGCCATGTTGATAGTCGACTGTTCAAGGCCACACCACTACACCAGACGTCGATCACCCGCTGTTCATCCACGCTACAGATTTTTGTCTGGTAGACACGATGTTGCACAATAACCCAGATCTTGTAATCGACTGGATTCAGATCTGGGATATTTGGATGCCACAGGTACCTTCCGGCGGAATAAAGTCTGGTTTCTTGGCTCAGAAGGTCAACGGTTTCACATGCACTATTCGCTGAGTGCATTTTACAAGGTAGTGCAGCAACATAATTTAGGTGAGGTAGCAAATTCAATTCCATGCTTATGTACAGAGACTTCATAGTCACAACAGTGAAAGAATCATTAAAATCGATCCACGTTTGACAAAATTATGCTAGAAACAAAAAGGGTATACTTTTATGACTCACAGTGTAGTTCATTATGTGTTATATTACTTTATTTGTTTTGGTCTGTATTTGGCGTACAAATATTACATTGATGTTAATTAGCATAGCCTATTATACGTTATACTAATAATAACTAATAATATTTTGCGTCAATATGTTAATTCTGTGCTTAGACAAATCTGTAAACAATCGTTTGTGTTTGTTATGTTTCAGGACTGTCGGCTCTGCGATCCAGTGACGTGATAACTGCACCATGGTTGTTACTAATTTTGTTCATCAGTTTATTAGTAAGTTATTAAGTTGACACTGACAAGAAGGATGGCTATCGCCAACGGAACGTTCGTCAGTTTCTGCAATCAGCCTAAGGCACATTATTTGGCTACCTCACGAGAGTCACGCCGGTATGTCGTTGCCTACATCCGTTCTTGGGTGCAGGATATGGCTACGTCAAGAGAGCCTAAGGCACATTTTGGCCTCCCATGGGTACGCCCCTGGGACAATCGCGGTAAATGTTAGTCTACATGGATCGAAAGAGAATTCAATGCTTGTCAAACGCATCGCAGCATGTACCCATCTATCTTCAACCGTTTCCCATTAATTCAACGTGTAAGTTCAAAAATTCGCCATTTTAGCACTTTTTTGCATATTTTGGCCTCCCCTGGTTACGCCCCTGGGACAATCGCGGTAAATGTCACACGGTTGGAAAGAGGATTCAATGCTTGTTAAATTCCTCGCTGCATATACCCATCTATCTTCAACCATTTCTGAGATATAGCGATATATCGGTAGCGAGTGATTGATTTTCAACAGTCTCGTGAAGTGAATGAGCGTTTTTACCACATTTTGCTTTCCCCTGGTCACGCCCCTGGGACAATCGCGGTAAATGTCACACCGTTGGAAAGAGGATTCAATGCTTGTAAAATGCCTCGCTACATATACCCATCTATCTTCAACCGTTTCTGAGATATAGCAAGTTATTGGTCGAAAATTGCGACATTTTCATACCCCAACCTCTGTTTAGTGGCCCCCGCAGGGGGTGACCCCGTCGGAATTTCGCGAAGATCTTGATATACACAAAACTAGAATGAATGGGCTATAGTGCGGTGAAGAAAGCATGACAATATGTTCAGCCGTTTTGATACAATACTAGCGTGCGACGGACGGACGGACGGACGGACAGACGGACAGACAGAATTGGTATAGACGTGCTTCAGCATAGCTGACGCACGTAAAAACACTTGAAAACGGCTTAAAAACACAAGAAACGGCTGTTGGTGGTTAAATTTGTCCGGAAAGATAAGTTTTTAACGTGCGTCAGTCATACTGCGCACGTTATTGATATAGGCTATCCGTCTGTCCGTCTGTCTGACTGTTTGTCACACGCTGGTATTGTGTCGAAACTGCTCAACCCATCGTCTAACTGTCTTCACTGCCTGGTAGCCCCATGATTCTCGTTCCTGAGGACCAAACTTTTTCCCGGAATTCCAATGGGAACACCCCCCAACGGGGGCGTTAAATGCAAGGGGGTAGGAAAAAGTTGCAATTTCCGACCAATATCTCGCTATAGCTCGTAAACGGTTGAAGATAGATGGGTA
>Ga0209145_1000357_pt1 | contig 10017 bp, 7 predicted proteins | sample WorMetfiPIANOSA2_FD_187396 | JGI IMG/M metagenome (GOLD analysis project Ga0209145, IMG submission 187396) | Marine gutless worms symbiont microbial communities from Max Planck institute for Marine Microbiology, Germany - Olavius filocauda... | ecosystem: Host-associated > Annelida > Digestive... | reverse complement strand
AGATAAAAGTAATAAAATGTCAATATCAATGTCTATCAAGTACATAATGACGAATAGTCCTAAAATTTGCAAATGTGTAAAAAGTCATTTATAATGTTAAAAACACCACAAGTCCGCAAATTATATCAGTATAATTAACCTACCTTAAACTTTAATCTAAACATGAAATAAGTAATAATTTAAAATTACGAATTTTCTAATCTAAAAAAATCATCTTAGTTTCCTATGTGATGTAAGAGATATAATTTTAATGAAACGAGTCATGAAAGGCACAGTGCTCTGGTATGTACTTAAAATATTTGAAAAAAATCTGCAGTTACACAACCACTGTAGTTTTCACACTGAGTTTAGCACACTGAAAATAGGGAAATATTTACAGAAGTGATTGCATTACAGTACCAAAAATAAGCTAATAATATCACAAAATTATTGAGAGATATGGAGAACAGACACGACAGACTCATTATGCTAGATCATTCAGTCTTAGCAGATAGTGCTGTCCAATTTGAATTGATTCATTTGCAAGTGGTTTTCTGACCTCACATTTGCACCTGAAGCCACACATTTTACGTATCATTACAATGGTTATCAACTATTCATATGCAGTTTAATATAGTCTTTACTATTTGCCATAAAAATACTTACTGTGCTTTAACATCCAATCCACACACACACCAGAGATTACTAAATCAAATTTTTAAAAATTGATTCAGCCATGCAAATCAAATTAAAGTGAATCAATGTTTTTTCTTTGGACAGCATTACTAGCCATCAGTTTGCAATATGCACAGCCAATAAATATTCACGAACTCGACAGTAACAACAGAAAACAAAACTGACAAGACGACAACAACAACATGACATCATTACAACGGTTTACAATATGTCGACAAACAAAACAAATCAATAGCGTAATGTCGTCATATACACACACATACTCCTCATGATATGTACAGGAATGTGAAACATTACAGCAGTGGATGGTGGGAGTACGCAGTTACGCACTGGAATGCTATGCCAGTTACACAGGGTTCTCTCAGTAGCTGACTATATGGCTGACTGATATGACTAGTTGCAAGATGGCATATCATTATCAAGAGATCACATGAAGACCCTGTGAGTTATGATCACCACCTACATCTGAACGCTGGGGAGTTCATACTATGCTACAGAGGACTACTTTAAAGCACAAACATGCTTAGTTACTTCCCAGACAAATGACTGAAGAAAAATATTGTGGATGTACAATCAGGCAGCATGACAGACAGATAATTCTGATACATTTTCCTTTCTCTTAAGGTGAATAGATGGGAAACACAATGGCACATCCATCTACCAGCATGTTTTTCATTTCATGTGGATTTTAAACAAGTGCCTATATGGACAAATGTCTGTGGTTTGGTATCATTACATTAACAGTGATGTGCCAGGTCAAGCTGACTCTGATGAAGAAGAAGCATTCTCTTTATGTGTCTCTATTTTCACAGCTAACCTCTGGCTGTTGGGTGACACTGTGTCAACAGTATGTGCAATAAGCGGTGAGCTTGGCTGCTGGTGGGACAAACGTGGTGAATGTTTACTAGGCTGAGTCACAACGGGCTGTCGTGAACTTGACGGAGATCGAACTAGTCCTGCATTTCTCTTAGCATGTCGAGCAGTGGAGGACGGAGAGTGCTTAGCAGTAGCATTGGATCCTCTTGGCGTTCGATGCTGTCGCCGTGGACTTGTTATGTGATGCCTGCTGTCTACAAGTTGTCAAATAAAACAACAAATGCCGCTACAAATAACAACTCTGAAAAACAAAAGGATACAACTAATGGTATGTGCCTCTCAGTTACTGCTAATACAAACACACACAGTGCACACGTTTTCATGGCCATTTTCCAAGTTAATGTAGTTAACTAGACTGCTGATCCCTGAAGGATCTCTGAGGACAGCTGGAGCAGTATTTTTACAGGATGGGTGCCATTTCTATTGCTGAACCAATAGTGTTGAAGCACAGAATGTAAATACTAACATAAACATACTAAACATAAAATGTACTAAGTTTGTAAATTAGCAGCTAACATAATACAACTAAATAGCAAGCAGCCACAACAAATACAAATTACTACTAGAAGACTCAGATGCATGCTGTGATTATAGCGTGGTATGTGAGGATGCGACCTGCTCTAATTTGCTACATTAATGACTAACAAAAAAACGTGAACTGACTGGAATCAGGCGGCCTCGCTGACGTCTTATTCCAACCACCTTGAACTTCTTGTTCATCAAATGCATCATCATCATCACTGGAATGACTTGATGCAAGTTCCTCACGTAGTTCTTCAGAAACATCACTGTCTGACGATTCATCACCAACACGACGTCTTCTGCGAGTCTCTTCAACCTCCGCATCTAAATAAATCGATCAACATTTCTTGACTTCAGTAATTCATCAGCTCAGATGAACGTTCATTAACACATTTAAAACAACAAGATGAACATCAGCAAATGAGTGCAATGCACCTCCGACTTGTGGACTCCCGGACGGATGTTTCTTTGAAGCAGATGGTGACAAAGCTGGTCGATGCCGGTGATGGCTGTGTCTAAGGCTGTTATGTGCATGGCTGCTTGCAATCTGGCCAAACGAGTGACCCGACGATGAAGATGAGTGATGACGTTGTTGAATGCCAGCTTCAAATGACATCGCAGACTGAAACAGCAACAAGATCAACTACAATCACTCTTTTAACATCACTTCACTTATTCCCCAGTTTAAAGGCCCAAACATGCCAACTTGTAACGGACTTTTTCTGCATTACTCTAGCAATTTTGGCACAATGCTCTTCTTGATGCCATCGATAACTAGGGATGCCAGAGTTCATCAGTTTTAAACACTAAGTCACGGCTGTTTCTGAACAATAATCATTTGTGGATGGAAAACATCACAACATTGCCACACTGTACACATACAACATTAATTACAATAAAGTAACTACCTGGATATTGTAACTAACTTCAGGTATTGTTTACTTCCAGATAATACACATAATGTCATACTGCATATGCATATACACCGTGTCCACATAAAAAAGGTGCCACTAAACTCATGGGGGTAACTTTGTCAAATCTCAACTGATTTTCAAAATTCTTTTACCACTGGAAAGAGAAGGAAATTTCCAACAAAACCTATGTGTTTTCCCATCACACCTTAAGTATGTTGGCGCACTACCTTTGGGAATTTAAAACTCAAATTTGTTGTAAAATTGCAAAATAAAGTTAAAACTCATATCATATTTGTCAAAAAATGCAAGTTTCATTCATATGGCTGAATATATATTGTTATTATCACAAAAGTTGCTCAAAGTGTCCAACGCTTGCACCCACACATGCGTGAAGACGTCGACACCACTCGTCAATTGTGTCGTCAATGACGCTCTGGTCCACTGCTGCAGCCAAGCATGCAGTAAATGCTGCTATCACTTTTTATGATTTTTAACTGTTTGAATGCCTGTCATTAATCAACGAACTACAGGGGTGGCACAAAAAACGGGGCCACCATCTCACTGCAAATATTCTGAAATTCCATGACCAATTTGTGCGGAAATTGGTGAACTTCTGTAATATTATATGCTGAACACAGTCATTAACTTTTGTTTAAAAATTTCATCACGCTGTGGCGCCACCTAGCGAAAACACAGCTACTGTCGTTTATTCACATTGTACAAACAGATTTGAGCATCACACAGTAGCTGTGTTTTCACTAGGTGGCACCACAGCGCGATGAAATTTTTAAACAAAAAGTTAATGACTGTGTTCAGCATATACTATTGCAGAAGTTACCAATTTCCACGCAATTCGGTCATGGAATTTTCAGGATGTTTGCTATGAGATAGGGTGGCCCCATTTTTTGCGCCACCCTATATAAAGCTGCTTAATTCAAAGTTTGCTCATGGCTTTATCTTCCGATAGCTATGGAAACTTAACTGGTTCGTGTGACATGTTTTGTTTGCATTTTCTTCCATATTTGCACCAAATTTGAACTTTTAAATTCCCAAAGGTAGTGCAGCAACATACTTAAGGTGTGGTGGAAAAATAATACACGGGTTTTGTTGGAAATTCCCTTCTCTTTCCAGTGGTGAAAGAATTTTGAAAATCGGTTGAGATTTGATGAGTTTAATGGCACCTTTTTATGTGTATAATGTATTTATGTGTATAATACACACAATTCAGATACAACATATAAAGTCTTTGCATACAAAAATATTAGAATTTGAGCTATAATAACCAAAACAACAAAATTTTAAGACATGTTAGAACAGGATTCTTTCTGATCCTCTGTGTAATGACTGTTCCTATTTGCTATTCATTTCACTACTTATGACTACCGACGATATGGCACAAAAATACGTATGTTGAATGTGCTATAAAACTTACTGAATAGCGAGATTCCTGGATGCATTTGGCTTTATCACCGACATCAGTGCTGGCACTGGTGTGCATTCGGTACCATGTATAGTGCAGCTGCTGTTTCATCTAGCAACACAAAACATCTGCATCGTCCACAAATCAGTAAGTCATTGACTGAGAAGGGTTTTAATGTCTCGCTCAACACACAATAGGTCATTTCACAGATGAGAAAATTGGCAAAAAAATCCCGTTGTATACAATGCACTAAATGCTGTGCTTCTGATATCAGCTACAGATAGCACTACTCGAATCACAACATCAGTTCTATTCATAAGACAATTATGAGATGTGGTTGGCAACAGCTAATAATCTGACAAAATAACAATGCTAGTGGTGAGGTAAGAGAGCCACAATCCATGTATCCATGGTGAGTGAAACAACAAAAACAAACTCAGTTTATGGACCTTATTTAAGGACAACTCTGGTAAACCAGTACCAGATTCATCGAAGAAATCAATCAGCCAATTCACCACTATCTGTCTGGTTACCATTTATTAATGTTCTCCATGTTACTGTGAACCAATGCAACTTCTTTATTTAAATGTTGACTTCTCAAATCTTTATCAACTACCTCCTTCCACGTTGTCTTTGGCCTGAGTCTAGGTTTTTACAATCTCCACTTCATACTCCATACATCTTCTCATCCAATAACACATGATGAAAAAACACACAGTGTTAATGAATATGAACATGTGCACATAAACAGATGCACACAAGCAGAGACATAAACAGAAAATCAGGTAAACTGGGCGACCAAAATAACAGCAGATCACGTCCTCACAAACATACACACACCTCCTTGCTGAGAATGATGTATGCAATTATGATGAACAGAGACTGTAGGCTGGTGAACGCAATAAATAAGTAACGAAACGCGACGACATCGGCGTTGTTTACAGACAGGAATGCAAACACAGCAGCCAGCGACATCAGTGGAAGCAGCACAAATCCAGCTCGAAGACTGTACCTATGTATACATCCATATTTCACTGTTACTGTATATCACCAACACACACGACATGATAAAATGACATTAAATCTCACATGTGCACGAATAATCTTTAGCTGTAATAAACAGTGTACAATAATGTTACTTTCAGAAGTGACAAAAACTGAATTTTAATCTTTCAATACTTTAGGAAACAGCAAATTAGGTTCCTAGCTGTCGATGCTAGCAAAAGTAGTTAATAATGTGTTGTAGACAATACCAGTAGTACTGATTCCTAATCAACACAATGGCTCAGATGTCACAGTGAGCAGTATATGGTAATTTAAATTCAATGATACAAATGTCACAAAAAAACTGCCACTGTTTTGTTTTTAGAATAACTCAAACGCGGACCGATTTCAATAATTTTTGGTACACAGAGTCCCAAGGAAACATTACACCAGAAGGTTGTAAATCTGTTCACCTCACCTGAAATATGTCAACACACTACCTTGTGAAATGCAGAACTAGTATTCATTAACTATTTGTAACAATAATATTAAGAAACTTATTCAAGCAGTTAAGATGTGAATTAAAGATATCAAAGTCTATGGATTTCTACTGTTTTCTTAATTTCTTTACAACGAAGTTATACCATTTTCCTCACAAAAAGTGGGTGGCTCTGAAAAGAGCCAGTTCGTGTGATGTGGCAGCTTTAACTTTTCATAAGCAAGAAAATAAGTAAACAGTTATGATTTCAGCTGCACTCTAACACTGTGTTCGTTTTATTGAAAGATAGCCAAAATACTCGGAAACCTATGAGTGATATACTTGAAAAATCACTTTTTGCTATTTCACAAGGTAGTGCGGTGACATATTTCAGGTGAGGTGGACAAATTTACAACTTTCTGGTGTAACGTTTCCTTGGGACTATGAGTACCAAAAATTATTGAAATCGGTCCAAGTTTGACAGAGTTATTCTAAGAAACAAAATGGTGGCAGTTTTTTGGGACACAGATAGCATGTACATTACGGTGTACTGAGTTGTAGTATGACTGAAGTTAAACTGATATAAACTTAAATCACTCTCACAATTAAAAATAACGATAATTATATTAGGCAAACAATAATTATTTATGTGCCTCTGATTTGCCTGCGACATACGGTGCTTTACAAATGTGTTTTTGATTGACTGATTGATTGATATAAATATGAAAACGTACTTAAGATAGCTGGAATCGACATCAGCATGTCTGAATTGTCCTTGACATGTTGTGTACCAGGCCGCAATGAACACGATTAAATTTGCCTAAAATAACATCATTACTTATACAGTAATCTATAGACTACAATAACATTGTACTTGAAAATCACAGAGCATTGAAATATATGGAAATGTGCGAGTATAAGAATACTGCAGATCAGTACAGACGTTTGTCTTGCTCTATTTGTCTTGCACAACAATTCTTTACATAAGCACTTAAGAGACGACTAGTGAACAGTAGAATAATGAGCAACATACAATAAGTATAAAGCAGATGGGACCCGCCAGACTCCAGATGAGCAGGTCACCCATTCTTATCCAGCAGCTGCAACAAATTAATCAATCATAAAAATTCTTACATAAGAAAACCATTACATTACAAACAATTAGCAATGATGCCCACAGTGCACACTTTGTATGGTTACCTAAGTTCAAATTCTTGTCGACAATTTGTGTCAGGATTATTATTATTAGTGTGCAGGCTTTGAGATTAATTTTTCACACAGGCAATAGGTTATGACGGTCTCCTCTACAATCTATGGCCAGTGAGGCTGGGCCTCTGTTAAAATCAAAGATGATACTGTGCAGCTGGAAGGTTATGTAGTACAGATAGGCCTAGCATGGTTGAGGATGCTCGCTTGGGCCAACTAGGCTTACCGTGCTCCAAGCTAGTATGTTCAACACCTTTGTGTTATCAGACCAATGGCTCCGGGCAGTTAGAAGTCCTAGTGGCCTGGGTGGGTGTCTGAAGAAACCGTCTGAGAAAAAAAGAGGTATCATCTACATCACCTCGCAATACACATACACACTGTCTAATTACAAAAAGCTTGGTAGTAATTAAGACAAGACGACATCTGATAAGCAGACTTCCCAGCCCTCAGGGAAAAAAGTGCATTGGGTCTGAAATCCATATTTTAACAGCAATAGAGCAACTATAAGCCTGGCTGATGTTGCTATCCTTGCAGGAAAGGAAAGTAAATAGAAACCATAACATATTACATCACTGAAAAGAACTTATTAAAACTTAAAACTGCAAATCAGTAACAATGCCATTAAATGAATACATTTTACACTAGCAGGTAGACTGTTTGCAAATAATCAAACACAATAAATGTCATCTGTTCTAAAAAATAGAAGAAAACTGTGATGCAACAGACCAGACTTTAATTATTGTAAAGCTATCAGACAATTTGCAATTATAAAATAAAGAATTTTCTCAGAACACACCTTTGTTGACTGCCATATCCCTCAGTGTCGAGACCAATTGAGAGTCCAACAAAAATGCCAGGAATAACTATAACAAAAACAGCAAATCCTCCCCTATATGGTGCGAATCATCACCATTATAATCATAAACATCACCACTTCTGAAATTAATTACTATTTTAATAATTAAAATTCAGTTCAGACACATTAATTTTAATTTCAGTTCAATTTCAATTCTCAAAATAATTTCGGTTATCATTACAGTGACAGTTAACTGAAATCCATAATTTTTTACTCCTAATTTTAATTACCGTTAACAAATATGTCACTGGTCACAGCACACACTAACACTGCAGTCATGTAAATTACAAATGTGAATTCAGAAGCAAATATTCACCATTTAACAATCATTAATGTGGTTCACCTATTCCATGAATTTCTGCAAAACAATGAACCAGCTATCTTTTCACAAGCAAATTAAACTTCAAAGAGATAAAAATAAATGAGTAAGAATGAGAAAAGGCTGACCATAGCCGAGGATATAGTAGAACCTCATTGGTCCGTGGTTGACGTCACGGATGTCAGTCATGCGACGGTAAATGTGAAGACTTTCAACAAACATCCAACAGAAAGCACACAGAAAGAAGTAGTGGAGTATGATTGCAATCAATGTGCAAACGACCTGAAAATCACATCATTAACATTTCATATTAATGTCAAATTAATTATTGCAAAACATGCTGCACAGTACTGTGCTGTACCAGGTACCATGACTGCCATTTTAGTAATTTACTAATGAAGAAAACGTATTTATACAAGATGACTAAATTATCCTTAAGCTGGGAACAAATTTCCATCGAAAAAACGTCAAATATGCCTAACACATTAATGTGCAGGTTAAGAGAAGAAATGCTTTCATTGCATTACACAGCTCTCCAAGTACTTCAATCATTTCATAGGAAGTACACAAATGACGTGGCATCGTCAACACACTAAGCAACTGCACTAATGCAACAGAAATAACATCAATAACTAAATTGATATCTTAAGCCCGGTTTCCACTACCCGAGTTGACGGCCCGAGTTGACGGGTGACCTGTTTCCATTACCCGTCAACACAAGCCGTGTTGACGGGCGCGCGTTTCCACTAGCCGAGTTGACGGGCCATCAACCACTCGGGCCATCAACTCGGGTAGTGGAAACAGGGCTTTAGTCGGTTACTTCACTGCATAATTTCTCTAGCTCTAACAATGCTTACTGTACTTAAATGTGCATTTGTCACATTACTAAACATTACTTACTAAACATTACTTACTTACTTACTTACTTACTTACAATGTGTAAAATGTGTTGCATAACAATATTTCTTAACAATTACTGCTATGTACACAAACGCGTCCACAAAAACTAAAAATCTGACAATCTCACACAGACATCCAGTACCTGCAATGAAGGGTCTGTTCTATCGATGCCAGCAACAAAAGCAGCGTACGCGACAAATAGTGAAGCCACCAGGTTGGTACGAATACTGTTAGCATTGCTGTCAATCCCACGAACGAACCAAAACAACACAAATGCTGTAGCAAGGCAGAACAGTGCCACTGCAAGTCCCGAGTATGTGCTGACCTCCATCGCATATGCTTTTGCCAATGTTGCCTGAAACAAAAGCATAGAGTCCACCATTACATCCATTATCAAACGGTCTCAATTAAAAATATATATACTGCGGCTGTAAAGCAATTACTCTATAAACTGTATACTGCTTATTACAAACGACAGGAATTGTGTAAGTATTTTAATAAATGATCTGATGAACTGCTGCATAGTTAATGTTAACAAACCAGCTCGTGTCAAAACATTTATCAGAAATATAACAGAGAGATAGTACAAAATTATCACATCAAATCAAATCAACTAATTTGCTATGGCACCTCACCACCAGACCAGAGCTCTGAAGTGCCTAACATAAAACACACAGTTAAAACGTAATAAAAAGGAAAGTGAACAGAGTATAAAACTAATTATTGTTACTGTTACATATCGATTCACACAATGTATACAAAATTTATGCTAACAAGAAGGATGGCTACCGCCAACAAAACGTGCGTCAGCGGTAAAAACTAGAATGAATGGGCTATCGTGTGGTGAAAAAATCATGACAATACGTT
>Ga0209145_1000356_pt1 | contig 10023 bp, 2 predicted proteins | sample WorMetfiPIANOSA2_FD_187396 | JGI IMG/M metagenome (GOLD analysis project Ga0209145, IMG submission 187396) | Marine gutless worms symbiont microbial communities from Max Planck institute for Marine Microbiology, Germany - Olavius filocauda... | ecosystem: Host-associated > Annelida > Digestive... | reverse complement strand
ACAAACAACAGTCATCCAGTTGTGTAACACCTGCGGCTGAACGTTGTATAGCATCAAAAATTCTATCACTGCGCCATAGTGGATTTTGTTAAAATTAGACATACCCTGCTACCAGCTAAATGCAATAAACTGTATCTCATAAGATAAACAAGCAGATGACATAAAATTTTTACAGAACACTGATAAGACTCTATAGTTAAAGTCTGTAACATTTCACAGTCCAAAAGTATATCCGAAGATAGCCAGGCTCAAAACTTTTTGAACGCCCCTCGTACAATACATCACATGTAAAAGTTATGTTGACGTTTTTCATAGGTTTTGTGCAGTAAGCTCGATATAGTGTTATCGTCTCCGAAATGACCTATTATGTGTCGAGTGGGACGTTAAACTCTACTAACTCAACTCAACTCGATATAGTGTTAACCAATTAACTGCGCTAAACAGTAAGCACTGAAGTTACTTTCTACTTTTTATGATTAATTGAATTATTAATGGAGCACTAATTATGCGGTTGTTACTGACAAAACGCAGCAAACAACATGCAGCAATACAAGTATAAACGTACAGTTACAAATACGCATAGGCCTACAAATAAAAATGTAAAGCGTAACGCGGTTAACGACAAGATAAAGTTCATTAAGAAGGCTCCTAAATCTAAATAGAGCATCTTTTGCGGATATTCTTGTGATATTGTGCACAACATGTCCGAGTCTCGAGATGACTCATGTAGTGATTAAGATGATCAGTGCAGACGTTAGTGCTGGCGAGGTAGTGTGACTATAGATGAATGTGTTAATATTCACCCTTGTGGACCAGATGTAGGATGAGGCCAACTGTAGTGCTTCAATAGATATGTTTGAACTACTTCACATTGATAGCTGAGTAAATCCAATCTCCCGTCCTCCGGTGCTAAGTCGACTTTTAAGTCATGAAAACTCCATGAAGTCTTGTGTAAGTCGACTTACAAGTTATTTACTGCCAAGTCAAGTCACAAACTCAAACCCAAGTGACTCTCAGGTCTAAGCCTAACCCATGATCTTCATGAAAGTCAGTTAAATAAAAGCCAAGATTCACATAGCAACATCTGATATGTTTGGTGTAGTGATAAAAATTGAGTTGTATTGACATTGTGTATGTGTTGATTACAGAACAACATTCAGCAGCCGCAGCAAGAAGGAGCTGCAGCTAGGGAACAACCAGCTGAACAGGCAGTGTCTGGGATAGGTGATGTAGCCACAGTGAGTGATGGACCAGTACTACAGGTAGAGTCAGTGACAGGTGATGTAGCCACAGTGAGTGATGGACCAGTACAACAGGTAGAGTCAGTGACAGGTGATGTAGTCACAGTGAGTGATGGACCAGTACTACAGGTAGAGTCAGTGATGGGTGATAATGACAAGTTTCCTGAACCAGAGGTTGAAGAATTGAGACAAGACATACTGGCAGATTGCATTGCTTCAGATGATGGTAAACTCAACACATGTACAGCAATGATACGTGAACAGCTTGAGACAAAAGATGACATTGTACCTGATAGGCAGACTGATCCAACTGCACAGGATGACAGTAAACTTGATACAGATGCAGCGTTGGAGAAGGACTCTACAGCAGAAATTCAAATGACGTGTCATCAGAATACCAGTATTACTCAATGCAAAATTGCTGAACAGACAGAAAACGAGTCAAGTGGAGTGGATAAACTGTCAGATAACACGGAACTGGACACGCCCGAGACTGGTATGTCAGATAAGACTAACGTATGCACTGATGCTGAAATGAAGACACATTCGGATTCTGTAGCACAGATGAGCAGCAGTCATCATGGTGCTGTGGAGTTGCCAGTAGTGACAGTGGAGACTGGTTTGAATTCTGTGCCAGAGTACATTGTGGTAATGAGCAGTGATAAAGACAAAGAATTAGTGCATGAATCTGACAACAGGGCGTTATGTGCTGAACTGACTTGCGTTAGCAATGTGGATGCAGAGGCAGCAGTTGATGTTTCAAATGAACATTTTTTATCTTCTGAAGTCGATGCTGATCCAGAACAACAGACGAGAGATTTACCAGGTACAAAGGTAACCTCTGAGTCAGAGTACACAGTGGTAAAGTGTGGTGAAGAGTCAGAATTGGTGGATGAATGTGACAAGCCAGTGAATTGTGCAAGAAATGTGAACATAGAGGCACCAGTTGATGTGTCAAATGAGACTGTATTGTCTGAAGCCAACGCTGATCATGTACGTGCAAACACAGAGGAGAATTCTAAATCAGAGTGCTTTGCTAATAAATCTGATAAAGACAGCAAAATAGTAGATGAATCTGGCAAAAGAGTATCATACAGTGAAGTGAAATGTGTAGGTAATGTGCATGCAGAGGTCCCAGATGAGGTATTAAATGAATGTGTGTCATCTGTAGCTGATGTTGACACTGTACATGCGACTGAAACTTCAGAAAATGTGATGGAGAGACCCGATGCATTGTTGCTGCTGCTGCCGTCAGTTAATGCATCGGATCAGGATAGTATGATGAAGACAGGATCAGTGAGAGTAGAGAATCTACAGGTTGTAGAGACTTGTTCAAAGATTGATAGAGAAACTGAGACAGAAGTGTGCTGTACTGAAGGTGAAGAACAGTGCAGCATTGTTGATTCATTGATGGAACATGATGGAGAGCTATTGGAACAGCCTGAAACTGTTGCACCAGTTATGGTGGATGAAGGAGAGCTATTGGAACAGCCTGAAACTGTTGCACCAGTTGTGATGGATGAAGGAGAGCTAGTGGAACAACCTGAAACTGTTGCACCAGTTGTAGAACATGATGAGCTATTGGAACAGTCTGAAACTGTTGAATCAGTTGTAGAAGACAATGGAGAGGTGTTGAAACAGTCTGAAACTGTTGAGCCAGTTGTAGAAGAACATGAAGAACTATTGCAACAGTCTGACAGTGCCAACAGTAATGAGTCAGTGTCAGAACATGACGGTCCACTACTGAAACAGTCCTGTGTTACTGAACCAGTTGTGGAAGAAAATGCAGAGCTAGTAAAAGAATCTAGCAGTAATGATTCAGTACTGGAACAAAATTTAGAAGTATTGAGACAACCCGAAACTGTTGCACCAGTTGTAGACAATGCTGTTGAGCTGCTGAAACAGTGTAGCAATATGGAGTCAGTGCCAGTGCTAGAATGTAATCGAGAGTCATCCATAGTGGCCAACACTGAAGAACCAGTTGTTGTAGATGATGGTGATGGAGTGATACTGAAACAGTTCAGCAGTGCAGATCCAGTGGTAGAACATGATCAAGAGCTTATGAGTCAATGTAACAACGTTGAACCAGTTGTTGAAGAAACTGTAGACATATTAAAACCATCAGTTAATGTCGAATCAGTGATGGAACATGACGAAGAGTTATCGAAGCAGTCTGAAACTGTTCAACAAGTGGTAGAAGTTGATGGAGAGTTATTGAAGCAGTGTGAGGTTGTTGAGTCTGTTCTAGAAGACGGTGAGGAGCTTGTGAAACAGCCCAACAGTGCCGACAGTGTTAATTCAGTCATAAAACACGATGGAGTATTATTAAAGCAGCCTGAAACTGTTGAACAAGTTGTGGAAGATCGTGAACAGTTATCGAAACAATGTGATAACATTGAACCGGTTGTAAAAGAAGGCAGGGAATTATTAAATCCATGCAGTAATGATGAATTAGTGCTGGAACTTGATGCAGAAATTGTTGAGCAAGTGGTAGAAGATGGTGGAGAGTTACTGAAACAGTTGGACACTCATGATTCAACAGTAGAACATAACATGAAGATACTGAGACAGTCGGACAATTATGAGTCGTTCATAGCACGTGAGAGAGAGCAGGTGAAGCAGTCGCAAGATGATGAGATGATGAAGGTAGCAAGTGTGGTAGCTGAGGATGTAATTGAGCCAACTGTTACAGACACAGTTGAAAATCATGCTGATGATGTTCATGTACACACAGAGGCAGAATGTAACGTGCATGTTTTGATGCCATCAGTTAATGTTTCTGATGAACTAGTATCAGCAACAACCAGTGACTTGTCGCTGGATGTTGCCACAGAAGCAGTGGCAGCTGTTGGCCGCCAATTTTGTCAATCTTCTGTTGCACAAGAACCTGAGTCTAAAGCCAGTATACCTGTTAATGTTCTAGTTCCTGAATGTGAATCTGAAGCTGTGGAAGTGTTTGCTGTACCTGTGTCTGAGTTAGTTCCACGTACTGATAGATCTCATACTGATGAATTGGAGCTAATGATGCCTGAAGAAAAGGAGATTGCAGTGTCATTGGATGTTACGGATGCAGGCATGTCACTTGAAGACCTAGAGATGAGGCCGTCTACTGATGATTCTGAAGCTGCTGTCCAACTTGGGATGCAAGTTCTAGATGCAAACATAGAGGCTGGTGTGTCTACAATTGGAGCAGTAGATCCGAATGGCGTTGAGGGAGCAGAGACTGTGGCACAGGCTGCTGTCTGTCACGTGGAACAGTGTGATCACAAGATAGATGCATGTTGTTCAGACACAACAGCACCAGTTGATGTACATGCCACTTCAGAGGATGCATTGGCATATACCAGTGTCACTTATATGGCAGATGAAGACACAGCCGTATGTGCCGTGGATTCTGAGGACACAGCCGAGACTGGTGTTATGATGGTATCAGCAGTTGACAGAGATGCAGTTGTATCTACTGTGAGGTCAGAGGATTCAGTAGAGAATTCAGTTATGAGTCCTGTGGTGGTTAGAGATGCAGTTGTAGCTTCAGAGGATAAAGTCGAGGGTGAAACTGTGATTTCAGCAGCTGTTAAAGATACAGTTGTGTCTGCTACGAGTTCAGAAGATGCAGTGGAAAGTACACATGTGATTACTGCAGCAGTGAAAGACTCGTTGGTACATGTGAGCTCTGATGATGCAGTGCAAAGTGAAGTGATGAGTTCTACAGCTAATAGCACAGCTGCACTTCTTGCGAGTTCGGAAGATGTGGTGGAGACGGCAGCTGTATGCAGTAACAGCTCAGATACTACAGTCCAGGATGAAGTTATAGTCTCTGTGGGAGATGAAGACACTGCGGTACATGCCCAGAGTTCAGAGGACACAGTACTCAGTGGTGTTACAATTTCCACAGCTGTTAAAGATACATCTACAGACATGGTAGGTTCAGAAGATTTAGTACATAGCGAAGGTAAGATTCCTCTCGCAGACAAAGATGCAGTGATGCATGCTGTGAGTTTAAAGGATATGACTGCCAGTAGAGTTACAACTTCAGTAGCATATGAAGATACAGCTGCAGTTGTTGCACGTTCAGACAATACACTACAGAGAGGAGTTCTGACTTCCACGGCTGATAAAGACATGGATGTGCTCGGTGAGAGTTCAGAAAAGCCAGTGCAGAGTGGAGTAATGATTTCTGTGACAGATAACGACAAAGCTGTAAGTGTTACAGGTTCGGAGGATACAACGCAGACTGGACTAATGATTTCCATGGCAGATGCAGCTGCAGATGCCACTATGGTGGTCAGGGATTGTGGTGGAGTTTGTGACATTGCTGAGTGCAAGATGACAACAGTGCCAACTGATACTTGTGCAGCAGTTTATCACTGTCAAACCGATGACGTCGTGACAGATGCAGTGAGTCAGTTCAACAGCCAGACGTCATACAGCAGTGTTGAGGATGGCCAGTTTGATGACGTGGAGTCAGAAGATGAACCTGCAACTCCAAGTAATATTCATCACCGTCAGCTTAGTCGTGCAAGTTCTACTTCAGCATTGAGACAAAGCTGTCACTCTGCTGTTCGTACCACCTCTCTTGTGTCAGATATCCGCAGAAACGTACATGGAGTTAGTCCATCATCATTTGGACTCAGTCCAGTCAGAACTTCCATCTCTAGACATTCTCCAAACACGTTCTCAGTCAGTAATAGCAACGTGATGTCCACTTGTGTTCGGCCGATGCCCGGATGTTCTCCGTTGTTGTCATCACCTGTTGGCCAGAGTGTTGACATAGTTGGCAGGCCTGGTACTAGACCAAGATTTCCTCAGTCACCAATAATATCACACACTGGAGCATACCCACCTGGTGCCAGTTTGCAGATTCATGATAACTCTCCACGGGATACGTCATTGGTTGTCCGTAACACAGCACAAGCATCTGGTGGGAAAATAGGAAAACGGAAACGTTCAGTTGATGATGAAGACGGCAGCTCCAAACGCAGTCTTGTAGCTGCTTTCACCGGTGATAGTACAGCCATTGTCAGTCAGTGTGATGTGGTGCCAGCTGAGTGTGCTGTTATCAGTTCCGCCTGTGACAGTAATAGTGATGCGACTGTGACTAGTGCTACTGATGTAGTAGGAACAGCATCACAGGCTGATGCTGATGGAGTGGGCACGTCATCACAGGCTGCTGCTGCTGCTGCTGTAGTGGGCAAATCATCAGAGACTGCTGCAACTGATGAGAAGCTTCAAAATCAGAATGAAGCAAGCATTGTGACCACGTTGTCCCAGCCTGTCAACTCAGTGTTATGCAGTGATTGTTCTGCCGTGACAGGTGATTTAGACAGACAGACCATAAAGAGTTCCGAAGTCATACCTGAGGTTATTGTACATGATGAACGTGAAGTACTTATTGAAACTAAAAGTTCAGTTGTTGACAGCAGTCCATCACATGTGGCCGATACAGCTACTGTTGAGAGTGGTTTATTGATTAATCTGAGACAGAATTCAGATGCTGAGGTATCAGAAAGACTGGAGATGGTTGAGGATATAGAACAAGGATTTACATCAATGAACACTAATGTTTCTCTGGATGCTGAGGTAGTGGAACATATGAGAACTAATGTTGCAGAAAGATCTGTCGAGTGTTTGACAGTAAACAGCAATAAAGACAATTTTTCGTCAAAGTCGGTTGAGATGGAATCAAATTTTCCAACCTTAGTTGCTGATGTTGATGAAAAAGTCTGTGGTTCACAATGGAATAGTTCTGCTGAGATCGTGGAACTGGCAGCAGAACATAGCAGTGGTAATAGAACTGTTGATAATGTGATGCTCTCAGTGACTACCAGCACTTGCCATGATCACTGTGTTGGTGATTGCACAGAGGAGCAGCAGGAGGAGTTACTGGTGCATGAAGTAACAAGAGAAGTACTACAATCTCATAGCAGCATTGCCTCAAACGTCGAAACTAGGTCTTCAGACTTACGTCTAGACCCAGAGACCTGTGTGACAGATGCATCGAGAACTGACGTTGAACTGTCAGATCGTGTAGCCATAGAAAGAGTTCGTGTGAACGCAGCCACGTCATTGTTAATGGAGAATCCTTGCAGCATTGCTGACTCTAGTCAAATTGCACCTAGTCAGTTGCAGGCTGACACACCGTGTTTTGTTAAGTCACCCTCTAACAAACTAGTCACATTTTGTACTCGAGACGATATGTTTTCTGATGTGCAACCACGTGGTAGTACGTCATTGAAATCTGAACTGGAAAGATGTGACTTTGAGGTGCGTGCGTCGGTAACTGACACTGTGGTTACTGACAATTTCTTTGCTAGCCAGTGTGTATCACAGGCTGATGAAATTCCTGCTTCACAAGCCACTGCCAGCTCTGATGTTGGCGATGTTTTTGCTAGTCAGTGCATATCTCAGACGGCAAAGAATGAAATTTCTGCTGCACACAACGATGCCAATACTAACTCCGATGTTGATGGCATGCATTTGTTCTTAGAGATGAGCCAAGAGCCAAGTACTTTGAATACATCACGTCATAGTGACTTCGTGTCACAGGCAGCAAAGAATGAAATTTCTGCTGCACACAACGATGCCAATACTAACTCTGGTGTTGATGGCATGCATTTGTTCTTAGAGATGAGCCAAGAGCCAAGCACTTTGAATACATCACGTCGGAGTCAGTTTGTGTCACAGACAGCAAAGAATGAAGTTACATGCAGCCAAACCACTTGCAGCTTAGATGTCGATGGTTTGTATTTGTACCTAGAGCCAAGCCAGGAGCCACGTTCTCTGGATACATTGAATCATAATAAATCACACTTCGCTGAGGATGTCAAACGGTTTGAAACGGAAGATGAGGTGTTGACAGGTGGAGAGGACAGTTTCTCAACTGCTGGCGCGTCAGACATTCTGATGGAGCATCGAGATCGTAGCATTTCAAGCCAAAGTACTGCCGGAGGTGACCAGGAGACTGCTGGAGAGGAGGAGTATGCTTCAGAGCTTAATGAGGATAATTATTATGGCATAAATGTATGGAAATATGATAATGAACTATCTCATTCTTTAAGACAGGAACACCATCATTGTGAAAGCAAATTGAATACTACACTACCAAGTTGTGAAGAAAGTGAAGTGCAGAAACAGATTACTTATGGAGAAGATGCCAGTGGTTTTGAAACTAAAGGCACAGTTGATAGTATTAGTATTGAATCTGAGTTGACAGACACGCCGTGTGAATCAGCAGTTTTTAACTCATATGAAGATGTAGATGAATCCAGTACAGTGGAAAGACTAGCTTTGTCTGTAATAGTTGAAGAAGAAGAGACTGACCAGAGTGTGGCAGAAAGAGTAAATATTGATGTTGATGCAACCAGTGTCGTTGATAAGAGCATGGATAGTAGTGTGGGTGAAGCTGTAGATTTCAACGCTAATGCTTTGTCACCAGTGAAGTGTGATGCACATACAGACATTGTTGGTCCTGCTGCTGATGATGATGATGAAGACAATGATAATGATGCTATCACTGGAGATGGTGTTGGCTTGGATGTGACAGAAAGTATATCTGATGTTGATAGTAATACAGATAAATACGTAGATGTCACGCAGTCTTCTGAGAAAGATGATATTTGTTCACCTGCGAAACATGATGTACATGTAGTTGCTCCTGCTGCTAATGATGATGATAATGATGATAACAGTGATGATGATGGTGCTTGCATTAAGGAAAGTATACCTTGCTGTGATAGTAGTACAGAACAAGACGCTGATGCCGCACAGCTGTCTGAGAAAGCCGATGTTTGTTCAGCTGTGAAACATGATGTAGATGCTGTTGCTGCTACTGCTGATAACACCAATGATGAGAAGGAAGATGAAGCTGATGGCACAGATGTGACAGATAGTATGTCTGAAGTTGGTAATTGTACAGATAAAGATGTGCATCTCACGCCACAGTCTGAGAAATCTGGTGTTTGTTTACCAGTGAAATGTGATTATCCTCATGCAGTTGCTGTTGGTGATGATGATGATGGTAATGCCAGTGATGATGGTGATGGTTCAGATGTCACAGAAAGTATATCTGGTGATGATTCGGATGTTGGACGTCTCTCAGAGATTGAGGAGAATGTTCAGCATCAGGCTGAGTTTTACAGTAATGATAATGTTTCTGATCTGTCACCTCGATCTATACAACTGCTACTGAATCCAGCTTCAGTTGGTGACATGCAGCCAGAAGAATCACTTGCAGGTGAATACTGTTTAATATTGATCATATTAACATTAACTTTCACTATACAGAATGATAACAGTTTCACTGTGCTGGCAATATGTAATAACTAATAATGAGGTAAACGGGTAAGGTTGTGCAAGAAATATGTAGGTGTTAGTAGTGGACAAGATTGGAAACAGTTTTTGAATGTCTGGAGATGACATACTGTGGTGCTGTGTTCGATACACTTACAGCTGCTGAAACTTAGTTACCAACGCTTTACAGCTGAGTGCATTCTGTGGCTAGAGATTCATACTTGTATCATGTCAAGTTTTGCAGTCATAGAACGTCTTGTCTGTTGCATTCAGGATGCTGTCATTTTTAACTTGGCAAGAATTTCTAGGTGCACATTTTGGATCATTTTGTAAATGCATTGTAGGCCTACAGATATATTGTGCATTGTACAGATATATTGTTATTAAGCATACATAAAATGGTGTTAGGCAAGGGGGAATTGTGAGTCCTATTCTTTTTTGTATATATCTCGATGGTTTGTTACACCGCCTGTCTGAGTCTGGTGTTGGGTGT
>Ga0209145_1000355_pt1 | contig 10025 bp, 2 predicted proteins | sample WorMetfiPIANOSA2_FD_187396 | JGI IMG/M metagenome (GOLD analysis project Ga0209145, IMG submission 187396) | Marine gutless worms symbiont microbial communities from Max Planck institute for Marine Microbiology, Germany - Olavius filocauda... | ecosystem: Host-associated > Annelida > Digestive... | reverse complement strand
TCTGTGCATGCCTGCGGAGCGCCATGTGGACAGGAACGTCGTTCTCAAGCCGCGCAATGTGTCCAAAGACTGAGATGCGACGAGCTGTTATGGATTTCACTTAACGGCGTGGATATCAGTTAATGCCACATACTGGTCCCGATAAATCGATTTCACGCCATTCACAGTAAGTTCTCAAGCACCCTTAAGCCGCGTTTGCACCAGATACATGTAGCCGGTTACAAGTATCCCGGACGAGCAACTTGTATCCGTCTACATGTCGACGGATACAAGTTCTAAGCAGTGTTCTGCTCGCTTGATACAAGTGGATACATGTAGCCGTACGACAATTATTTTGTCGCCGATAAGGATACAATCTTCGTTTATTAAAAGTGTAGTCGGCGACAAGGAATACAAGTGGACACAACTTGTATCCGGGCATAAGGTGTAAACGAGGCATAAGACTGTGTTATTTCTTGTCGTGGTCGACAATGTAATTGACTTTTACCGCAAACAGTTAAACTTCCTTAAACTGGGAACTTAGTTCGTTGATGTGTGTGCGTAATGCTGTAAATAAGTCTCGTTGTTACATAGCATCAAGCATTTACTGGAAATATTGCTCGTTGTTTTAAATTGTTACCCATGCCGACAGACGAGGTCGACGCGGGTATATAGGGTATTCGGGTCCGTCTGTTTGTTTGTTTGTTTGTCTGTTTGTCTATATATCTGCGGCATAACTCAAACGAATGATTCCAAAGTGGAATATTCTGAAAATGATATGATTTGGGGGCTGTCGGGCTGAAGGATCAAAGGTCAAAGTCGCAGGGTCGATAAGTACATTTTTGCACTATTGACCGGAACATAAAAACTCGAAAACGAAAAAGTCCCAAACTGTTCAAACTTGGTAAAGGGAATCTCATTGTGATGTCGTATTAGAAGTGGTACGGTTTTGGATTTCTGAAAGGTTAAAAGTCAAGATCTCATGGCCAGTAAGTACATTTTTCACATTAACAGCAATATGGCGTGGGTTCAAACTCTATAAGTGCCTTCTAGCACGGGCGTAACTTTGGTCTAAAAAGTGGGGGTACCAATTCGGAATGGTCTAGAGACAAAAGTGGAGAAGGATGGGGAGGAAGTATCTCTCCTTATCAACTCTTGGGTCTGGGAGAGCATTACGAGCTCTCCCAGCGAGGTCCGGGGCACAGCCCTGGCAGAATTTTTTTATTGCAATTTAATCTCCGCAGATTGCCTCAGGCGACAGAAAATTCTTCACATTTTCGTCCTGAAAAGTGGGGTACTGTACCCCTCAGTCCAAAAAGTGGGGGTACCGGTACCACTCGTACCGGCCGTAAATTACGCTATGCCTTCTAGTTCTGTTGAGCTGTCGTGCTATAGTAGGCCGCCTACAACTATACAACTGTGTACAGTAAAAGCCCAATCATTTATCTAAACAACAGCAGTTAATATTGCGCGCCAGTTTGGGTCAAAAGTTCAGAGGTCAAAGTCACCAGGCCGACTAATTATGTGAAAAAAATGTGTCATATCTTCCGAATTGGAAGGCCTACGAAGTTCAATTTGGTACACAGATGGAGCACGAAGACCCGTATCACCGACAAGCGCCATGACCTCCAAGAGTAAAGGTCAAGGTCGAAAGGTCATGTGGTCCGTCTGACAGGTTTTGGCCCATAAGTCGAGAACAAAAAGTCCCAGAAATACCAAATTTGGTAGGAAGTTTGTCCACCAAACGGGCAATAATGCGCACCAGGTTCGAGGTCAAAAGGTCAAGGTCACCAGGCCGATTAATGCTGAAACCGAAAGTGTGTCGCCTACGAACTTCAAACTTGGTAGGTGGTTGGAGCATGCGCTATCAACTGCCATGGCCAGCTATAAAGCCCTGTGAAGTTGGGTTAATGCGCTCGGGCAGCTGCACACCGTGTCGGCCGCACCTGGCGGCCACACAACTTGTTAACATTGCAACATACAGATAATCGTACGAGACGGTATTAAGTCAACCTCAGAGAGCTGTATAACAACCAGTTAGTGTCACTCATCATACTAGCTACCACGTAAACCTAACCCCTGAAGATGACATGTGGGCCGAGTACTGTGCAGTCTCAAAGTCAGAGATGACCGTCATTTGATTCGCGCTTACGCCAGAGTTGCCGTCGCCTGAGCAATTACGTATACAGTTAACCAAAGGTAAGGTAAAGTAAGGTAAACGTCAATTTGTATAGCGCATCGTCGTGAGAACCTCGCCTCTAATGCGCTCAGGTGTGGATCACACAGTTTTACCTGCCAACGACACCACACCTGCATTTACCCGTAGTTCGCCAGGGGGCGCCACGACTGAATGAACAGTTATAGCACCAGCTGATGAGCTTACTACTCATTTATCGACCCCGTGAGGATGAAAGGCTGAGTTGGCCCAGGCACGCAGCAGATGCGTCATGACTCTGCGCTATATAAATTCATGATTGACATTGACATTGACATCGTCACCACTGTCATTGTCCATCACTCCTAATCTTTTCCACTCTAAACTCCAAAGATACCTTCCTGCCATCCCCTTCCATCGGACTGCCTTTACAGACACCAAACTGCTCAATGGTTTTCTTGTTATTTTTTCCATTAACCTTTTAGTTTGGTTCGTGCAGTAGACTAAACTGACTTCCTGTCGGTTTTTGATTGCACGTTAAACATTTAAACTGGAAACTGGAAACAGGAGTGAATAGTCAACAGAGAAGTTAACAATATCACCCTAATTGTTGTACGATATCATTATAAATAAATAAATTCTGATTCTGATTCTGAGACGGCGACAGACGATACAAGTGGATATACAACTTGTATCCGGGCTACATGCTATTGGCCTATCACGTGTAAACGCGTCTTAAGCGGCGAACTACATACCGCTGTCGACCCTACTCCTTTCAAGATTACTCAAAAGTCATAGGCAGCCTTAATCTTCGCCACTGTGCGATGCCTTTGGCCAATCCAAGTACACACTCTGCGACGACGGCTTTCAAGGTTGCTCAAGGCAGTTCACACATCCTTGACTCGCGATGAGCAGATTTTGTCACAATTAAACTCACACGGTAGGTTTCTTATCCACTCGAAAGGTTGCTCAAATGCTCATAGCGTCGTCGAGCGAACGATTACGTTTACTTCGCAGAGTTAAAGATGAACATTGGACGACTTCACTGTGTTAGAGAAACGCCCACGTTTGTTACGATTATAACTATGTTATATTATGTTACTGTTACTGTACTAATGTTTGTAATGAAGGCATCTGTCAGCGATATCCCATGATGTCTTACAGTTTCATTTGCTTTTATGTTTATTGTGTTCCTTTATTGTCATTTTACAACTGTGAATTCATAAATAATAAAAAATAACACTGGCGTTTCTTGGTCGATTTTTTTGTATCAGTGGAAACAGGAATGAACACTCTACAGAGAAGTTATCAAAATTAACAACATCACCCTAATTGTGTCTTCTTATTACCTAACACACAAACAGCACATTTTGAGACGACTGTGGCCAACCACTTCCAGAAAGTTGTTTAATGTTTATGTTTTTTTTTAATTTTGTGGAAAAATGTAGCAAAAATGTTTTTAAAGATTTTATTTTCGAAACTCAATATATTTAATGTTAAGAAGTAACTCTACGAAGTAATAGGCTTACTTTTGTGACGTGCGATGTAACGCATTTCTGATGTCATCAAGGAATTAAATAAACTAAGGTCAACAAAATTTGTACATGTATCAAATATATACACAAGAATCGTGCTTAAGCATGTTTTAATTGTAATTAATTTAATTTTTATTTTAGAGTACTCATTCCTGTTTCCGTTGGTACAAAAAGTATTAAAATCGCTTGAGAAACGCCTTAGTTATAAATAATCGAAAACGTAATAGTGGGTGTTTTTTTCTGGACACAGCGTAGGCCTACATAATAAAATGATTATATGGGTAGAGTCCTTGTTGTAAATGCAGATACCAGCAGCAACGTGTGTACTACTGCCTCGGTGACCTACACACGTAGTTACTATTTCTGTCTTGCTGTCATGTTTACGCTGTATGTCGCGTACGCACACCTCTCCTGGATGATTGACAGGTCGCACTAGCTGCAGCGGCTCGCACCTGCTCCGCCTGCGTCACTGCTCGCCCGCGCCAGCTGCACACCTGAGCGCACTACGACAGGTATATCCAATCAGCCTACTGAATTAGTGTAATCGCGGCCCAAATAAACAAATGTGTTCGGGGCGTAACGGTGTGACTAGTAAGTCATTAAAATCGACTCGTAAGCTTTATATTTCACTGCGAAAGAGTTTTCTCTCAACTGTCGATAGATTGCGAACGTGGTAAGAGACTGAAAATGACGGAAAAATCTCTAAATGGTGATTTAGAGTCGGTGAATGGAAACAGGCCGAAGTCTTCACGAAAAATCAGCGGTCGTAGACAGCAGCGTGAAAGCGTTGAGGCGACGAAAGGTCAGTCATCGCATGGTCGACATGTCGCTCAAAAACTGGTGGAGAAAATCTCAACCGCGGCTGCGTTAGCGGCAGCATGGACGCGTCCCGCTGGATCATCCGCTGATGATTCGGGATTTGCGAGTACTGGACGACAAACTGGATCGAATATAGCGTCACCGGATAAGGCAACGAGCAACGCGAGCAGCTTGTCAACCACGGTGAAGTCTACCTCGCCTGTCGACTGGCTCGAGGTGGATCGAGTTCCAGTCAGCCGCGTGCCCGGAGCAGTCGGTATCATCAACCATCATAATACATGCTTTATTAACGCCGTCGTACAGTGCTTTAGCAATACTCCGGCCTTCGTCGTTCGTGCGTTGGATCCACGTTATTTCAACCAAGCGAACGGAGAATTAGGAAAAGAACTGTCCAGATTACTACGGGCTCTGTGGACGGGTCGCTATTCGGTTGACAGTTCGAGAGTGTTCCATCGTGCTGTGCGACGGCTGGCCAGCGGCTGGTACGCCGGGGAAGAACAGATTGATGCACATGAGTTCGCGTCGTGGATGTTGAATCGACTTCGAGATGAACGGTTCGGCACGAACGACGTCAATGGATCTCTACGTTTTGACAATGTAAAACAGACGGTACGGTAACCTATTATGCCGGGGTCTCACTAAAACATGACGGGACAGATGGGACAATGAAAATCTCCCGTGTGCCTGTCTCATCTGCAAATCGAGAGACAGGACAAGCAGATGTACATGACAACGAAAATCATCAATCCGACGACTGAAAAGACGGGACACATTAAACTGCAGAAAAATGCACAAAAATGATATATTAATGTTATACGAATAATTGCTAATGTTTTTAACCTGTACTACACCAAAACATGAAATAAAGTCAATGAATTACATTATTATGATCAAAAAATATAGTTTAGTTTAGTATGGTAGTATAGGCCTATAGTCTCTCAACAGACAGACGGGACATGCATACGGGTGATTTTCACTGTTCCATCTGTCCCGTCTGTCCCGTCATGTTTTAGGGAGACCGATTATGCCGTGTACACCAGTACATGTCGCCCGGAAACATGTATCCCGGACGAGCAACATGTAGTATCCGGATACATATGTCGACGGACACATGTCGCCGGATACAAGTTGCTCCTCCGGGATACTTGTGAACTGTATCTCGGCGACATAATTACTATTCATTTATGTCACGGTCGACTTGTATCCCTTTGTATCCAGCAACAGACGGACGACAAACTGGCGACAGTTTTGTCGTCGATACAAGAAACATTTCGACGGCAACAAGTGGATACATCTTGTATCCGGCAACATGTGTCCTAGTGTAAACGCGGCTTTAGATTTGAACCATGTCCTAGTGCCACAGTAATTGCGTATAGCTGCATTCTTGAGTGAGTAAGTGACACATAGTAAGCCATTTAGAAGACGACAACGTACTCGACACTGTTGCATTCACGAATTCAGAAGGTGCACAACTGTATATCAACAAAGTTAAGTAATTTATAACCTCTGCGGATAGATTGAGACTTAAGTAGTGAAATTAGATTAGCAAGCAAGCACGCAGGTTTATTAGCATCAAAACAATATACAGTGTTAATCATCAAATACAAAATTTTATGAGATGCTAAATGGAGAGGCTGATAGAAGAGAGTTGTGCTCTCTGTTAGAACTCAGCCTCCCCAACATACAATAATTGCAGTTTAAAAATGAGGATAGAAAAAGGATATAAACACAAAAGACATAATATTATGATCATATGAGTTATGATATATTTATTTGTGTTGGTTATTTGCTGAATACAGGTAAGTAAGTAATTTTTTATTGAACATAATAACAAACGTATATGTTGACAGTATACAATAAAAGCAAACGAAAGGTCTCGTTTTAATACACATAGATCTAATGAAAAACATATTATAAACACTATGTTAAGAACTTAAAAGACAACTAATGACAAAAGATTTCTTATGTAGCCTAGGTTAAAATTACATAATGCAACTGGAAAGCATGTCCCCTGGCCCTGGGGCAGTCGGTTAGCAGTGACAATACAAAACATTTTAACCAATGTGTCTGCTAACTATTTGTCCGTTATTGTGCAGTCCTTGCATTTTTGTTCGTCATTATCCTACCCTGTAATGTCTTATTGTCTTTCAGCCCCTTATGCAGACCCCATTCTGATCTTTCTGTAACATTTTTCAAATACCGACTTTTTGGAATCCTTTCTCAATCGGTCTCCCTAAAACACGACGGGACAGTGAAAATCACCCATCGGCTTGTCCTGCTATCTGCCAGTTAAGATACTATCACAATAGGCTATAAATTATCGACACACTGTGATACTTTACTACTATTTATTTTGGTCATAATAATGTATTTCATTAACTGTATTTCACGTTTTGGTGTAGTACACGGTTGTACAGGAAACATTATTATTCGTAGGCCTATATTGAATTATGTGTTTTCTTTTTTTCTGCAGATTAATGCTCAGTCGTCGGATTGGTGGTTTTCACTGTCCCGTCTGTCGCATCATTCTGTCCTGTCTTGTTTTACGAGACCCTTCTCTGTAGCAAACTGATAGGCCTACGTATTACCGTATAGTCGCGCTTATTCTAATCTAATAGGCTACAAGTCGGCGCCCATGATTCTTTGTAAATAAAACAGTAATTAAAATCTGAACTTCGATGTTGCTAATTTTGGATACAGAACTGGAGGAACACTCGACACTTACACACACCAGCCACTTGATCACACCCTAAACCTAACCTTGACCTTTGACCTTTTATCTAATATTCATTGATGGGCGAGGTATATTGATCGACTATCCCTGTGCCAAGTTTAGCGATTATAGTTTCAGGTGTTTTAGTTTTACGTGCGGACAGACAGACACTATATTATACTATGTTTCGTGTTAAACGGCGACGTCGCTGGTTGATATCAAAATCATCATTCAGTCGCCAGTATGTAGGTCGTATTCGTGATACAATATGTAGCCAGTTGACATGAAAGTCACACTCACCCCATACACACGGAGGCACTTTTTACATACCTAACCCCTTCTCAAACTTTGTATCTACACGAATCATGCCAAAACAAACACAAATCAGAAGTTTTTAAATCTGCGACGTCGCATTTCGATATCCGCATCACCAGTTCATCGGTCATATTCATGATGCAGCCAGTTGACACGAAACTTACACACACACACACACACACACACACACAATCACAGACGAGGATGGTCGTTATATTCACGCGACTTAAGCCCTGTTTTCGCTAGCCGAGTTGACGGCCCGTCAACTCGGCTAAGTGGAAACGCGCGCCCGTCAACACGGCCCGTGTTGACGGGTAATGGAAACCGGTCACCCGTCATCTCAGGCCGTTAACTCGGGCCGTCAACTCGGGTAGTGGAAACCAGGCTTAATGCTGCTAATCTTGTGATTAATGCATTAAACATTGTTATTGTTATGCACCTGCAGTTACACAGGTGACATTTAGTGGAAAATTGATGTAGATGATAGTTCAGATTTCTAAGGATGTTGAGGCTATTAGATATAACCATGCATAGTTAAGGCAACATACGTGCACTTTTGTTTGTCGTAATGCTTCGCCAATCGCCATCCATCACTCCTTTATTCCATGCCAGAATAAAATCAAACATAATCCATCCTTAACATTTATCATGGATGGCAAACCTCTTTCTCATTTGTATGATATGCATCTTGTCGTCTACGTTATGTAATTACATTCTCTGTTGTCGCCGTTTCTCGACCGTCCTCTCTCCTCATCTTCAGCGTGAAAATCAGAAGCATCTGCATCTTGCTCTGATTGTAGTCAACTTCCTGCGTCATTTCGTCAACCTATAGACTATTCTCATTCACATTTTACTCAACTACTTTACCACAAATCCTGTGCACAGATTGCTAATGTTTTCCCATTTTAGTTTAGTTTACAAGATGCACAGACTGTGCACTAATTTGATAATAAAACTATATTTGAGAAATAGACAGAAATCGCATGACAGTACTATGTCAGTGAACACCAACCCGTGAATAACAACTATTGAATACAAACACACAATTAAACGTCAACCATCATTGAAAATAGAACGACATAACAATACAACACAACGTAAAACACCCTGTTGTACAAACTTGATAAATATTACTACAGAAACTTTACACCCTGTCGGCTATGTGGTTGATAATCAAATGCAGTCAATACAGGCCTAAATCTGTCACATTTTGTCAGTCTCTGATTCGGTGAACATTTGAATTGATTTGATCACCAATTCCTAACAAATTTGTCCAAATCCCATTGCATCATTCAACTCATAATGCAAAATAAGACAGTATTAATACGTAGTTTATGGGATTATTGCAACTTTTTCAGGCGGTGTAAAATGTTGGCTCCCAATACGTAGGCTACGTGTAAGCTAGATTAGGTTACAATATAATAAAATACATTGTTCACAGTATAATAATGTACAATATCAATCTCATTGTAATTAATACGAGGGTCGATCCATAAATAAGTTACAAAAATAATGATGTTATTCTGTCAATTAATTTTTAAATTGCGAAAAATCCGAAATAGGCTATAAGTTTTGCAGGTAATTTAATTGGCGACAAGCACAAAAATTTTCATGAAGATGATTCATTATTGTGACTTCAGTTGTACTTAGAACACAATCTGAGTGCAGTTTTCTTTCGAAGCTCACTTGTTAAGCATAGTAAGAGATATTTCAGCTGCCGGAGATGGAAAACGTTGAAATTTACACAGCTTGGAATCGATCTGACACATGAGGTTGACTGCAAGAACGAAATTCTGTTTGAATAGAAGAAGCACAAGCACGTTTAATGGCACTGGAAAAGTTATGGAAGAGTAAATTAATCAGCTTACAAACTAAACTGAGTGTTGAAGAAGACAAGTGTTATTTAACAGTATGCTATATGCACATGAAACATGGATACTGAGAAAAGATCCTGAAAGGAAGATAGGCTACTGGCATTTGAAAGGAAACGTAACAAAGAGAGCATGCGAACAATACGGTATCAGAAGGTAGCAAACGAAAAACTTTACAAATAGGCTTAGTTCAGGCAATACTCAAGAACATGATACAAGAAATTGCAACTGTTCAGACGTGTAGGCTATGCAGATAACTGAGTGACAGTCAAAAGATCAAACTGTTGATTTTCGATATTATGGAGGGAAATGACACGGTACAAAGGTCACACAGAGAGTGGGCTGACGACATTGTAAATTGGTGCAGAGCTAGTCTACAAAAACTGACTGAGCTCCGCACAAGACACAACCAAATGTAACCAGATAAATAAAAAGCATCCTGAGCATCATGTAACGTAATGTATTGTAATGTAATGTAATGTAATGTAATGTAATGTAATGTAAGTATGACAATTTATAAGCGCGGTAGGCGGTATAATTACTACTACAAGAGCGCTGTACATAGTCAAAATACACAATTGTCACAATGCGAATGATAGTCCAAAAAGGTGAGATTTAAGGTCTTTTTTGAAGATGTT
>Ga0209145_1000354_pt1 | contig 10028 bp, 8 predicted proteins | sample WorMetfiPIANOSA2_FD_187396 | JGI IMG/M metagenome (GOLD analysis project Ga0209145, IMG submission 187396) | Marine gutless worms symbiont microbial communities from Max Planck institute for Marine Microbiology, Germany - Olavius filocauda... | ecosystem: Host-associated > Annelida > Digestive... | reverse complement strand
GGGAAGGATTTGTGGAACAGGTGCGTTTTAAGTCTGGAATGGAAGAGAGAGGAAGTGATGGATGGTGTGATGTTTGTTTCAGATGATGAATGAGCCTGCACAGTCTTGTTGTCGTATGATACAAATTGGCATTTTTGACTCATTGAATATTTTTGCCTTCCCGTATGACAAAATTAATTGTCATTTACATGTTTATACATGTAGCATCAAACACGGTCCATTTCGCAGTTTGCTCTTGCTTCTTACTAAAGTACAGAGTGATGTGGAGTATTATATGGTTTCTGCCTCCTCTCTCTTGCGCTGACATGCTTAGCAGATCCTGCTAATGCCCTGCTACCGCTGACACAGACTTATGACTAACACAGTAATAATAATAATACTAATGATGATGATGATGATGATGACAATAATAATAATAATAATTTAATAATAATAATAATAACAGGCGATAAAGGCTTACAGCAAAAGCTGATCATACTTGAACAGTTAGTGTACACTTAATGAAAGAAATAAATTACGTGGGGAGAGAGGTTGACATGCTTTACAGAATAGGAAAGTTTTTCAGTTTCTTCTTAAGGTAAGTAACGTTGTAGAGCGGATGTCAATTAAATTGGAAGACTGTTCCATGCAAGGGAGCTGCCACACTGAATACTCACTCGCCGAACTCTCGTGCGTGGGATGAACAATGCAGAACTGTCAGGTGAGAACAAAGTCGAGACTCGAGAGACTGCTCGTAGTAAGATCAAGATGTGGTCAGGAGGAGCTTTGCCAATAGTAGCTAAGTGCACAAGACGGCACAGCTTTTATTGCACTCGAGCCTCGATCGGGAGCCGGTGTAATTCAATTAATGCTGCATTGTGGAGACAAATAATTGCAGCTTTGGAGCATCTTTTCATTTAGGTGCAGGTGGGAACCGTACGCGTTGATAATTTGCGTGCGGTGGGTGTACCCTGGCGTCGACCACCTCCAACAGTCCAACCTTGGTTGAATCTATGCCGCCTACGCTGCAAGCTCGCAGGCACTAGGGTATTGATCCTTCGCGGTACTGGGGCAGAACGCGACGACGACGTCCATCGGGCGAGTGTTGGTCGTATAGGCCTACGGCGTGCCAGTTGACCGTCCCGCGGCTGCATCTCGCCGACCGGCCGGCGTCGCCTCGCCTCGCCTCGCCTGCGACGCGCTCTGTTTACTGACGGCCGTTGACGAGCGTGCTGCGCTGACGCCGCGTCCAATAACGCTACACTCCGTGCAGCCATCCGATAAATTGAAACTGCTGCTACTGGACAAGTAGTCGAACTTTTCGTGTCTGTCCCGCCGGTGAGTATCATAGTGATTTCACAGTGTAATATATAACTAATTGATTCCAATGGAAACTACTTCGATAAGTCACATCTCGTTGGCTAAACGATTAAACTTCGGGTAAAACCTTGCTATGCTGTGTTTATGGATAAGAAGATTCAGTTGTATGTTATCAGTTACAGATAAGGCTTAAAACAAAAACTACCTTACTGAATACCGTATTGAGATACGTGGCATTCAGTCGCTACTGTGGCGACACGTGGTATGGTGTTGTTCGCTGTCGTTCATATCTATGACAGGCGACGCTGACGTCGTCGTCGCTAATTTGCCTGGTGTCAATCACGTCTTTGCTGCAGCAGATGTTTTCTCTCTGGCAGCGTTATAGAGCAGTGTGACATTTAATGTCCTTGATGTCTTGTTGGTGTACTGTTAAGGGCACCCAGCCGAAACCCCTCCTCAGTGGTATCGTAGGTTTCAAGTAGCTGGTGTAGCCTGTAGGGGGGCCTAAGCCTAAACCTAAATAAAAATTAAATTTGTTAGCAGTAATAGCAACCGTGTTTTCATTAGGATAAAATACAGATTTTAATGAAATGCTAGTAACAGCCTATTATTCATGATAATTACACTATAAAGAATTTAACTGCATTTTATGCTCATTTTGCTCACACTTGAGTAGGAAACAGTGCCCTTGAACAATTACCACAAAATATGGTAGATATAATAAAGAGATACAACACACAATTAACAAAGCGTCAGCAGTTGATTGAAAACTAAAAATAAAAATAGATGAATGATGAGACTGTGTTGTGTGACAGTTCTGTCAGTAATTTATATGGTTCTGAACGTTGAAGAGACCACCTGGTCGTCCTTAGATCACATGGATGAAGACAGTCCTAAATGACCTTGAGTCCCATAATCTCACATTGACTGAAGCAGTCAGTATGGCTCAGAATCGCCCGCTCTGGAGGTTGCTGGTTGTGAGTGGCGCTACACACTCATAGTGGTGCAAACCAGAAATGATGATGATGATGAATGTTGAACAGTGAAAGAGAGGATGAATGTAATATAGCATCAGAAATGAGTTGCTTATGACGAATTGAAGATATAAGCCTTGTAACAGAATGCAGAAATCAGAAAGCAACTAGCACAAGAGGAGACATAGATGAATAGATTGAAAAGAAGAACAGATTGAAATGGTTTAGGCATGTTGAAAGAATGAACGATGAATGCGTACTGATTATAGTTTTACACACAAAGCCAACTGGGCATAGAACTGGAGATCGACAGCGAAAGAGATACATCAACAAGAAGGACGTAGAACAAAAAGGAACTAGCAGGCACTCATAGAGTTCGAACCAACGCAGTATTGTTGTTAACCTGCCGTAACCCTAACGTTGACCTTTGACCTTTCAACCCAAAGCCATGTCACTTGTAGGATATCCCAAGGTCATTCCATTTACCAAGTTTGAACACTTTGGGATCATTCGTTTTTGAGTTATATGCCGCGGACAAACAAATAGACAGACAAACAGACTTACTGGAAAATCCTACCCACGCTGATCGACATAGCCGGAGTGGGTAACTAGCATATCTGAAGCCACCAACAAGACTATCAGACACATCACAGTGGAGATTATTCATCCAGTCGTTGGAGCTGACAAGTGACAAGCTAATGACGGACGGGAAGAAAGAAGGAGATTTAAGAGCGCAAATTGGTATTGCGACTGTCGTTAAGGCGTCACCTCCGTGCACTGTGAGCGACATTCGTGCGTCAACGCAGCCTCTATTATTGGTGTCGCGGTCGCCGACGGCGTGTTCACCGTCGACGGATGATTGACACTGATCGCCTCGCGTCAACGCCATTGCTTCCAGCTGTTCTGATGCCCGTGTAAACCCGGCGGCGGCGACCACGGCAGAATCCCCCTATGCTGCTGCCGGCGGTGCCTTTGCGACGGTGATAATTCGACGACCGACCGACCGGCCTGCGACAGAGGTGTCGGTGCAACTGCAATCGGTTGCAGCGTTGGACGATACGCATATAACTCTCTCTCTTTCTGGCTGTGGCTGTGTGTATATATCGCTGTCTGCGTCAGTCGGTGGCAATTTGCTAGTGGCTGTGTGCTATCGACGGTCGACGCTCAGTTGTGTAACGATGACTGCCATGCAGTATCTGCATAGTGTATAAAGCTGCCGATTTAATTCCGGTAGAAGCACTGGCTGGGTGTTAATGCGCAACTGCCGCAAGTAATTGGAGTGGTTGGTTGTACTGCTCTGAAGGTACGTCGAAAGTTACGCGGTCCTCTCTATAGCAGGCCGCATTACTGATTGCTCACTGATCGTGCGTGTGTCCTGTGCCTGCCGTTAAGTCAAAGTAGAAAGCTGAAAATTGGTGAGAAGATGATCTGTATCATGTGTAACTCGCGGACTAGTTTTGATATTAAAAGTCAAGGTCATAAGGTCAACACTGCTGTCTGTCTGTATGCGATAGCTCGTCTAATAACTCTAGAATGAAATGACTTAGGAAGTTCAAATTCGATACGCTGATTGACCGTAGCAAGTGTAACTTGTGATACCATTGTAAGGTAAAAAGCTGAAAGGTCAAGGTCACCAGTCCTGATAAATCCCAGGTACGAGATTGTCATGAATGATTAATGGATGGTCGTACCGTCTTCACACTTTGTGGCAGTGTTGTGCGCGCAGAGTACTGCATACAGAGAACTTGCACATTTAAAAGTTTAAAGGTCAAGGTCACAAGGTCAACATATCTTATAATACACTCGCACTAAAGTAGCTAATGGGCAGCCACACGAGCTTCAGACATGGTGAGCATGTTAATCTCATGCAATAATAATATTAAACTTTAGAGGTCAAACGGTCAAATGTCAAGATCAAGAGATCCAACCAATGAATAAAATCTTGAAATTGCAGGGAGGGCCGCATATTGTGTCTGCCTTCGGGGTCACTTATTTTCTTGGCTGCTTAAACTATACACTATATATGCATTAACGGCGTTATGCATTCCTATCTATTGCCTTTGATATGTCAGTAGTCTATTGCATAAATGGCTGCGTCGTATCTGCTTACTTGCACCCTGCAGTGTAATTGCAAGGTAATTGATTCATCTCCAAACCTTGAGTGCGTACAGTACATCTGCAAGTCGTTTCTGCATGACATACCGGTAATCATCATCCTCATCTTCAGTCTTCTGTAGGCCGACGGCATTTTGACTGATCATTGATTAATTCTTCTTCGAACATCAGACATGAAACGTTTCTGCCAGTGTCTGTCGAATAATTCTTTGAAGGTATTCACTGAGATGGCATTGACCTTAACCACATCTTCTCGCAAAGAATTCCATAAATTAACAATTCGGAAACCCAAAAGCTCTTATCGACTTCTTGCAATCCCTTTTTTGCAGCTTCAGACAGTGGCCGCGTGTGGTTACCCCTTCAGATTCATCCGCTAATGGGAGAAGTGCTGAACTGTCCACATTGTGTATATATGCCGTGAAGATACTTGTAAGTTTCTATTACATCTCCCCTTAACCTTCGGTATGCCAGAGATGTAACGTCCGTTTTCCTCAATCTGTCTTCATATGACAAGTTTCATATAGTCGGTAACAAGATATACAATGGCTTGAAGACACGGGGACATATATTGTCTGGTCCTGGAGATTTACTAATACATGTAATGATATTGTTGATAATATATATTCTCTACATGTCTATAATGCATTTACCAAGTATTACCATGTTCTTAACAGTACTTGACTGAAATTTTTAGCAGCCGAGTAGTCTCCGCACCTCTTTATTACTTTTCGGTATGTTAATGTTATAGCGGCTGTGGTGCTCTGTACTCGCCGAGTACAGAGCACCGTAGCCGCTATAACATTAACATACCGAAAAGTAATAAAGAGGTGCGGAGCCCACAATCGCGCGTAGAGCGATTGTTGGCTCGTGCATGTAATTGCAGTAGTACTACGTTTTACCTGTACCAAAGTGACTTGACTCCCTTGAGTGTATGTTCATTTGCAGTTGTAGCGCACACCTGGGTTTCTGCCGCAGTGTGACTACCGGTAGCTGAGTACAGATGTCTTAATGATAGTTATTGAATAGCTAAGTTTACGATTCACCAGCCACTTTTGTGTTTACAGAATAAGAATTGAAAACATAGTAAACACTTTGTAAATGTGTGTTTGTTAACATGTAGAGAATACTGTATATCGTGTGGTATGTTTGGTGTGATCTGTGATTATCCGCATGCGTGAATGGTCTGCGTCCGCTTCGAATAATCTTGAAACAGACGGTGCTTCCTAGTCCATTTGCTTATAGTTACTGTAGTGAGGATGACGATGATGATGATGATGATGACACTGGCGGCTGTTCAGGCATATAGCGAATTGACGTGTTCATTTCTGCTGATGAATGTTGACGCGTCGCCAGACCGGACGGTTGTGGGTTGTCGTGGCGAAACTAAATCGATTTTACCGAATGTGTGCAGTGCAGCTTCGTCAGTCATACATTCACAGTCGCCATTATATTTCATTGCCACACCGACTTACTTATAATGCTGAGTGATTTTCTGCACAACCGAGAATAAATTTGATCATGTCAGACACTACAGTGTGCTGTGTTAAGTATGTTTGTCACATGGAAAGCGCTACTTGTCGGATATTTTTTTCTGTAGTGTCAGACCACATAGACCTGTGCCATTAGTTTGGTTGTCTTACTGGAGTATAAATGTCGCATGACATTTACATTCATATATTTCTTGCACTATCAAATGCATGTCGAGTATTTGTGACGTTTGGATTTAAAATGTGTAAAAAAATCGGTATTCGAATGGCAGTACAGCAGCAATTTTCAGCCTTTTTACTCACAGCCCGATGTCTGAAGTTTGCACTCAGTCCCCACCCCTCTCCCCACTGTGTCACTCTCATTGACATAACGCACAATGCAGAACATTGTCGTACTGTGACCAAAGCACAAAAAATCTCAGCAGAGGTTGCGAAGTGCTCAGAGACCGTACACTTCAGATTCAAGTAAAAATGAATCTGTTATGCAAAAATATGCAGTAATGTAGACCATTCGTTTTGATCTTTATTACCTCGACTCGTAAATTTGAGAACGTTGGTTCAGCACAGGCTGTTTACCATTAGGCCTATTTGCCCAGCACATTGCTCTATCACGCTGTTGGCTACAGCGAATGTTGATCTGATAAAGACGCTGTATGGGCCGTTGCGCAGTGGCTGTCAGTATGAGGCGTCGAACAATCGTCTCTAGATACATGCGGTGCCCAGCAGAGTGCAGAAGGCTTGTAAGGAAAGGCTAGGTAGTTGTTACCGCGCCGCGTCCTTTTATCGACCACCGGCACTGCAGTCGCTGTGAGGACAGTGTCAAAGGTCTGCAGTGTACCGACCGATCCGCTAACGGAATTAGCCTCGCAGCAGTCCACTGCACGGACTTCTCAGCGAATGAGAACTGACTGCAAATCCAAATTGTCCGCGTAGATTTCATATTTTATTCATAGCTTTAGTGTTTTAGTTGTGATTCGTCAGTCGATGTATCATGCTGACTGCGTATTTAGTCGTCAACACTGTGTAGTCGTCGATGTGCTGCTTGCTGAGACATACAGTAAGTCTACGTGCGTCGCGTGTCTCAGCATTGCGGTTCTGTCTTGGGACGTGCCGCTTTGTTGGACTGTTAACAGAACTGTGGACGGAAATTTTGCTGATTGTCTGAATGCGGCACGATACTCATGATGAATGTGACTGGGTTGTTGTTGTTGTGGTAGGTCGTGGACTTGGCGGTGGTCGCTGAGCGACACAGTTGTACTGACGACTGGACCAGCCGGCCGTGTTGAATCGATTGACTGCCAGGGTGGTGCTGGTCCTGTTCGACTCGTGGCAGGCGGTCGGGTCGTTTTCCTGTAGGACCGTCTGACGCAACTGTCTGTCTGTCAGCTGGCCGTCGTCATTACCCGTCGCGAAACGCCGACATGGACGGCACGCAACGTGACTCCGCATACGTCGGTGAGTACGACTGATCAGCCATTTGAACACTATGCACTACACAGGCAAAAAGAGATAAGACGCTTCTAATAAAAGCGCCCCCTAAATCTCGTCAGTCGGTGTGAACTATGGCGCTCTACTAATTAGTGTTTTATTGCCTTTGATGGAATGCAAATTGTCTGGGGCACAGCCGTGCAAATAACCTCTTTCATATTAGAGCATTCAGTCCAATAAAATTCTTTTGTCAATTAATTGTTGATTCAATAAAAATCTATACATGCACTTGTCATTTTGTCGCGTGACGTCAGAACTGCATCAGTATTTTGAGTAACTGAGTATATGAGTAAGTAGCAACGCACAGTGACAAGACGAAGGCTTTCCCCGTATAGTTTGATGTATTTGATTACGTGCGCGGACTTGTTGTACGTTATGCAGACAAACGGATTATTTGTGGTCGACTGTAGATATAGTCAACGCATATTCAATTAATCGACAATGGATTAATTTATTCAATTAATTAATTAAATTTAGTCAATTTAATCGATTAATTTTTTAGTCAGTTAATCTCAGCATTAGTTGATTAATCGTTACGGGAAAATTTGTCAATTAATCAATTGATTAATCGACAGATGGATCAAAGTTGTACTTTCTATACTTGTTTTGTGTGGTCGTTACCATGTGTCTTGTCTTGACGATGTGTCTGTCCTATGCCAATCTTGTAAGCATTATTTCACAAAGCTATTAAACTCCGTGGAAGAAGTAGGCTGCAACCGGTTTACTATGAGGGCGGCGGCAATGCGGCATATCATCTTGATTACTATGAAAATCTTTCTTCACCATTAGTGGTAGATAAATATATGTATACATTTGTTGCTGTTAATGCTTGTGGTAAACTAAACTATCCGTTTTTTGACTTTCACACGTTATGTAAAATTACACTTTTTACTTGGACTTTTATAACACCGTATTTGATTGATATTTGTATTGCTGGGCGTGTTTTATAGGCTGAGTGCTGACATTAACGAATTTTTATATAATTTAATATAGTGCAATTGTATTATGAGCGAACGTTATGCATGCATACAGTGCATGGTAGAAACCTAACAGTTTTAGAGAATGGTGTGGATCTTACTGTGGAATAATGATCAGCATACATGAAATACTTCAGTTTTACGGCTGTCGGTATAGCTGCAATGGCAAGGCATGTGACGGACAGGCAGACCTGTGGGTTTATGTGTAGAAGCTCGACTAAGCTGCGTGGCGGTAAAATCTCAGTCTAGAGGTTGGTTGGGTTTGTGTGCATGAGGCTGGTAGCTCGTAAACGTCGTTGTCGTCGATAAGAGACAGATCGATCTGCGGGTTGGCTTAGACGACAGCAGCCGGCTTCAGCAGCTGATGATGATGATGAAAGGATTAGAGTACTGTGCGTGCACTTGTCGCCCGCCGTCTGCAGTTGCATTCTATCGGCATCAAATTCCCATTGGCATGAAAGGCCAGCGTTCGACACGTGGACTTGGGTTGCTTCATATGCAGCAATTGCAGCGTTGCTTCACTCAAGCAGCATTCACACTGCGCGCCTATCGACGCGTATCGGCAGGACATTAGCCAATGACAGCGCCATGTTTTATCACGTGCTAAATTTGCATAAATCCATGATAGACTGCGAAAAACTGGTGGAAGAGGTGCGGAAGCACGAGATATTATACGTTTCCAACTAGAAGAGCTATGAGAAGAAGATGGAAGCGTGGGTATAAGTATCTGAAGAAATTGGACTACCGTGTAATTATAATGTTTTCAGTAACTTCTTTCTTGCTACGATAGCCTGCAGCTGCAGTATACGTCATGGATCTCATATAGGCCTATGGTAGGCATAAACAATAACTAAGTATATACGTCATTTAAAATTATATCACGCTCCAAGGTGGAGGGGTCACTCACAGTGTGACACAGTGTGACAAGAGGATGTCGACCACTGCGTAGCTTTTCTCCTCAATCTTTAGCTACTACTTCCAATAGGCCTAAACGTATGTAGTTAGGCTAAAATATGTCACGCATGCCATTTGTAGGCTACAGTGCCTGTTACTGTGCTCTGTCATGCTGTGCTCCTGTGTCCACTCATAGGATTACTCACCTACAGTCACATGATCCATGCATTACAGCATGATAGCAGGCGCTGCTCTATTGGTCTATTTCATCAGTGTAGTAAATGTTAGCCAGTTAGACCATGCAACAGTTGGACACGTCAGTCCAATTATCAACACATTTGACCATCTCTCATCACCGTGGACCTACAACTGAATGTGCGACTTCTTTCATGTCTCCCTTTATACGGTCGACGGCCTCTTTCTGTATCTTCGTTTTCTGTTTCGCACAAATACCAAAGAGCGGCTGCCACTGCCATGTCATCGTCATCCGCCATAGTGGTTGTTTACTCTCATTTGCATGTAATTAACATAATTTTTTCGGCGTCGATAGATCGGCGCCGATACGCGCGTATCAGCGCCGATCAGCGCGTATATGTATCAGAGACTATACGCGATCAGCGAGCTATGTGAATGCTGCTTTAGACGCCCAGTGGCTAATGCACGTTGCATGATATTCACTTGAATAATGTGATAGTACAAGAAGCATGGCTATCGCCAACAAAACGTGCGTCAGCGGCAAAAATTAATTAGTATTATAGATTATGACGTCTGTATGACTTTCTATTAGTCCGCCA
>Ga0209145_1000353_pt1 | contig 10041 bp, 6 predicted proteins | sample WorMetfiPIANOSA2_FD_187396 | JGI IMG/M metagenome (GOLD analysis project Ga0209145, IMG submission 187396) | Marine gutless worms symbiont microbial communities from Max Planck institute for Marine Microbiology, Germany - Olavius filocauda... | ecosystem: Host-associated > Annelida > Digestive... | reverse complement strand
AAATCTGACTGTTATTATTATTATTGTTATTATTATTAGTATTAGTATTATTATGAAATGCATAATTATCTTACATTATGGTAAAATGAGATAAATTTGTAGAAGAAATTGAGCCAAATTTTACTCAGCATTATTGTGGTGTGAAATATAAATGAATGATGTTTGTACAGCACCCGGCATATTTTCCCTGCTAGAGATGCTGGATTTTGGATTATTGCGTACAATGGATGATCCTGCAGTGCTTAGGCTCAATGTCATTAATTCTGGCATGAAACCAATACAGATAGTTGTAAGTTTTATGATCTTGTACCGGTAGATATTTTGTGAAATTTGATACTGTATTATAGTGTGATTTTCTTGAGTTCTGCAAATTCTAGTGGTTTGAGATATGCCGACTGATGTTCTGTTTTATTCATATTGCCAACTTATTAAATACTTCAGTATCTGAATGCTGTATTAAGCTTATCCGTTTTCCTGCATTATTGCATCTGAAACTTGATGTGTAGTTTTGACTTTATATTAACCATTTTGTCAATGTTTTTTCATTAATTAATCATTTTTATTAGCAGCAGTCTGAAAATATTTGTGCTTGAATTATTGTCACAGAACGTTACGTTACAGCCACCGAATCCAGCTGTTCATATCGACTTTAGGCCCATGCAGATCAAGCCTGATATCTTTCATCCGACATCCGTTGCCTCAATTTCTTTCACTGGTAATTGCATTCTAAATATGTGTTGATATGTTTATTTGTTAAGATTTGCATATATGAGTGCAGTTTATGTTATCATTGTCGCTAAAAAAATGGCCAAAAAATGTTTGTGCTGATCTGTTGTTTAAAAGTACAGTTTGAAAACATGTCCTGTTACCTGATGTTACCACTGCCAAATACATACTAATCACATGTTCTGAATATGAAAATATCAAAATATCATCGCTTCCAGTTCTCTGAAACATAATATATTTTACCTTCTGTCTTAAATAAACATTTAAAAAATTAACTCGTTATATTCCAGATTTAACCTGTTTGTGTTATAAGTGCTGTTAATACTCAACCATAAACCTGTCAAATGCAAGTCTGTGTTTCATTGATTATGCTCTTTGGGCCAAACTGAATTTAACTGATATCACCTAACCACTGAGCTGCCCCGAAGGTAAGGTGAGATTGACTGCTGTGAGAGTACATGACATATGGAAGTTTGTGGGCATTTATTGTTTATGTGCGTGAAGTACAGAGCACATATTTGTTTGTTTGAATGTGTGTGATACAACGTGTGTTGTCTTGTTGCATGCAGCGTCAAAAGTTGTGATGATGAAACAGTGCAGCGGTAAAATTGTTGTCAAGTCGAAGAACTCTCTGTACAAGTTGACAATACCATATCAGGCTTCAGTACTACACGGGTTAGTCTGTTAAAATTTCATTTGTAAATTGTTGTTGTTGATATTATTATTATTATTATTATTTTTTGTGTCCACCAGCACAAAGTCTGTGGGCGAAATTTAAATTGAGTAGTATTTCTTAGATGCAGCTGTTAATACCACTGGTTGTTGATTGCATTTTTATTTATTTCTTTAAAATTGGTTAAATTATCATTTGGGGGTACAGCAAAGGGTGCCAGACAAAATTGAGCATTGATTATAGAAATTGTTAACTGGTCATTCTATAATGATAAAAATGGCTAATCACAAGTATCACAAGTAGTAGTGGGATTTGATGTTGATTACAGTGATAAACCATATCTGCATTTTTAGTTGTTGCCGTCCCACCATTTCATCTGTTAGCATTCCCTGCATGAAGCCGGTGATGATGCAATCCACCGGCTGGAGTCCGCCGCGGCTACAGCACTCACTAAATGAATGAACTGAAATGAAATCTATTAATTAACATAGTGTTAGCTGTGTGATGAAAATGATAATTGACACATTAAATACTTATGCATTATTAAATGCATCTGAGCTTAGGCTGGATGTAGGTGGTGTAGATGGTTTTGATCAATTAATACATGTGCATTATAATTTGTAGTGATAGCATGGTGGACAACAGTGATGCTGAATCTTGTCATTTTGTTCTATTGAAGGTCTTTGGTGTATGACGGCAGCCAAATGCTGTTCTACACGGGAGATATGAAAGGTGGTTCTTCCAGCAACATGACGCACGGCATCTCCATCACAAATACATTCAATGTCACCGTCGTTGTCTACAACATCACGTTGTCGCCAACTTCTCGTGATATGTTTACAGTTAGTGTCTTTTTCTTATTCACTTGTCCGCTGTACAGCAGGTTTTTGGCACTTTCTTTCTAATGCTTTCTGTCCATGCACTTGCTGTCATCTTCAGAATTTCATGACCGTTATCATAGAGATCACCTAGCATTAGTGTCATTGCTCTTAAATGCCAACATAACATATGTATTCTGCTATGAACTACTGCTGATTTCACATGGTTTTGTAGCTTATTAACTAGCTATTGTTGATACTTTTGCTGCTACTACTTTCAGTTATTATTTAAATAGCTATTTTTCTGGATTTATGACATAAGGTTAGGAGTTGAGCAATTCCTAGGGAGATCTCTGGGTGACCTAGCTTAAAGCATGGTAATCGTAGAAAATTTGCTGGTTAATAAATATCACAAGTAGTAATAGTGGGGTTTGTTGATCATCAGCGTCATTATTTCTGGCATGCACCACTATGAGTGCGTAGCGCCACACGCAACTAGCAACCTCCAGAGCTGGCGATTCAGAGCCATATTGACTGCTTTAGTCAATGTGAGATTATGGAACTCAAGGTCATTTTAGTACTGTCTTCATCCATGTGATCTGAGGGCGACCGGGCAGTCTCTTCCAGTCTTCTGGCAGTCAGGATCTTCTTAGCATCAGCACTGTCATCCAGTCGCGCAATGTGTCCAAACAGAGAGAGAGATATGTTGATGACACTGATCAAAACCATAACTGAATTTTTAATTGTTGCCATCCGGCCATTTCATCTATTAGTTAACTTACTGTAAGCTCCAAATTTAGTAAATATAAAAGTGATAGCAGGCCATGCACAGCAAGTTTTTATGAAGAAGTTGTCACTACTGTTTGATCAAATGGGATCTCAAACGTGATGTTGATTACCGGTATCAAGTTGAGAGCTGTGGACAGCAATGATTTACTGTGCATACTGTATATTGATTTACATATATTGGTCTGTGATTGTTAATTATTTAGATATCCAGTTTCAGTCAGCCATGCATGCTACATCCCCAGCAGACCGTGTCATTGTTCAACATTACGTTTCATGCGAATGTTACGATGCCTCATTTCACCACTGACGTCTACCTGCATACAAACACATCTGTCTACAAGATTCCACTGTATGTCTATCACGGCCGTTTGAAAGTGAGTCGCTTGTGTTTATAAAAATCTTGGTCTCATTTTTATTAGTTATTTGAAATTATTAATCGCCTTTATGTGACAAAGAGATATAAGATGTCTTTTGTTGTTTATGCATTATGCTTATGACATAGACGATTCTCTCATACAATATTTAGCTTTTATTGTGTTTTAATATTTTAATCTTTTTTGTTGTTTACATATCCGGCATTGCATGCTGTTTAACTCAATAAATGTATCATGAAATGTCTGCTTTGTCTGACGTGAATGAAGTTGTGTGTTGTATCACTAGCATAATGCTGTTTATTCTTCTGCCATTAGCATGGAGTTTGATATTTCTATTGTAATTTTTAACATTCCTTCGACATTATGAATTAGTCTTCAAGAGACATTTAAAGACAAATCTTTTTAATAACATTTTAACTTAATTTCATTATATTTTCGTCATTATTTCATAGCATAATTTTTATTTGCATTTGTATGGCGCCAGTGGCCAATTTCATTGTAACCATCGCCTTATAAGTTTTTATTTGTATTTGTATTTTAGTGTTTTGAAAAGTATAGACTTTACTGCTTGTGTATATGCAGGTGATACACCATCGTCCAGAGATATCCAAGGGTCAGCTTGATTTTGGGACGCTAGCGATGGGCGAAAAACGGACGATGAACTTCACGCTTCGCAACGATAACCCCGTTGATGTTCGCAGCTCTATATTTTTGTCTGCAGTATTTATTTGATTATGACAAGCATCTTGTTTTGTTTTTTTACATGTTCATATAGTCTAACTTAGATACACTGTCAGTTGCTGTTTTCAAAGTTTTCATTTGGGAGGTCATTGTTTGACCTGGCATTTCCTGTAGCAACAAGGAAAATATACCGTGAGTCAGAATTTTAGAAAACAACCCCTGCTGTCAAATGTTGTCTGATTTTGATAATGTGAGATATTTTTCATATTTCACCTCACCTAACTGGCATTTCTGCATTACATGTACCTGAAAAAAAACAAAAATAAGTTGATGAAGTTACAGCTGATGACATGGAGGTTGTTTTTTTGACTTGCATGGTAGATTGATAAAGACAAGCTAAGCGTAACGCTCCAGTCTTTTAAGTAACTTCATATTTTCCACAAACATCGATGTAGTGTTAGGCTTGTTATTGTTGAATTGAAACGGTTTACATCAGTGATGATATCAGTGCTGTGTCTGTTGACAGATCGTTATCAGCAAGTTTGTATGCAACATGGGCGGCACTGCATTACAACTGCTAGGCATTGAACAAGGCAATGGTACAATGCTCAGTCGGTCGTATGATATATCATCCGTTCCTACTGACCCTGTAAGTTATCTTACAAATGGTATATATATATATAAAAGAACAAAATATTTTTTGCCTTTACTGCTTCGATACAGTTGGTTGTGCATCAGGAAGGACTATGTCGAGTGAAAATTCTGCTTCAGTAATCTCCATTCTTGATCACCTTTTGGATCCATGGAAATCAGGCTGGTTAAACACTGACAGAGAGATGAAAGAAAATAATTTGGTTTAGCAGTTATCTTGTCATATATGACAACAAACTTTTATTGACTATGTAAAGGCCCCTGCAGAGTTCTCGCATAGTGTCACTCTAATCTTTTCATTTTTAATAATAATAATAAAATGGTTTTAAAAATATTAATAATAATAATAATATTATATAACTGTATTCAGAATATCCGTGAATTACAATACAGAGGTTGTAACTGTTCTAAATGTGTCTGAGCACTGGTTGCAATGCAAGTAAGCAAGTACAGGTATTCCGTCAGCAGAAATTTCCAAAAAGTTTCATGTGGGAGGCTTTAGAAGACCTGGCCTCAGCTGTGGTGACATAGAAAATAGGCTGATAGCTGAGTATTGCTTTGTCTTTTAAATGAGTTCGTATTGTTTGTATTTTACATAAATACTGTGTATTATTATTTTACTTACTGTATGTGTATAAAGATTTGCCTTCTTGTTGTTTGAAATATTAGTTTTGTTTTGTAGCTAATACTGAAGCCTTTCCACATAGCAGTGTTTAGTATTGAAGTGATGGCACCGGAGCAGGAAGGTGCTTTCTCGGCTGAAGCTATATTTACTACACAGTTTGAGGTATCTTGCCAGTCATCTTAGCTTCAGCAGTTAGGCTAATGATATGTAAAATAAGGTTACTTATGCTAATGTGTTAGTGTTGCTGAGCATAAGGTGATGTTAGATGTATGCATTTTAAGATTACATTGGTACTCTGTACACTACAGTACATACTGTGAATCTGATGACCAGTCCACATTCGAATACTTCCTCTGTCACTAACTGGTAGTGCATGTGTGTAAGTGAGTGAATGAGTAGAGTTAAACGTCCCACTCACGGACGAGTCTTTCCAGCCAGTCACTTGGCTGTGGTACTGACAAAGCAAACCTACAACATCCAAGATGAACACAACTAAACTAAACCTAACAAAACCATAATGACCCTGGTTTAGTTGCCTTTTAGAATATATATGGCCACGAAACAGATCAGGTCAATCCTAACAAAAAAACGCCATTCATATTTTGTAAGAATTCATTAATACTTTATGATGGTTAATGAAATTTGTAGCCTGTGCTTGTGCTTGTGCATGAGCACTGCAAGCTTGGGATGACTTGTGTGAGAAAAGTTTATAAAACTGATGCTGTGTTAAAGATACTTGATATTTAAAAAAATGAAATTAGTAATTGTTAATTTGTGGTCTTGCAGAATCTCTATATCCCAGTAACTTTGCGGACTGCTGAAGGCAGCTTGAACGTCGTTCCAGACAAGTTGGTTCTCAAAAAGTGCTTTCCGGTTTGTTGTGCTTTCTGATTGCCTTTTTGTATGGCAAGTTGTGTCAGGCATGTATTTTTTTAACTTGCATGGCGATAGATGTGAATTTCTGCACAGCATACAGAGTTCTTGTGCTTTATTCTTTGCTGTTCATTTGTTCAGAACTTTGGATATAATGCAGAAATTGCTTAGCAGATTCTGTGAGAAATTTGCCGTCTCTGACTGATGGCCATTAAACCAGCATATGTGTGTGTGATTGCACTAGCAGTTCGATGTGCACAGTTCCGTTGATACCAGTTTGATTGATTGCAGTTGTATGTGGCACATATTACTAGCAGTTACCTACTTAATGTTGAATAAAATGTTTAATGTCATATGTGATATAAACAGATCAGTGCTTGGTTACTCATAATCAGTAGCAGGTTGCATTGTTGACTGTCGTAGACTATTGTGATGAATGTGTTTGTTAAAGGGCCGACTGTCCACATCCGCGCTCCATGTTTACAGCTCATTTACACATCCTCTTCAAGTTCGGAGCATTACTTTCAATCCCAACAGTTCTCTTTTCCGATATGTTCCAATCAAAGAAAAAGTTGTTATTGGAGCCAATCAGGAAACATTGGTAAGTGAATGAAAACATGTTTGGAATTTCTGGTAATATGATTATTTCTGTAATAGTACACACATTTATTAGTTTCCAAATTTTATGTTGTCTTTTTTGTATAATTTGACAAATGTGGAACATGCCACTGACAGCCAGTCATGTTGACTTAAGCAATAATTGATCAGATGGAGTCTTTATACAAGTGCATTTTCATTTTTATATCAAATATCTGACAAAACTGTAATGTTTTGTAAAACTAGAGGCTGACTGTTGAAGTATTGATTGCAGATTGGCCACATAGAATTTGATTCGCGCCGTGAATGCCGAGACGACTGCTATGTTTCGTTACCAACGCACATTCCAGGCAAGTGATCACTGATCAGTGATAAGCATTTATTTTTGTGCAACAGAAGTTGCAAGAATCTGTTGCTCGATATCATACTTGATAATTTTGTGCTTTTGCCATAATTTTTGTTGTAATCACTGGACAGAGTATATGGTGAGTTAATGTTCCATTCTTCTGTGTTTAATATGTGAGAACTTCGAATTGGTGTGATTCTCTACTGCAGACTGGTGTCTACTTTTGCCGTTACAATGTATTCATTTTTCTGTAGTAAAGGAGGTTGATTGACGTACTGTGGTAACTGTTTGCAGCTGGCCACACTTGGCTTCTTGGGTCAAGGCTTGACCACGAAGTAACCGACACTGATCAGTATTTATTCACACGTTTTCGTCAGAAATGGGACGAAATTGGCACTCAGCAGTCCGCGTGCGTGTTGAATTGTCTTATTTCTGTTAATTTCACAAGACCATTTCTGATGTCGTCTTTTTCATTTATGCAGATTTGTCTTATGACTAAAAGTGATGCTGACTGTATATGGCAAAAAAAATTTTTTCTTGAATTTCATTTTCTCTTTATTGTTGACAACTGTTGCAGAATTAATGTAACCGTACAGTTGGACACCAACAAAGTTCGCGGTTTTCTGTTTCCTGCCCAGGCCCAGTTGACCTGGCCATCACTCACTCGGTCAACAAGGATTCTGTTTCCTCTTACTCAGATTGGCAACATCTCGGTAAATTGGTCTTTCATCATTGTTATTGTGTACAGTACATGCTGCAAGCAGTAATTTATAACTAAGAGAAGGTCTTATACTGTGCAGATTTGTTATTTTGAGTGTCGGTTGTGGACATGTCATTGAAGGTAAGTGGTAATTGAATGGAAAGTAAATTGTATCTCTAAAGGTGTGAACACCAGAGGCTTGAGTCCAATACCAGTTGTCCTAAGTAAGCACACTTCAATACAGCTCAATTCATGCCATTCTGCCTAGCTAGAGAGAATGCAGGCCAGCCTGGTTATTGTGGACTCGCCCGGCTACACAGTGCTGCCTTGTGGTTTTAATAGAAGCCCAACGTCGATGACATTTAAGCGCCACTATTTTTAAATGCTATCAATGGTCGCACTTTATAAATGATGTCAGTGAACTCTCTTGCCTGTCCGAGAAATTAATGTCAAAGCATGCACACCCAATATTGTGCCAGGTCCAGCACACACACCATATTGCAGTACTGGGACAAGTGTATACTTGAATGTAGTATTTTGCATTTGTGCCAGGTCCAGCACACACACCGTATTGCAGTACCGGGACAAGTGTATACTTGAATGTAGTATTTTGCATTTTATACATGATAGTTTCTTCTTCAGTGGCTCCAACAGTCCACATAGGATTCTTTCGGGGCAATTGTGGACAAGTGGGTGCCTGGGTGGTTAAACAAAAGGTTGGTGGTATTAGTATTAATAGTAGTAGCAGGAGGAGGCGCATTAAACCTGTGTTTGATTAAAACACATTCTTTGCTTTGACAATATTGCTAGACAGGAATGGCATCCATCCAGTGTGTAAAAAAGTCCTGCTATAGCAGTCTTCTAAGATTTCCATTGGAGTACCCAGTTTAACCTGAAACAACTCTGTAAAAGTAGCTGGTTAAAAGCGAAAGTAACGCTAATAGTAGTCGTAGTTGTAATTACTTGAAACTGATGGCGTGGTTTTGTTGGTTTGTTGCAGTTATCTGAGTTTACTTTAGAAAATCCTGCAGATGTTCCAGCCGTTGTGCAGCTGGTGCCGTTGTACATGTATCCCAATGCCCAGTCCTTGTTGGACGGCATACCGTCGCTCATTCCACCAGACATCGTGGCTGATCTCGTTACAGGTGCTAATGACGATGACGGTGATGTCGACGTTTTTACTCTGTCCGATCTGCGCGAACCAGTTGCGTCTAAGCCAGATGCCACATCCGTAGCACAGTTTCGCCGGGCTGCTGAGATGACACTTGGCATGCGCCCCAGTCCACGGACCATCGCAATGTTAATGCCTGCCAAGTCAAAAGTCTCTGTACCTGTAATTTTTGAACCACGCAATGAGTTGCCACATACATCTTTGATCATCGTCAGGTGAGTCATTAAATGTGTAGGCCTATTAGTTTCAGCAGCTATTTTGATCAACCAATCACTCAATCAAAACACATTCATATAGCGCCATGTGTTGCAGGCGAATCAGAGGTGCATAATGGCAGAGACTAGCTTAGCTTAGAGATTAGTTGAAAGGTATACAATGTGTAATAGGCATTCAATGTCATGGTCATTTGAGTAACACTTATTTCATAAAATATTTGCTGTCTTGTCTAGACAGCTCATAGACACTATCCATTTGTCTGTGCTTTGCATTCAGTCAGCATTGCTCATGTGAACATTAAATCTAAATGTATATCGATACTGCTTTATGTGCTTCAATGCTGTTAACTCAGTAATACTGATTTACAATCGCTGGACTTCACCTTCAACCATTTGTTTATGAAATTATTCCATACCTAGAGTATTGACGTTGTCAAAGACTGTCAATATTACTTCGGTTACGAAATACCAAGTTGTTTAATTAAGAATAAATTTGATACCTAAGATATAACTGTGTGGAAAATGTCTTCTGTAAATATTGCTGTGTTATAACTTAGTTAATAATATTGGCAACCTGTTTTAGTATTTTTGGTATTGATTATGTTGTATATGTACGTGTTGTATATATTTTTTTTTCTACCATTCACGGTGAATAAAGTTTATCATTACTGATTAGCAGTGTATTAGGACCAAGCTGGCTTCCAGAAAGAACGAAGCACCTGCGAACAGGTTGCTGCCCTGACCAGCTACATTGAAAGTGGATTTCAGCAGAACCTGAAGACAGGTGCTGTCTTCCTGGACC
>Ga0209145_1000352_pt1 | contig 10042 bp, 11 predicted proteins | sample WorMetfiPIANOSA2_FD_187396 | JGI IMG/M metagenome (GOLD analysis project Ga0209145, IMG submission 187396) | Marine gutless worms symbiont microbial communities from Max Planck institute for Marine Microbiology, Germany - Olavius filocauda... | ecosystem: Host-associated > Annelida > Digestive... | reverse complement strand
TCGGCATTGTCTCTTATTTTATTAAAGCATGATGAATTAATGAATGAATGAACACCTAAACGACTACACCCTGATTCGATTCGAGATTCGATTCGAATTCGAATCGTAGCCGCCGATTCGATTCGCGATTCGATTCGAACGAAAATTTCCGATTCGCAGGTCCCTAATTAAAAATGCATGTTTGTGGTAATCTGTTGTGACTTTATAAAAATTAATTGTGACTTTTAAAAATTGTTTTTTTTTAACAGTGTATTGATACAAACTCCAACCAGATGCATTACGATTACATTTATTTTTTGGGTGTTGAGAAAATTTAACTTTCAGTGCTACTGATATCAGAGGTTTGTTGTGCCTGGCCTCTTTGGTATGGAGACATTTTTAGGCATTTTTATAACCAGCTTTTGATAACAAATGAAGATACGTAGCAGTACAGGAAATATGGGCCTCCAGATGTAGGTGTCCCCAGATGCAGGTGCCTCCAGATGCAGGTGCCCCCCGTTCTTGGTGCATCTAATTGTGCTAATTGGGTGACAAATAACACAGTTTTTCTACACACGATTTGAATGAATGAATGTTTTTATTTCCGTGTGATCAAAAACTGGCTGAAAGCCAGTTTAGTCCTACACACACGTGTCAACTAGAAGAAGATAACGGAAAACTAGAACAAAAAGTCCATGAAGGCAGTCCGGTTGAAGTCTGGTGGGTAGGACAAAATCTATGGTGAGAAGGATGTGTGGAACAGATGTGTTTTAAGTCTGGAACGGAAGAGAGAGGAAGTGATGGATGGTGTGATGGTGGTGACAGATGATGAACGAGGTTGACAGAATGAAGTGATTATTAATGCAGGAAGATTTCTCAGGATCTAGCAAAGGCCTGAATTTTGAACTTTGCATATGAACAGCATTTGTGGGAGATTGATACTATTCGGTTTTTTGTATTTTTCTAAAAAAATAAGAACAATTTGATTAATACAATAGGTTACAAGCGGGCAGCACAGAGCTGTGATGAAGACCCAAGTGATGACTAGAAGTCCTTTTGCTTGTTATTGTAAGGTTGTGTCAAAAAATTATACCACTGTCTTAAACATAATTTTCTAGACAATGTGTACTAATATTTGATAGTATTTAACTTTAGATTTTGGGTTTGGCAACTTCTTCCGTCGTGGTGAGGAGTTATCGACGTTCTGTGGTTCACCGCCATATGCCGCTCCAGAAGTGTTTGAAGGCAAGAATTATCGTGGGCCAGAGATTGACGTCTGGGTAAGTCATTAAGTTGTATGATTGTTTGTTCATTGTTTGACTTTTGCACAGACTAGAGTTAACTTTTTACCGGTATTGCCTTTTGAAGACATTATTTTGCTTACGTCAAGTTGTAATAATTTTACTTTTTTCTAGCATTTACTTGCTTCCTTCAGTGCTTTGACACTGTTGGTTAGACATGGGGTGCTGATACTATGTCTGTAAAACAAAAGACGACCAGTCCACTGGGTTTTCCTGTAGTGCTTTGGCATTGAGTGGCAGGAAGGACATCCGGCTCATAAAAATTTAGTGGTTGTTCCAGTAAGTCTCTCCTTTGTGAGAGCACCGGCTCTCCAGGTTATCCTGGATCAAAGTGCCGTAAAATGATTGTTCGTTCTAGCATTTAGTTTTTTCCAGTTGTTTTTGACATCTGAAGTGATTATGCTGACTGACAGTGCAATTCCTTAGCACATCTGAGGCTGTGACACATCAAATTGAGCCAGTTAGGTGGCTGTGTAGCTGTTTGGGTGATTATTAATGCAATTTCTCATGGTCTACAAAAGTTTGGAATTTGAAACTTTGTACACTAAGAGCGTGTGGTATGCAATCGATCTATTTTTCACTAAAATACAAAAAAATAAGAATGCTTCATACACATAAGTGCAGCTGTCTTGTTTCAATCAACTGTGTATACGAGGAATCTGCCCATATGTTTTAAATTTGAAAAAATATTTTTCACTAAAATGCGAAAAATAAAAGTGGCTAATTCACATGAAAAATGTCTCCGGAGCTACATATCTAGGTAAATACTAAAATCCCAAGCTGTACTGAGGAGCCCTGTCACTAGCTTCTTCACTGATGATCAGCTTGTGTCGTTGCAACTCTATGTACAGAGTCTGGGCGTTGTACTCTATGTTCTCGTGTGTGGCGGTTTGCCGTTCGACGGTGAGACATTACATATCCTACGAGATCGTGTCATATCTGGCCGCTTCCGTATCCCGTACTTCATGTCAACAGGTTATTTTACATTTATCTTCTTGATGTAGCTCCGGGAGCCGTGGTGTTTTGTTAGAGTAGACCCAATCTGTTTTGTTGTCGTATGTCGTAAGAGGCGACTGAACCAGGGTTAGTTTGGTTTTAGGTTTGGTTGTTTGGATTTATCTTGGATGTAGTAGGTTTGTTTCGTCAGTACCAGGTGGTTGGCTGGAAAGACTTGTCCCCGAAATGACCTGTTATGTGTTGAGTGGGACGTTAAAACTCTACACACTCACTCACATACGGTGCCTGGAAACAGTGCTGCTGGGGCCATTCCAGAGTGATCCAGTTCATGTTCACTCACTCACATACGGCGCCTGGAAAGAGCACTGAGGCCATTCCAGAGTGACCCAGTTCATGTTTCTTACCACAATACAATTCAGTGTGGTTTAAAAGGCAGCCAAAAACATAACTTGTTTTGAAACCACGACATATTGTGAATACTATTAATAATAATAATAGTAATAATAATAATAATAATGTTTTTATCTTTCAATTTTCATGCACTACAGACAGGAAATGCGGTCTCATTCCAAAGCACGTTCACTACCAGCTAGCCTGTTGCAATTCGTTATTTTCATCTCTTTTTCTAATGTCTTGGTGCCTACTGGGTTTATCCCAGCAGGCCAAAAAAATAATGATAATAATACTCAGGACAATGTTTATGATGCTGTCAACATGACAGTGTCATCACGAGAATTCACCTGGTTCATCTAATGAATGTAGAACAGTGTCAAGTGACTGCCCACTCTGAGACCAAGTCAAGCACAGCAGCAGCAGCAGTAGTGAGATGTGGTGGTAGTGGTAGTAATGTATGTTGTCAGACTGTGAAAGTTTGATCCGCAAGATGTTGGTCGTGGATCCGCGGAAGCGTCTGACCATTGCGCAGATCTCGCAGCATCCGTGGATGCAGGATGCGAATGCTGCCATCCGACAGGATCCACTGACGACGGACGCAGCTGTCTCAACGCAGGACGGACAACCGTACAACGAACACGTCTTGCGTCTGATGCACAGCCTTAACATTGATGAGACCAAGACTGTCGAAGTTTGTATCGTCTCTTGACTATCATTTTACTCACATTGTTATTGGATGTCAGTACCAACACAGTTGATTGCCTGAAAAGACTCTAAAGCTCGGTTTCCACTACCCGAGTTCACGGGCTGAGTTGTCAGCCCGTGAACTCGGGTGCATTTTTTGACACCCGAATTGACGGGCCTTCAACTCGGGTGCATTTTTTAACACCCGTCAACTCTGGTGTCAAAAAATGCACCTGAGTTCACGGGCCGTCAATTCAGCCCGTTAAATCAGGTAGTGGAAACCGGTCTTTATCCGAAACGACCTGTTGTGTATCGAGTGGGATATTAAACTCTACTCACGTACTCACTCACTCACTTACTCTGCTATAATATAACCTTTATTGGATTTGGCAGCCAAGAACGCTGGATTACAACAGACATCAAAACTTACACAACAAACAGTAAAACAGTGTCCACACATCAACTGTCAGATGAATCGCAATCAACAACTGAGTTCAATACTGCATCACCAGTTCAGTCAGTCAGTCAGTGAATCAAATACGCAAATTGTGGTGATATATTTAGATCAAAACTAGTAGACTATACTATTTGACTATGTGTAATTGTCCAGACAGTGGGCGAGGAATGATTTACGGCTCTGGGGCTAATTAATAAAGCCGTTTTTCTGCACATGATTCAATACTGCTTGGACACAAAGACACATGTGTGTGAACAACTTGCCACACACGTGCCTCTGTCACCAAGCAGTATAATTTGGTACTGACCAAAGGGCCATGATGCTCTGTGGCTGGGAAGGTATCAGAGAGGATTTCTTAATAAGTTAACTTATTATGTTATTGGTTCGCTGTTGACAACTGCGCATTGTGACCATCCGGTAACATGTACGCAGTGCCTTCTAGGCCGACCATTGCGCCGTGTTACCGAGCGGTACAAAGTTCATATTTCACTGAATTTATGCTACATATGCATTTTAATGCTACATACTACTTATAGTTACTCATTAATGAACAAATCCATGGAAATTAATTTTTTATACTCAAGTTATCTTAATTCGCCTGATATAGGGTTAATAAGTTAACATACATATGTTATTGATTATTGTCGTACAGGCGTTGAAGTCGAAGGAGTTCAACAACTTCACGGCGATCTACTTCTTGCTGCTGGACCGCTGGCAGAAGTGTACTCGACTGTTCTCTATGCACACGGAACATAGATTAGCAGACGATCGCCGGCGGCCGAGCACAGTTGCCGAGCAAGCGGTTGTTCAGTTTGCCATTGGTAATCATCCTCCAGCTCTCAGTGATACACGGGCTGGTCCGTTCAGTCGTACCACGGATGGAGTCACTCCGGTGGATTTGAACGCTCCGCTGCGTGCCACCCAACAACAGAGGATTTATACGTCCGGTGCACATCCGTCAGTGACGGAGCGGGGTCGTTTCGCATCCGGACAGCGGCCGTCGCTTGCCGGAATGTCGATTGACGAAGGCGTCGAACTCGAAGACAACGAGAATAGTTACGAGATGCTGAACCAGTCGCAAGCAGCTGCCGCAGCCTCAGCATCCGACGCAAATATGAATCTCGTTTCTTTCTCGTTGTCTGACGGCTCGTCTGATGTCGCCAGCTTTGATTCCACGACTGATGCTGACAGTGTTGTGCAGTCAACTGCGTGGGCTTTCACCAGCGGGGACTCTGTCTCGTCAGCGCCGGGGCTGGCGTGTCCCTCATCTGCTGCAACCAGTCAGGACTTTCCGACAGATAACTCTGCAAATGTCCAGGAAAGTCCGTTGGGATCCAGAGCTGTCAGGAATCTTCCGAGGAGGACAAGTGTGACTGGACGTTGCTATTTGGCTGTTCCAGGTCCGACAAACACGCTGCAAGTGCCTGTTGTTGGAGTTCAGGGCGGAAGTCAGGATGGGTTCTTCCACAGCGGGCGGCGTGCATCTGACGGGCTCGCCACACATGCAGATATACTAAAGCTGCAGCAGCAGCAGCTCATGAAAACCCATGGAGTCGCAGAGCTGCAGAAGGAACTGGACTCATTACCTATTCCGGTTGATCCCAGACAACTGGAGGAACTGACGTCATGGAGAACGGAACTTGGGCCAGGACGGCCGCAGCATCAGCACTCCTTTGAGGATGGATCGTACAGGACAGTCGGTCGGCTGAGTCCATCCAGTGTCCGAAGGTCGAGGCAGGGCGTCACGGGGAACAGTGTCAGACCGCGATTGGCTGCGCTCAGTCGCAATCGGCAACCGGTTCCCAGCAGGTCTCCACTGGAAGAACTGACTACTCTGTGCGGCATGCTGCCGACCGGCGCGACCGTCGAACACAACCGAAGTCCAGTCAACTCAGAGCATCAGCTCCTGCAGCAGCACTTCCAGCAGCTTGGCATTGAACCTGCCTCCAACTACCAACCTGTTCCCATCCTCCCATCTTCAGCCGGTTTAATTCAACTTCCCATCGCTATCGGCCAGACCGCTATCGCCGCTTGCCTCTCGGATCAGGGGCTAGCTGCACCTTCCCAACTAAGCACCCTTGCCGATGTGTCCGCATGCCATAGTCATGACAGCATTCACTCCTACACAATGACTGAATCTTTTGCTCCAGCCCATTTGCCTGTCGGCCAGCCAGTACCAGCTGCAGACGATGCATCCACTGGTTCCGTGCGGCGCCACATGGTTCGACGAACCCTCTACCGTCTGGCACACCAGCAAACCCTAATTTCATCGTTCGGCGAGGAGGACATTCCCGAAGTAAGTCCAGTCTCTGAACAGGCTGCTGGCACGACCAGCGACTATTACAGGCCGCCAGAATCCAAACCCTCCGACAATATGGACGAAACGTGACTTTTTCACACGGACTTTGCAGTTCGTGAAGATTTCTATCCGTCTTCTGCGTTCTGTTGCGGATTCTCCGACACACGCAGAAGCGGTTTAACTACCGGTGGTGGTTGGCAGTAGGATCAAACTTATGACTTGTATGCTTGCAGAGTAGGTACTGCACTAAGAGTCCTATCTTTTGAGCCGTCATTAAACAGCAGGTGCATTTAAGACTCTGTTGTCGTTGGCGTAGGAAATGTGCAGTGTCGAAACGAAGGCCTTCTGACTGCACCAGACCAGAGTTTTCGAGTGGCTGTACGTAGAGTGATTTCACTCTTATGAGCCAGTGTGATGAGACTATAGATAATTTCTACGATGAGATGTGTACATTTTAGTGGTTTGTTGATATTTATTTTGCATAACTGTATGCCGCCAGTCGACCGACAGGTTTATGTTGTGGTGTGTGGACGAATTTCATGTGATCATGTGCTTGTACCGATATTTCTTTTTTGGACTGTCACTAGCCGGTGTCTGCTACATGCAATATAGGATTGATGTAAGTTATAGGTTAGAGGCGGTTTGGTTTAGTTCTAATTTTGCGTTGGTCTTGATCAACGTGGTTGCTCTACGTCGGTCCTCGTTAGTAATGGGATGGGTGACCATCTGCAGGTGGGTAAACCACCTCGGTATGCAGTCTGCTCAACTCAGCCTGGCCATCCCTGTGTGGGTGGATGCAGTGGGTACCAGCAGAAGCTAGGGAGAAAAGGCACACTGGTCTTGCAGCATAAGCTGGTATCTGGCTGAGGGCTAAAGAAACTGAGACCAGTACCACCTTATGAGTACATGTGGCTTGGAAAGAACTTTAAAAGTTATATGTTTTATATTTAGTGGCCACAGACTTACTTACTGATTCTACTGTCCATGTCCCAGGCATGCAGCAAATATGCTTTTGAAGCGTGATTTTAACAAAATGTTTATTGATTCACGTGGCTTGCATTTCAGTTAAATAGGCAAGTTTTTGACTTGCAAAGTGTTAAATAAGTTTTCTTTTGTTTTCCGCACTGAGCAAAATTGGAAAACAAATATTAAATAAAAAATATTAGGTAAAACAGTCTATATTTGATACAGCCTCAAATCCTAATTGAACTGTGGTTACTATTCCAACATTGGGGGATTTTAACCTCACACCTTTCTATCCCTAATGTTTTTTCTAGTCTGTTTTTCTTGTTGTATTTGTTGATAGGTTAACTACATTTGTTGTTTTCTCTGCAAATACTGTTATTGATTGTCAGATTTGGAGGAGCGCGATTTTTTTTGCGATAAAATCGCTAAATCAGAACAAATTTGAACCAAATTAAGGCAGAACTGTTTTGACTGTTCTGTTAGTAATGTAGTACGAGAAAATGCAGTAAAAATGAGGAGAGTTATTATTATAAGGTCAGTTTTCTTTCTGGATATGGTGCGATTTATTTGGACACATGCGTTAGATGCTTTGAATGTTTATTCAGTGCATGTTTGAATGTATATGAAATCTTCGGCAAGTTAGCGTCATTCGTGTCATCTGTTGTGGTTTATTGGGCTTACAGTTCTATCTCCACTTGTGATCGCTGTGTTAACATATTGTCGTCTTCTATGCCTGATAATAGCAGTAGCACTTTGTAAATATTTTTATGCCAAATTTTGTCGGAAAAAGTTTATATATATGCGCGCATATGTGCAGCTTGACATTTTGACACCGGTGAAGACGTGTGTATTATTATTATTATTATTATTATTATTGCAGTTTGTGGTCATTATTATCATCACTGTGCAGATTAACTAATTAATCGAGCGATTAATTGTTTTAAATGTTGAACAGTTAAAACTTTTGATTGTTAAAACCTGATGTGTTGGTATGTAATGAGTCATTATTATGGGTTCTACGCTATGATGAAGATTATTTAAAATCTGCTTTTTTTCTGTTAACTGCACAAAGTATGTGTTCTGTACACCTTTTTGCAGCAAAATGTCTTAAAATGTGCAAATTATAGTAAGAGTAAATAAAGCAACAGACGTCTTTAATTTTAATTTAACAAAGTATAGCAGTTTTTGTCAAATGTCATTTTATTGAAAGTAACAATCAACTGGTGATTATCTTTTGACAAGTTAATTGAAGAACGATTTTAATCACTATCAGCTTCAGTTTATTATTATTATTATTATTATTACTGTTGTTGTTATTATTATAATGATTAAAGTTGTTGTGATTATGGTGTGATGTAATTAGTATATTATGATATGGATTCGTGCGTCATGATAGACCTGCTCATGAAATAATTTTTGTCAACAGATGCAATACTTGTACTAAGAGAAGTTTCGGCAGCTGGCTTATTTGATAAGCTATGGACATACGTACGTAAGTAATTAAGTAAGTAGGAGAATTGTTACAGAACTTATACTTTGAATGGTTGTATATTACGTTACTTGCTGGAAATTATAGTCCATTAAGAAACTGTTTTCAGTTCACTTTTAGTCTGTCTTCGTGGTAAAATATTAACTATTGATATTAAATGTCCTCGTATTCATTTTGATTGCTGTTTATCATACCACGTGTCATCATCAGGCTTTTTAAATCCTTTTGATACATAAATTTATGTCTGCTACAGCTTCTTGAATATCTTTCACCGAAATGAAATCTGAATGATACATTAAGGATTGGATACATTTTGAAACGATTTTGATTTTGTCATACATGATTGATATCGCTGATCTGTGAGATCTGACTCTTTAAAACTTTTCTACAAATGGTTTATCCGGTATCATATTTGTGTGTGTTTCTTACAAAGTGTCGCATTGGTTTTTCTGTATTGTATAATATGTACATTTCGAATAACTGCTTGACAACGGTTTGATACTGCATAATGGTATGTATTGTATATGTATATAATGACTAAGTGCAAGTACGCGTAATGCTATTTAAGAACATGCATATGTCCGCTTTGTTTTGCTGCCATATCTCATTGGTCCTTTTGGTTTGCATACAATTAGCATATACGGTAATGAATCTGTCTCGTGTGTATATAGGCCGCCAGAGAAGCAGCCAATCAGCAAACAGTACCATTATACGCACAGTATACAAATTTACGAAACTTGTATTGCATTATATTGTTCTCGAAAACGAACTGAACAGATTGTGAGGAGAATGCAAGGAGTACAAAGTGTTGTGGTCTATTTAGATAGTACACAACACTGCATAAAGGAAAACGAGATATATAAAGTCCGGTTTCCACTGCCCGAATTGACGGGTCTTATAATCATATTGGCTAGTGGAAACGCGCGCCCATCAACTCGGGCCGTCAACTCGGGTAGTGGAAACCGGGCTTAAGCAAAAAGGTTACTGCGTGTATGCTGGAGCTTTGGCAAACAGTCAGTTATCGCAGAGATTGTGTAATAAACTGTCAAAGTAAAACCGAAAAACGTGTTTTAAAACTGGTTGTTAAATACGTAAGCCAGTCCTGCAATAAGTTCAGGTTGTTGTTACAAACCGTGCAAACGGGCCGTGTTGACGGGTAATGGAAACCGGTCACCTCGGGTAGTGGAAACCAGGCTTTACTTCTTTTCTATGTCACTTTCCACTGCTTAGCGATGACTTTCCGTGACTGTGAGTGTCCCTGCAAAATATTACTAATAGAGTAATATTTTGCTCTGCTAACTCGATTGACAGTGATGCAGGAAAAAGTGCCCAGAAGCAGAAAATACTTTCTAGAATGTGGGACCCCTAAATTCATGGGGTTTGGCAAACAGTACGAACACCTAAATTCGGCCGCGGATTGGCTGGAAAGGCACACGTCCCTTGAAAAACCTATTGTTGTGTGTCGAACAGGACGTTGAAACTACTGGTTTAAGGTCGGTTTCCACTACCCGAGTTCA
>Ga0209145_1000351_pt1 | contig 10045 bp, 4 predicted proteins | sample WorMetfiPIANOSA2_FD_187396 | JGI IMG/M metagenome (GOLD analysis project Ga0209145, IMG submission 187396) | Marine gutless worms symbiont microbial communities from Max Planck institute for Marine Microbiology, Germany - Olavius filocauda... | ecosystem: Host-associated > Annelida > Digestive... | reverse complement strand
GACCTCGGTGGCAACTGGTAGTGATGCTGTTCCAATGTTGACAGTTTGACATTAAACCTTAGCCAGCTGTTGCTTCGTTCCCAACCATATAAACTGAGTCTTATCGGCATTCAAACAAAGACGGTTTGAAGACATCCAGGGGTGCCATGCTACTCATCACCAGCTATTGACATCCATTGCATGTCATGCCGCGATATTGCGCCTAAAATTATCCTCATCGGCCGAAAGCAGGGCGGTAACATCTTTCTAATTATATTACCATTTCATTTTGGTCTTGGTGTCGGTCTAGTAATTTTCGTCTCAAGCACAACACTACGTCAATGATAAACACTGAGCCGCGGTTGTATGTGTAGCATTTCGGGCAATGCTTCAGCAGCTTTCAGCTGTCTTCAATTATTGTCATAGCTTATTTACTTACTTGGCCAGTTTCGTACAACGTTATTATTGCCATGTATCACGAACGATATGATGCGCGAATGTTATTGGTCGAAATGGGGTCACGTGCCGTACGGTAGAGTTGACTGTCACATATAGACCATGCCCACCCGGTGCGACATTGACCCGTGAAGTTAACTTATTGAACATTAGGCGGGGTCTATGCAAGCGCTGATTATATCGATTGGCGCAACGATTGCATAAGCTTCTCCCCCCGTTTGATATGACGCTGACCTCAGAATCTAACCATCGGCCGACCAATCTATAATCCAGCTACGCTACCAGACCAACCGACAAACAATAAAACAAATCATTCGCTCGTCTTTTTCGCCATAATATACAGATGAGCCGTCAACTCGGGTAGTGGAAACCGGGCTTTAATCATGAACCTCTAAATGCTCTAATTCACATTTGTATTATTTTTATTAAAACAGAATCTCAATCTGAACTAAATATACGTTAAATATTCTGATTGTCAAGTCCTAATTGAGGTTACATACATTTGATATGTAAGTTGTAAAAGTTAGCGATGTTTAATTACAAAAGATGCGACGGTTTAACTGCTGCGGAAAATACTGGTAAACTTACTTACTTACTTACTTATATGACATTGTTTTAATGTATTTTATTTTACTTCGTGATATGACAAAATAAATACGGTCTGATCCCTCATGTACAGTAAGTACAGCGCCACTCGGACTTGGCCCTGCATCGTGCTACATTTGCCTTTACAGTTGCGTGTTACCGTTACAATTGCTGCCTCAACGTTTTAAGTACTCGTGCTACAGACTAATCTTGCTGCCAGTCAGTGCACATTCTTGATTGACTGACTGAAATGTTCTGTCCGCGGCATTCGACCTCAGACTATATTTGTATTATAATGCATGTCGCAAATCGCAATGTCATTGTCTAAATTTTATGTAACATAGCGGTATAGAACTGTCAGTATTTTACTGTTTACTCCAGAGCTTTTGGTCTATGTTGGATTTTTATAATGTTATAATGTTATAATAACGTGCTTTATTACAATCGTTGACAAATACAACAACTGACAAATAGAACTGAACAAGCTGCCGCGCGGGCAGCAAATTGACTGAAAATACAGGACGTCAAAATGACGGACAGTCAAAATCGCGGGGATTGAAAATGCAAGACATGAAAATGAAGGAACAGATTGAAAGACATGAAAATGCAGGATGTGAAAATGACGGACCAAATTGCCGGACGTGAAAATGCAAGATATGAAAACGCAGGACATGAAAACAGAAGCAAGTACAGTTCATAAAGAAATGTCAGCACGACATACCAGGCCGCCAGTCCGGGCGCCAGTAGCAATACGAGTAATAAAAAAACGTAAAAATCACAACAATTCACAGTAGTATTGAAATTCGAACAATCACTAAAAGATACAGTTTACTGCTATTGACCCAATAACCCGCATCAACATGAAAGTCAGCAAGACAGATCAATACGATGCACACACAGTAAATTATTATAGAATTAAAAAAATACCAATGAAGTCACAACACTTTACAGTAGTTCATAAAGAAATTCAAACAATCAGATTCAGTTTTGTCACCGTTCCTGTTTGCTATATACACAGATGACGTTTGTGGCTTGTGTAAACCTGGATGCAATTTATTTGTTATACTCTATGCCGACGACATTTTGTTATTATCATTTGTTATTATTACAGTTACTGCACTGGAAAAATTGCTGCATGCATGCGAACGCGAACTTAATTGGTTAGACATGGTAATAAATTGTAAAAAAATCCTTTCGCTTGCTTATCGGCCCGTGTTACGACACCAAATGTGCTGATATAATTAGCTTATCTGGTCAGCTGATTCCATGGGCAACCGAGATAAGATACCTTGGAATTTATATTGTTAGTTCTAGGTTGCTCAAATGTTCGTTAACTATGCATGTCAAGCGCTCGTTCTATCGAGCCGCTAATGCTATACTTGGTAAAATAGGAGGCGAGCAACCGAAGATGTAATTTTACAACTTATTCGCAGTAAAATTAATGTTTGCCAGCATTACTGTATGGCTTGGAAGCATGTCCTATGGATTTTGTTGTCAACCGTCTGTTTATGAAACTATTTAAGACAAGCAATATTGACACTGTCATTACTGTCTTACAGAGTTTCAGTTTGAACTTCGGTGCATTGTTCTCGAACAACGTCGTAGGAAATTTCTTGCGAAATATCATTCATGTGAAAATGTCTATTGTAAATTTATTTAATTTTATTTAATTGTGTTTATTTAATTGTTGGTTTTCTTCATTTTTTGATTGTATTGATTGTATTTTCTTTGCTACTAGTACTATCATTTTATGATAAATAACGATGTCTATTAAAAGATCAGTTGTAAACCCGCATCACCATATGAACAGATCAGGCATAGCCGGTACCCATAGCAACACTGTCTCTATGCAATTGGAGCAGAAACGTTTTTTTATTCTATAGAATAATCATTTATTAATAGTATTGCTACCGGCTGCCTGGTCTGTCATGCTGACATTTCTTTATGAACTACTTGCTTCTGTTTTCGTGTCCTGCAACGTCGTGTATTTGCAAGTCCTGCATTTTTTGCCTTGCAATTGGGTCCGTCATTTTCATGCCTTGCATTTTCAGCGCCCCTGGGCAAGTAGTCCTATATAATAGCAAATTATATAGGACTACTTGCCCCGGGACAGCAACTGTACAACAGAACACAAAGGGCTTTGGCACGCATATGACACATGACAAGTACAAGCAAACATAACACACAAGGATTGGCACGGACATTAAGCGTACAATACACATGTAGCCTACACAGTTTATCATAACGTCGTAACGTAATGCAGCTAGCAACAGCAAACGCATCGCATATACTTTAATATAGGATAAACTCACAGCAGGTAAGTATTTACGAAATTAATTCCGTCACCGTCAATCACTTTTTAACTTTTTTGCCCCACCGGGATTCGAACCCATATCCTATAGCATTGCAATCCGACTGCTCCTCCCCCAAGCATCAAGCAGTGCCCACACTGATGCAGTGATGTGTTATTAATAGCACTACCGTACGTCATGCATACGTCATCGCTAGACAACTCTGCTGCTGCTGCTGACAGCTGCTGCTGCTGCTGCTTGTAGCAAACTGACAAGGCTATGTTTGTTCTACGACAACAGCGTCATGACCCGCTCCTCCCACCATCCGCCAATCCATCCATCTATCCGTCCGTCTCTTTCCATCCATTAGCTCATCAGACCACACGTGTATTTTTTGCGTGATGCACGTGATGTTTTCAATTCATATCGTGAAACAAGAACTTTCCTACACTTTGTTATGCTGTTGAGATTGTAACGTCAATGCATCTCTCTATTGATTTTCGTACGTTTCCGTCTTCATATTCAGAAATATATTAAATGTTTTTCATACGAATTATGCAGTCGGCGCATCTTGCCATATTTGTGTGAATGAGCAAGCGAGCAAAGTTCAACGTCCCACTTGACACAAGGTCATTTCGGATACGATATGTTTACTTAAGTAAATAAGTAAGAAAGTGTCTGCCATTATTATATAACATATAGGATCGTGCACGTATGTCTGATATAAAAATAAGCAGCATTTAACTGCAGTGTCTTTAGTGATTTTGGCACTAGGCTACTGGCCGTTCAAAAGATTCGAAAAGCAGTATAGGCCTAGTAATCGCTGAAGAGAATGCCCTTTTCCTTCTTCGGCCGGTAGCTTATCAGCTCAACTGTATACTTAGTCTATGACAATTAGTTCATAACTGGAGATCGGTGACTCATAAAGCTGTTCACTGATGCATTAGAAGCTGCACAGTGGCATACATGAATAGGCAAACAGCGTCACACAGGTCAGGGTCACGAGTCCACGACCAGACGGCACGCAACCGAGAGATCATCTGTCTGACCGGAGAGCTGACCTGACCCGGAGACGTGCTGCAGTCGGTCGGACGGGTCGGGTCAGATCGTGGTACGCCATCAGCTCAGCTGACCGATCACTTTGCCTGCTTACGAAGTACGACAACCTCGCTGGCCGTCGCGATGCTTGCTCGCCCGTAAAACTTCATTCGCGCCAACACATCGTCGCCAGTAATTCTATGTCAAAGCGCAGGTTTTCACGCGTACGCCACTACGCCATGCAACAGACAAGACAACCAGCACATTACGTTTAGGTACAGTCACGTGCAGTGGTGAATTCAGGGAGGAGCGGGGGGCCACGGTCCCATCCTGAATGAATGTCAAATGCCAGCGGAGACTATCTAGATCAACTAGGATACAACAAACCCTTCAGGAGGCCGAGGCTTTGCCCGGACCCCGCTGGGGAGCTTATAGCGCTCCCTGGACCCTTATTTGGTGGAATAGGGGTTGCTTGCCCTCGCTGCCCCCTCCAGTTTCGCCCCTCCTTACAACATCATAGCCCCGCCATTGGTCAAGTATTGCGATTACATTCGTCACCTTATTTCATCGTAGGCCTAGGCCAGTATCTTCTATATCTTGGTACGTAAGCTCTCCAAACTAAACTTCGTGAGATAACTTGACTGAGTTGCTCAAAGCTAGTTTGATTCTGACGAGCGTGGCATATCGACTCTCGTTTGGCCGCATGCTTACAGCTTACCCCGTCGCCGAAGCTCAAAGGATGTACAAACTAAGAAAAATTGGTGTAACGTATAGATGGTGTAAAAACGTACTTTGCACCGTATAAGGTGTTATGCTATCACTGTTGTTAGTTTGCTTTTTTACTGTTTGTCTGTCTGTTAACAAGATTGTTTGTTGTTGTGGACCGATTTTCATAAAACTTGATGGCTTAGACTGTCGACTATATTTCGGGATCGATCCGGTCTGGTCCTGAGTCAAGTTTTTTCCACTTTTCCAGCAGCGAAAGATAGGGCGTTTTAGACGTTAAATAGGATTACTCAAAAGTTGTGGATGAATGTTGGGTTTCGATTACATTTTTGGCTCATCAGGATCTGGATCCGGTACTGGAACGTGATCAATTTTTCCATTTTTTTCCAACATTGAGAAATGGGGCGTTTTTTCACCTCACAATGTAGTACATTAATGCTTGAACTGTTGTACGAGTGATACCTGAAATCAACTGGGAAGGGCGATTTTTTGGCCCATGAGAGAATGGTCGTAGCAAGCACTAGCCAGTGGATGATAAACTGCCCCCGACGGAAATGGTCAAGGTCACGTGACGGTGACCGTCGTTTTAAATTATGGGACCCATTTCTAACTTTGGAATAGGTCTTCGAATTTGGTACGCAGTTTGACAATGACAAGTACCATCCAAAGGATGATAAATTACCCAAAAGAGAGCGTGCGTGCGTGGTATGGTCAGGTTTATTCACTCACTTACTTACTTAAATGAAACAGGTGAGATGAATGTAATTTTCCCTCAGCTCATCATCAGATGTAGTTGTTCCGTTGGTCGGCGTGTGCGTGTGTGTGTGTCACCTGCCGTTGTAGATGCAGAAACTGGGTGTTTTTAAACACATTAAGTAATACGAATCACGGATTCACGTCGTTGTTGAATAACTCGACAGAGCATCGCCAGCAATAGGGACGCGCGCATTCTGGCGGGGAGGGCGGCGTCGGTGATGTAGTATACGGTAATTCGGTTTCCGGTGAGCGTGGACTACGGTAATTGATTGTCGGCGAGGCGAGAGTGAGCTAGCGGGCGAACACGACGGACAGTCGGCCGCTGTTGTGCCGTTGTGCCGGGCGGGCCGGCTAGCGTTAGGACATCGACGACAGCTTAATCTACGCACTTAGCACTGGATTGTCGTTTACGATGGCTCTCTGCTCCCATCTCGTTTATTAGCGTCCACCTAGCAGAAGCTTAGCAGCGCTGAGCGGACATTGCCGACTCACCAGCGCACTTGTTCTAGTCTGCCACGGACAATGTGGCCGTTTAGCCGCTCTTCAACGCGTTAAACTTAAGCCTCCATAGGTTGTTCAACAATACCAATACCTGTCAATAATTCATTGACACTTTGTATTGATTTAATTGCCTCCCGTGCACACCTGTGCGCTATCGTGAAGACTGAAGTCGCACGTTTATATCGTTTCTATTTTTCTTTGACTTCTTCGCCGTATTTTATTGACGTTTGTATTGCAAGGCCGGTTCGGACAGTGTGTTGTAGTCCTTCCTTGCACTAACTAATCCTCGAACTGAACTGAACTAATTATGGTCGCCCGCTCTAGCGCAGAGAGAGCGAGGCTACCATTATATTTTGCGGAGAGTTTATTTCTTTTTTTCTCTCGCCACATTTTCTCAGACGTCGGAAAATCGTCATCCCGAAACTTTCCCACACGACGTGGCTTAGTCTGATTTCTTCGAAGTGCCCCGAAGTACGAACGGGGGCCGAAAAACCCTAAATTTGCACCACTTTTCGTGCCAAGTCGCAGACATTTAGTGCCATAATTCTATAATGCGAAGATACATCGGAAATCTAAAACATTACCGTAAACTACTGACCATTCGACTATATTGATCCCAGATTGGTGGGGGTCTAGTAGAAACGACGGAGATCCACGCGCTAGTTTGGGCACACCCCCTCGCGCAACCAGCCATTGCATGGCACATGCGCCGTATCTTTAGAACGGATGAAGCTAAAAACTTTAAGTTTGGTACACGGACACACCTTGATAAAATACCCCCAAAAGGGGCGTGATTAGGTCCAGGGTCCGAATTTTTAAATTTTGGGACCGCCTGCATATATTTGGATCGGGTAAAGCTAGACACTTGTAATTTCAAAAATAGTTGCAACGCGGTAAATACTAGTTATTGACTATGTAAAGTGCCCCTGCAGCGTTCTCGCATAGCGTCACTCTAATCTTTTCATTTTTAATAATAATAATAATAATAACGGGTGAAAAATTAGCATTTAAGAGAGCAGTGTCTGGTAATCTCTTTAAAAACTGCTGCGATCGAAGATGCACTAGACCATCCGATTGGGAATTTATACGTTAATTGCCAACATCTAGTTATTGAATGAACAGAGCGTTTCTACTGCATCAATTCAACTCTGGTTTTAAATTGCATCATAAAACACTGGAAAACAGTGTGAATGAATGCTTAATTATATTGCTTGACAGTTTCGGAATTTTTGTTATTGTACATAAAAGAAGGTTTGTGAATTGGTCAATTGGATGATTAATATTAACTTAAGGAATAAGAAACTGAATAAAATACGACTTTAACTTTTGCATTGCTGAAGCGACTTATTGTCTTACAAAATATCAATGAGCAAGCGCATTTTATTACGTAATACCTTATCATAATCTGAGCAAACGTTTGTGAAGTACAGGTAGTGTATATTTTCTTAAAAAAAGTGTTTGTTATCCCGGAATTTATTTTACTGGCAGTATCGCCATGCAAGCGTTACAGGGCTCGGATAGAAATTCTGTGAACGTACATACTTGATGGTGAAAGCAAGGTTGTCAGTCTCAGTTATGTCACTCTTTATCTGCTTTGATGGCATTATTTATCTTCATGCAGACTCAGTCCTGAGGTATTTGTTATTAAGATTTACGCGCTGCTAATGCAGCGGTGTAATCTTGTCTGCTGCATAACAGAGCGGTTCACGAATGGCAAATAAGACCAGTGTGGGATTTAAGAATCGTAAAAAGTGCAGATGGCAGAGTAAATGCAAAGCCATCGAGTTGTCGGCCCTCCGTGTGCTGCATTAAGGACTCACTCTGCTACGTGTACTGCACTAATCCATTGAGACACTGCATTAGACGCACGTTACTGTCCACATGATCGACCTTATACAGCTGTCCGATGAATTAAACATTATGCAATTAGCAGTATTTTTCGCAGACGTATCGCAGTACACGAATAAATTACGCGCACTGCCGTTGTTGGTAAAAATTTTCGTAAGAAACCTATATATAAAAGCGATGTTGTAATTTCTACTACTTAATTACCAATAACAGTCGGAAAATTTTCAATAAAACTAGAGAGCAATCAAAGAGAGCACATACCTCGGCCAAGCCGCGAAATACTGGTAACGCCACCTAGTGAAGCGCGATGGAGCAATAGGCGTCCGTGAAGGCATTCGTGAATAAAAATTACTGGATTCCAATCCGGATCGTCCCAGAAATCTAACCAGTTTTCCTTGTCCCAAGGCCTGCTGTCCAAGAAATTTCATGAAACTTCGGTTACAATTTTTTTTAGAAATCCTGCTGATAGTGGCACAGACAGACAGACAGATAGAACAACGCCGACGAAAACCTTATCACTGCATTGCCGAGATAACAAATAATGCAGCAATAGTACGTTGATTACAATCGCTCTTATATTATAAGGATGATTGAAATTGCAAATATTTTCAAAGTGCTAAGGCGTAATATTTGCTGCATTACAGTAGTCGTCAGCGAACGGAACGGGAATGGAAGTACAGTGTAAAGAAGTGGTTATTTCATTATAAACGCGTATGTACTAATTGTACTAATATTACTTGCTTACTTAAATGTTGAAACGTACGCCATCAGCGCGTCGACCAATCAGAGGTAGAGATCGAGCTAGACAAGAGCTCCGAGTTTAAGTTTGCTAATGCACATCAAGTTGCATTTTTTGTTCATTTTCGTCGTCTTGGTATAGATCATCACGATCTATTATCTGTGAATTAGTGCATCGGCAAGTGCACTTATAATAGTTTCTGATGAACATTTGGTGAGATAAAGTGAACTGAAAACCGTTTGTTCACATCTGGACGAAGATTTCTTGTGTCTGACGATTACGGGTTTCGTTGGCCAAGATTCAGTCATCACTGATCTTCACAGCTGCAGTGTTCATCGTCAGCAAGACGTCGTCGGTCGACTAATGGCATCCATACAAGCCGTTCTTCTCTTCCTCTATCGGAAGTATTGGTCATCTATAATGTGTTACGAGTCTGCGAACTCGTTCAACTTGAGTCATTGATTTAACTCTAGACTGAAACGAGCCAAATTTAACTTGTATCGAATATTGTTGGTAAATGTTTGATTGTTATTGTGAAATGTTGATCGCCAACATTTTGTCAATATTTAATGTATTAAATTAGACTAAACTATTTTCATCGTCATTGATTGATCACTCACGAAGAGTAATTGAGTCATTTAATTAATATATGCAAGCTTTTCCTGCTTATTCTGGACTTTAGAATTCTCAGGAAATCACAACCTTGCAAACAGTGGAGTAGGCCTACATAATACGATGGTCTTCTTACAGACCACGGTCAAGCTCAATGAGGTTCGATCCGTAGGCCCTATAACTATTAACTTCTAGCAAGAGACTGAGAAGTAAATGATGGTATAAAAACTATAAAATGACAATGTTTTAATCAGCCGCCATCTTTACAGCCTGTCTCGTTACCGGCTGCTTCTCATACTTACTTACTTACTTATGGGATGTCAGCCATGTAGAGTTGAGTTGATAAAGTGGCGACTGAGTTGAATGTTCCAGTTCGTCAGTCAGTAATGTGTGTATGCGACACGGACCGCAAGCACGATCGACAGAGCCAGAGACAGATGACTGGTCGTCCAAGGGAGCAGTAGCTAGTAAGAAGGCGGGTTCGACAGAACGATTCTCTGGAGGCGTGGCGGGC
>Ga0209145_1000350_pt1 | contig 10047 bp, 6 predicted proteins | sample WorMetfiPIANOSA2_FD_187396 | JGI IMG/M metagenome (GOLD analysis project Ga0209145, IMG submission 187396) | Marine gutless worms symbiont microbial communities from Max Planck institute for Marine Microbiology, Germany - Olavius filocauda... | ecosystem: Host-associated > Annelida > Digestive... | reverse complement strand
ATGTTAAATTGAGTAGAAATTGACTGTTTTAGACCTCCCTATTACTTATTATTAGTGCAGTGAAATTAGTCAAAATAAGGAGTTTATCTGCCACCTTGCAGGGGAGTATACACCCGTGAAAAAATTTACCCCCCCAACCAAGCATGTAAACTCTCACACTGGGAACCTATAGGTTTGGTCTGCTACCCCCTGACATTGTAACCTTGGACAGAAAGTAAAATACAGCAGAAATGTACATGTAGTACAGTATTTCTTGTTGTTAAAAAACAGGGTGATATATAACAAAGAAAATATCAGTCGCACGCAACAGAGCCAATTTATAACGTGAAAAGACCAAATTTCTAGTCAAAAAAATTCCGTGCACGGACGATTGGGGGCCTAGGTCCCGCTGCCTACGCCACTGATACACCGGGAGATCACTGTCATCTGAATAATCTGTTAGTGTAACTAGACTATAGGCTACAGTTTGTAGATTAGCAACAAACACGCGTTTGATCTACCTAAACTACTGAACATAGCCTAAGCCTTCGTTAACAGTATTTCGCCACATTGATCATTTGCCTCAAAGCCTGCTATTTTAGACTGTCTCAATCACTCTCAATGGCAAATGTTTATACCTTATTGGTCTCGAGCGAATGGCTTCACGTTCAGAAACATGTACAATTTTTTTAAATTTTCAATAATTCAACTCAATAATTTGTCGATTTTCGAAGCCTGTATGTATTATTTTTTGGAGAAAAAAAGTTGGTGAACAGTACCACTGAAATGAAATGTCAGAATTCCTTGCCAAGTCATCATCTTAATGTCAATAATGGCGCGAGAGCAAAACATGAACACGATGTTAATTAGCAAACAGTTAAACAAGGTACAAAAGTATTGTGCAGTCAGCAGTAGTAAGAAATTAAGGTCAAGACTGATAGACAGACGGCGACTGTGTTTGTGACGACTTCCACTTCATGGCCGGGTTATACTGGCCGATAAACGAGCCGTCCTCGGTGAACTTGCCCGGAGTCAGACTTGCATAATCGTTGAGACTCATCTCGTCGTCACTGCCTATCTTTCCTACAGAACTACTTAGCGATCCTCCAGGACCGGCGCCGGCGCGCCCTGCTGCAGGGGTCGTCCAGATACCGTCTCTGTCACACGCACATCGACAGACAGAAAGTCATGACCTGCTCAGTGACTGGCACATCGTACGTCAGAAAAGAAGCCACCACAGTTAATGGTGTAGCTCAGTGGTAGAGAACGTCGGTCTCTGACCGGCGAACTTTCCCTCGCCTGTACCTGACCTACAGCTGACGGGTAACCATTATATGGGTAAACCGTCGGCTGTAGGTCAACTAACTAGGCCAACTCAGCCTTTCATCCTCCTATAGGGTCGAGTCGATAAATGAGTAGTAAGCTGCAATCAGATGGCTGCTATCACTAGTCAGTGGTGGCGCCGTCTGGTGAACGCTTACGAGGTAAAGGCAGGCATGGTGTGTTTGCAGTGTAAAAACTGTGTGATCCATGCCTGAGCGCTTCACGTGAGTTTCTTACGATGGGATGCTCTCAAGTCTCTCTATCTTTACATAAGCTCAGGCTTCTTCACTCATTTCATTTCAGTGGTTTTGTTCTAAGTTTTGAAGTAAGTATACAGTGACTGTGGACTATAAAAACATGGCAGTTTACTTTTCATAATAACTCAAATATTAACCAATTGCAAAATAACTTTCGGACTATTTTGGCCAGGAAGAAATTCTGCATATACTTACCTTATTGCGAACTGGTAAAATGGACCGTTCCTGAGCCACATAGACCCACAGGGCGGCGCTGACTCCGTTTCCTTAGCCCTCAGCCAGACACCAGCTTACGGGACTAATGCATCACGTGGTACACTTGATTAATCCCAGCTTTCGTGGTACTCACTGTATCTACCGACGGAGGGATGGCCAGGCTGAGTTGACCAGGTGGTTGGTTGCACATCGAGATGGTTTACCCGCCCAGTACTAACCGGGACTGACGCAGAGCAACTACGTTGACCGAGACTAATGCGTTACTACTGAGCCAAATGCCACACGTGGTAAAGGAAAACGTATAAAACAATTAATAAACAGCTTTTTGTTTAAAACAAGAAGCAACTATAGCGATGTCCAGTACAAGTCACATATTCAATGTTTCTTCATAAAACACGTTAAAAATAGGTCATCATAGCTATCTTCAGAAATTCACGCCTTCAAGTTCAAATTACGTTGCCACTGGTCAATCGCCATGGTCAATTAGCTAAACGACTGAGCATAAAACAAATCTGGAGCAGACGTAATTCATTTATCGGTTAAGCGGAGCCTATGTGCTTGGTGTTCACATAACAGTAATTAAAGTGCTGCGTGAAAATCACTGTTAATCAAGTGTTAGTTGGTGAAAAATTAGTCACGCCACAATATTTAGATGTTAAATCACGAGTGTTTCGATAATCGATCGCGTGAACGCCTGTGGCTCTCATTATGTGCGAGTGTAGCCAGGGAGAATTGAGTGACGAGGGCCTTTACAGCGGTGTTAATGAATCTCTAATAGGCCTACTTAATGTATTTATTACATGGTGATCGATGAATCTGTATGTCTATAATTTTTCGGTGCACTAACAATTGAATTAAAAATAAGACAGAGTGCTAATACGCGCAGTTTCATTTCTCACTAACATCGTCATAATCCATTTCATTAATTCATAATAAGACAAGGTACTTTATCTGCATGCAAGTTTACCGATTACTTTTGCAGCCACTGAAACAAGGGTTACGAACGTGATGCCAGGAACTATCTATAGGCCTGGCCTATTCCACTCTAATCGCTATTCATATACTGACACAAACTTGATCTGTGAGTCTAGCTGTCCGACCAAGCGGAAGCGATCTTAAAACCAAAGCAGATAGCGAAAAACTTTTACACCAGCCAAAGCTTACGTCCTGTAGTTGCGAAATCAAAAAATCAGGATCAGGAATCGAACTGACCGTTTTCGAAATATCAGCAATTTCAGCATATAAATAAAATAAAAGTATGGAGCTGTCTATCACAGCCGGCATTACTGCAAACTCTGTAGTGATGCCGTCTGGCGGCGCAGAGAAAAATTTGAACATGGGTGCAGTGCACAGCTACAAAACATCACCTACATAAAATATACAAAACTTTTTTAAATTGCACGGCTTAATAGCGTTTCGTGGCCAAAGTGGTGAGCACAAACTTTGCACCCATTTTCTCATATTTTGAAATTTCTTTCGGGCATTCGTGCGACAATCGTGACGCCACCTACAGCGACGTTTTTCAAACTTGTTCCATGCGCTGGAAAGGGCTTTTCATCCCCTTTTTCTTCCCTAAAAAGCTGCAAACCTTGGCACGTAACTTGCACCAATAAAACTAATAAAATTGTATTTTTAATAAAAGGAAAAGAGCATAATATTGCGCGTTTTAATTTAGTTATTAGCAAATCGATACCACTGGCACCCACCAGTTTCATATTAGGCCTGATAGGAGGTAACATTACCAGCAGTTTAAATGACAAGTTAGTGCGAGCATGGGAGTTGCTCTTATAATACCAGGCGTCGTCAATGGAAACCGGCGATGCCATAAATTTAGCCTTGTCAGTGACGTTTTTAAATTAAATGCCGCCTGTAATTCTGCCGATGCCATTTTATCATACATCATACATGAGCAAATACAGATTCACCATGTAATATACAGACATTAACATCGCATTAACACAAACACACACACACACACACACACTTATTAATACAAGGAAGCACATAAAACGAACGATCATGCGCTTTAAGAACTAATTCAGATAGTCCTATTACGCAGCATATTACAATCAGCGTGTCATTAATTACACAGGTGACCGATTGTGTCAGAGTAAATAATGAATCTGACGGTTTCTTAGTGGTCGAGAGCATCAACTATTCAGGGGGCGACGATCATCTTCGTAACCGTGATGAGTCCTGTTAGATCGAAATAAACATGTTTTGCTAATGAAGTGTTCATGAATCATAACACATAAAACATATTATGTTAAGTTCTCATGCACTCATCCAATAATGCTGATCTCCCTTGATACGTGGAACTTGCCAGTTTTGTGTAAATTTCCAATATCTCCACAGCGAAAGAGAAAATTGAAATGAAGTCGCTCCCAGGCATAGGCACAGCACAGGTACTAGCAGAGGAAAAGAAACTAACTGTCTTTCTTTTGAGTTGAGTGATTGGGGTCACTGAGATGGCCCACAGTGTTTTGTACAGTCTTGCCATTCACTCTATAGAGGAGTGATGACTAACGTGAAGAAACACATTTTAGAAAATCGGTTTTCTGCGTGTTGTTAGATAACGGAATTGCTGTATCGAATATCTCTAAAGTAAAAAGTTCAACTTCCTTGGAGGCTTGGACAATGTCAGCAGAAGAACAGATAGAGATCGAAGTCACTGACTCAGCATCAGTAGACGAAGCATTTGCATTTGCATCGTGCGAACTTTGGGAGCCAGAAGTTAAACCTATTGCACCTTTTGAACGGTCTGACGGACTATAAACTGGAATGACTATTAACGCATTTTGACACTTTTAGCCACGGTAGACTCTGCACTGGTCAAAGAACGTCTTGTAGACCCTCAGCATCGAGTCTACTATTGCAAGAACAATTGATTTTGATGTTAATATTCGTAATTTTGCGAAGAAAAAAGCCTGAAAAGCAGCCTTATTTGCAAAATAATAAAAATATTCAATTTACAACTAGAATTTGTTTAATGTAGAAAATGCTATGTTTGTATGTAGCGTCATAGCATGACATTTTTCTTTTTATGGTTGGCAGGTAAAACCTCACATTAATCTTGCACTGGTACGTTTTAATCCTCTCGTCGAGCCTGACTGAACAAAAATAAGATTAGAAGCCTTTGCATAGGGCTATATGTACGTATAACAACCGACTGTCAGCTCATGTCACCAGTGGAACCAATGAGCTCTGTGTTGCACCCTTGTTCACACTGTAGCTATAGGCACCGCAACATAAATATCTGTTACTGTTACGGTACTAAGTTGAGAGACCGTCAAAGCTTTATATTATGCAAGACAGAGCAGCTGATGATTATGTAGTGTACCGTAGGCCTACAGTGGAGTTTTGGAACTTTTCACCTTTAAACTAAACACTGTGTCGACATTTCATCGTATACTTATTGTTATTTACTAAACAATTTAGTGCAATAACCAGAAGAAAGCGGCAAGAAGAAGAAGAACCAGAGAGCATAAAGAAACAGCAGGTAAAGTGGTATGGAAAGAGACAGCGCATGTAAGTCACATGATAAGGTTAATATACTGACTGTCGCTGGTAGTCGTGAAATCCACTGTCAGCCAGTTCCTTCTCTGGGTCTCTGTCAGCAGCACGCTCTTTCTCATCCACTGAAACAGCCCATCACCGCACACACACATTCTCACAAATCAGAATCAGAATGTAAATGTTTAACGTGCAATCAAAAACCGTCAGGAAGTCAGTTTAGTCTACTGCACTAACCAAACTAAAAGGTTAATGGAAAAAACTAAAAAGAAAACCATTGAGCAGTCCGGTGTCCGTAAAGGCAGACCGCAAACACCTAACTATGACGTAAATGGTGAATGAGGTAGTTTACAGGCTGTAAGCAGCAGCAGCCAATACTGACAATCGCCATAGTAATCAAACGGCGATTGTCAGTATTGGCTGCTAGCTGCTTACAGCCTGTAAACTACCTCATTCACCATTCACATAATAGTTATGTCACAGTATACTAATAAGCGGCGCTTATTAGTATACTGTGGTTTTGTAGCAAAAAGCTATAATGTTTGAAGATTTTTAATTATCTGCACTTGCAACCAACTGCATATATAAACTGGAATCTAATCTATCTTGCAACATTTCTTGATAAAACCAGTTGCTTTTCTCTTTAGCTAGGCACAACTACTGAGGCTGAGAGGACTGTTCGCAGCACATTGTTTAGAACCTGTGAGAGAGTGGAGTGGGCAGTTGATCAGTTACACAGTAGGCTATGTATTGCTTGATCTGCAGCAGCAGTTACATCAGTAACTGACTGAGGTGACTTTCGCTCAGCAGCATCAGTTACATAAAGCCCCGTTCACACCGAGCGCGCTACACGCGTCGACGCGTCAAATCAAACTAATGTTAAAGATAGTAAGCATTCACACCGACCGCGTCGACGCGCCTTGAGCGCGTCAAGTAATTTGCATACATCCAATGAGCGACGTCATTTTAAGCTATACATAGGCTATTGGACTTCTAATAACAATAAATGGCCAAAATGTCCGTGTCGCTATCGAACTCCATCATCAGACAACACCTGTGCTAATGACGTCAGTATCTTTCTCAGATACTGAGAAAGAACGTGCAACTACTATAGAACAGAGCTGACGTCGCTTACCTGGGTACTCGTCGCCTCGGTTGCGACGCAGCCAACAGCAGATACAGCAGATGGTGATGAGGAGGATCAGGAGGATGAGAAGAAGAACGAGAACCACCCACCAGTACGGCCAGATGTACGCCTTACCTGCATCAGACACCGGTACAGCACACATCAGCTTCATATCAGGCAACAGTATCTGCACTGTTTGTCTAACTTACGAAGCACTAGGCTACCCAACACCCGGCTGCCTTCCATATAATTATGAGAATAATTATGAAACAAGTTTATAGGCTACACACTTTACATGCGTTAAGTGACTGAATAGAACATCGATACACGCACACGCACACGCCTGACGTATAGAACGCAAATGCATCGAATTCTAGCTGTTCAGTGGATTCACGTCCCACCTGTCAGTTTTTATAACAGACAAATTATAGTCTTTTTTTCTAACTGCAAACCAGGAATACTGGTCCCAAGATTTGGTCTTAGTTGCGAGATTTTCACCCGATATGACAATATGATATGACATGATATGATACTGAATAAATAACTTGTGAGTGACCTACGAACTCTTGACCTGCATACTGCGACATGTCATGTCAGTACAACTTGCAGAAAAAATTGAGATCAAAGCCGTGAAGTCTCCATTGTAAAATTTGTTAAAATTCGCGAGGTCACTCACAAGTTACTTATTTAATATCATATTGTCATATCGATCATTTCGATTGATCAGTTGCTTATGCTGATTATTGATTAATTTATTCTCAAACATTTTAGTGACATATATCGTGCATACAGACCGAAGTTTGGTGGCTCGAGCAGTTTCATTTCAAAGACGGCTTGGCTGATGCCGTTTGATGCAATACATCTGTAAAGGCCGAGGTCTGATCCTTCAGTCTTGACTATCGTCAGCGAACTGCCGTTGTCGTAAGTAATGTTCGTCTTGTCGGGGACATTATACACAATGCACCATTTGTCCTCACATGTCGAATCCTCATCGTAATGATACCAAGTGTACGTTATTGTTGTGTCCAGGTCTGACGTGGCTTTCACTCTGAACGTCACCGGGTCAGGAAAGTTGGGAGTGATGTCGTCTGGCGTCACGACGAACACCGTGCTCTCTAAGTAACATAATATCATGTCACAATACAACAACTGTAGGCTGTATCTCGAGATGTACAAGTATATCAGCAAAACCTGCAAGCAGTAGTTATCACTGCTGTAGTGGTAAATTTTGGTTTGATTGAACGGTTGGATCTCAGCACCGGAAGCACAGTCTCTTCCTACAGAGGGGAAGTTTTTTTTCGAAAAATACGTGCAAAATGGTGCATGCTGGAGAATATTTCACTGACATTTTAGCGCTTAAAGTGAAAGAAATATGGCGTCAATTTGGACACTGGACACAAGTCAATGAAACTATTGTACTTGCAGTCATATTTGCAAACATTGAAACACCAAGACAATAGCATAACCTACTATCTGGAATAGTCTCCTATAGTCCCCTCTCACGTCCGTTCCTGCGAAACTCTCACAACATTCCGCCGACATTTAAAATCTCATTTTTCCACTCAGCTTTACCTACTGCCTAGTGACCCATCTCAGCGCCTTTGATTCGTTCTCGACTATGGCGCTTTACAAATTTATTTACTTACTTATTTACTTACTTACAAATGAGCTGCTGCAGTCAGTATACACAGTGTAGGCCTAAGATGCTTCTTGTGATGCGGTCTGCCATAACAGGCATGTACAGGTCTCCCAATAACACCATTCTTATCTGTTCAGTGCTCTATCTTTGACACGTTGATAATCAGTGTCTTTACTTTTCATCCAGTTCAACATCATAATACTTGGTGACACTGGTGCTCTTCTGCCCGCAGTTATAGTTACGTTTATTCACCACATGGGTAGATCACATTCACAAGAAGAAGAGAGAGAGAGACAGACAGACAGACAGAAATACAAAAACAGAAAGAATACTGTTCACGTAAGTAATTCTCCTATTATCATGTGACTCGACCAATTCTTGAACTTGTGACATGTCCAATTAAGTTTAATAGTCGACGCCAAACCCAGTGACTTTAATGTGCAACGCACTTGCTTCAAAATGTCAACCCACTTCACACCGTCTGACGCGATAAGACGCTACGTTGTGTCATCATCGCGTGCTACGGTGCTAATCTAGTAAGCAAGGAAAATATAATAAATCTGATAAGCCATTAAACTGTGTGGAAGTAGGCTGCAATCGGTTCAGTGCAAAGGCTGGGCATCGTATCGGCCATTGTTAAGGCTGATGCTCTTGTTTATTATCATTAATCATTTCATGGCAAATATGCATGACGCTTTGTTTATAACGTTCCACAATCTGAGTAAAAATAAGTTCCTCACTGTAGTTTTAAGTGTCTGTGTGTGGTGTGGTGAGTTTACGTCTGTTAAATATTTCATCCTTTTTAAATAGTTTATCATTTATAAAATGTCCACATACAACATCCATGGCTGGGAAGATAACCGTAGGTCTGGCGTCCTACTGACCATGCATCACAGACTCAGTGCATGGTATACCAATCTACACGCTCATTGCTCAAAGGCCTACGAAAGGGAGAATATGAGCACGCTCCAGTGTACGGCACCTTTATCTTTACCTTTACATATAATAATGCTTCAAATGGTCACTGATATTGATAATAGATTGTTTATAAGCTGAAAAAGGAAAAGTTATAGTTTCCTAGTTCGAATGTTTGCTCACTTTGCTGAGCCGCTGAGATATCTGTTGCTGCTATCTTTTCTGATTTTCGCAAATGAATTGTTTTTTTTCTGTATTGTGCGCTTGTCATGTGGAAACTATTAAACTTACTCATTTACTTACTTACTTATTATTTTTTAATATTCCAGAGTCTTGGGCCAAAATAGTAAAGATGAAGCAACAGAACTGACCGAAAACGTTGATGTAGCCGTTTGCAAGTGCATATCCGTGCGTGTTGCTGGCATTGCACTGTATCACCATCAAGTCATTCGGTCCATTGCAGTCGTTCTTGCACACTGACTTTACTGTCAAAGTCTTTCGATCGGTGGAAAACTGGAACTTTGAGTCATCTGCTCAAACACACATACACACCTTTCTACACTGCGGCTACTTTCTACAGTCATCGTCCCGTATACATTTACTTCTAACTTTTTACACATGTGCACAAGCTATACTCATCACTGGAGCACCGCTAATAACTTTGTCATCGGTCATCCATACACTGACCTGCACCTGCTTCATTTCAAGCCACAGTATCTGTCATAAGGTACAGTGGCAACGAATGCATAAGACGCTGAGACGGGGCGAAGTCTGGGAAGGCAAAAGCTTACGAGAAATCTGTACAAATTTTTATCATTCTGGTGAAACAATGTATTTATTTATTTATTCGCACAAGGCAGCAATAAAAAATTCATTTAAAAAACTAAAGCAACACAAAAGAAACACACACACACACACACACAACACAAAAAGAACATAAAAATTTAAAAACACATAAAAAACTACAAAATCAAAGAATTCACAAACGTCGTCCATATTAGTAACTTGATTTTTGCTGCGGATAAAGTCCACGTAGAAATTCCATATAGACTGCCGACAGCAACAAACTTGGACACAAT
>Ga0209145_1000349_pt1 | contig 10049 bp, 10 predicted proteins | sample WorMetfiPIANOSA2_FD_187396 | JGI IMG/M metagenome (GOLD analysis project Ga0209145, IMG submission 187396) | Marine gutless worms symbiont microbial communities from Max Planck institute for Marine Microbiology, Germany - Olavius filocauda... | ecosystem: Host-associated > Annelida > Digestive... | reverse complement strand
TGACTACCTGTGTGAATACCTGTGTGACTACCTGTGTGAATACCTGTGTGACTACCTGTGTGACTACCTGTGTGACTACCTGTGTGACTACCTGTGTGAATACCTGTGTGACTAGCAAGGCCATCCACCAGAACACAAATAACTTAGTCATTCCGTTTAATTGTTTTCATACTCTGCTCTCATGGTTTCCACATGACTCAAGTTGCTGTTCCATGCCTTAATACCTTTTACTTAATTATCTATTGACTGAAAAAGCCTTGCAGTTACCAACAAAACTGACCCACTGAGAGCTGTGCTATACAAAGTGGTATTTAAGCAGGCAGCTGGCTGGCTAGCACAAAGAATAGTTGAGTCCATTTTTTTCTGTGCTAAATGAAAATGCCTTAAGGCGTGAAACTGATGTCAAACTCCTCCAATCATCTCCAGAAAACTTTTCTGTAATCATTTTTACTCCCTATTGGCCCAAAATTATGGTTAAACAGTACACAAAATAAAATATTTACCATATCATACATATCATAATTATTATAAAGATATGGGAAGAAAGGGCATATCACAGCAATTTGACTGTATAAACAGTTACACATCACATGCTGGCAACAGAATTGTACACAGATAAGCATACTCAGCAACCATACTCGCACCAAAGTTATCATCTTATGTTGCATAATGGTGCTATATGAACAGTATTATTATTATTATTATTATTATATCATCATCGTACTGACCAGCTGTGGTCTGGCGTACGGTAGAAGTCCAGGTCCGAGAACTCCGGCGGCCATTAGTTCTGGTGGCACGCCATGCATCATGTGAGGCGGCAGCAGACCCGGGTACCCAGCTGTCAATCAACACAGATTAGCCGTTTATGCTACGGTCTAGCGTCGCCTCAGAACTCGCGTTTTTACCGCTCACACCACTACAAAGTACAGTATATGCTGTGGCAACTCTGCCAGTCCGTCGTCACATGGTGAACTGTAATAATCTAATGATGACAGACGTTGTGTGCGCCTTACAAATGACCGTGTTGCTCCCGTAGCTGCTGATTTTCTAACATGTTCAGATTTAACGCTCAACTGCCAATGAAATATATACGCCATTATATCAAGTGATTCGAGTCAAGTCAAGTCAAGTAGAACTCCGGCACGTAAAAAGTACGTAAATCCCATATAATAATATGAACTGTCATTCAGAATTATCACACAATAAATAAATAAACACACAAGCAGTACACGACGAAACTACTGTATATGAAAGAAAGATTCGTGTGGTTTCTGTATCGAAGAATCACTCAGTTCCATCTACGCAGTACGCACCCACAGTATACAGGTGCTCAGTTCATTGATACTCTAACAGATGGACTGCTTTGTCTGCATAAGCTATCACTACCTAAGAAGCAACATCCTAAAACCTCAGTCCACAATCCACATAGTTCGACGCAAACGCAACAAGACCGTCGCCCGACGTCGAATAACAATCGCCCCGATCATACGACACGAACACGATACGACACAAGACGACGGAAGGCGGTCGGCCGACGTTGCGTCTCGTACTCGTCCCGTCGGGTGGTAGACTGCAGTGTTTTAGAGTGCTGCTCCGAGATAGTATCAGCTCAGGCAGACTTATAAGGGTGATGTGGACTTGGCTTAAGTGACATTCATCCAATTTCGATCTGCATCAGTACACCATTTTAAGACTGACGCTTCTTGTGGACCAAATCTGTGACTAACTGCTCTATAGGCCGCGCCTTAGAAATACTCTTTATAATAATAATAATAATAATAATAATAATAATATAGAAAAATCAAATTGCCACAGCCGCCTTTTCGTTCCATCGCGCCCTGGGAGGAGAGTTCCTGAACATGAGGAAATAATTAGAAGCACTGTTACTGCATCATGGACGACTGCAGAACAAAACGCACATGGAGAACAGGAACCAGGCAATGAATGAACCTATTTACCTACATGTACAACTCTAAAAGATGACCTCGTAGCCGTCACTACTAAACCATCTGTAGGCCTATATATACCTAATTCCTTAACCAAAATCACTAATTCCTTAACAACCGCCTCCAGGCCTACTTCTCTTGCAAGAGATCGAATCTATGGTGAGTGTGACCCGATACATTATTGTTTCACTACGGTTAGGGTTAAGGTTAAACGTCTGTACGTTTTGCGGCAGCGTACTGCCATCAGCGAGAGCTTTCGAGTGCTAACCAAGTGAAGGCGGCAGAGCCGACTTTGAGAAACCTTTAAGACTTGCAGACGACGATGGAGTGACGCTGCCGCCACTCGCACCTCCGCCGCTGTTATTGAGTGGAGACTTGACGGACGGTGAAACGGACTTGTCGCCCTGAAACACACACATCAGTTACTTATTTACTGCACGTACTGTACAATGTACATGCAGTAAAAACGTCTGTTTAAACTTTGTGGATTATTGTACCTATTGACCTTCGTTGATGTCACTGTGGGACAAAGGTTAAGACATCGGACTGGCGATCGAGAGGTCGCAGGTTCGAATCCCAGCCCCTAGCCACTAAATTTAGAAGTAGCTATAATTCGCACGTTCTAGGCAAGTTGTTCACGCATCTTTCCCTGGCGAGTCTGAAGTTAGCAAGCAAGCTAGCTGGTTTTATTAGCATCAAAACAATATACAATGATAATAATCAAATACAAGATTTTATGAGATGCTAAATGGAGAGGCCGATACAAGTTTTGAGTTGAGTTAGTAGAGTTTAATGTCGCACTCAACACATAATAAGTCATTTCGGAGACGAGTCTTTCCAGCCAATAACTTGGCTATGGTACTGACAAAACAAACCTACAACAACCAAGAACTCAGCCACCCCAACATACAATAATTTCAGTTTGAAAATGAGCAAAGATAGAAACACAAAAAAACCACAATGGTGCCATAAAAAGTACGTAAATTAATTTAAATTTAAATGACACCAATTATACGAACGAGCAGAGCAAACAGACGATGCTGGACGCGTTCGGTGCAGGCCAGCAACAACTGTCATGCGGCGTGGGTACTAGCAACCTTACTCACGCAGACGATAGTCGCGTGAGTAAGGCGTTCAGCGGCGTCTGTGATTCTGTGTGTTTGTGTGTTTGTTCGCACGATAAAACCAAAACGGCTAAAAGTACGATCACCAAACTTGGCACGGAAAATATAGTCCATCAAGATTTTTCGCCCACGAATGAATATTAGCGGTCAAAGGTCAAGGTGACAGAATCACAAAGTGCAAAAACATATTGAAGGCTCTCCTACCAAAACTGCTTAAACTACACTCACCAAACTTGACTTTAAAAGGCTTCTTAAATCACATCTATTCCATCTAGCATTCTGACATTCTGTTAGCGTCCGTGGGCAATTTTGTAAGCCGCGCTTGACAAATTTGTATTTGTATTTGACACTATTGTATTTGAGAAACTTGACACACGGATAGTCCATCACAAGTCCTCACACACCAATTAATATTAGGTCAAAAGGTCAAAGGTCAAGGTCACAAAGTGCAAAAACATGAAGGCGATCGAGTGGCCGGCGTGCGCTATACACTCCATCGAGTGACCACCCTCTGTAGTTTTAGTTTTGCCTTTTATTTTGTCTTTCTGAGGTCAAGACCACTGCAAGTCTGTCCGGCGCTGCGCTGCGGTGTACTCACATCGCGGTGTTTTCCAGACGCGCTGCCGCTGCTCGCCCGCGACGAAGTGTCGCGTTCACGGGACGATTGGTCCGGCTCGCGCTTCGGCAGCTTGTCAATGCCGGCGGCGGACAACGCGGCGGCGGACGACGAGCCCCCGGAGCCCGGGGTCTTACGAGCCGAGTGTGGCGGAGGAGACGTTGATCGACGGTCGCCATTGTGTGGCGACATCTGGTTATTGACGTCGTCCACCACTAAATCCGTGTCACTCTTCTCGCCGTCACTGTCCTGCATAATGTATATCTATGGCATATGTAATAGCATAACAAAAAAATTTTAATGCCGGCTATTTTTATGCAAATCAAATCAAATCAATCAATCAAATCAAACCCATAGATTTGCTAGGGCGCCTCACTACCAGAGTTCTGGGGCGCCTAACATTAAAAAGAGATAAAAACGTAATATACTAAATAAAAGTAAAAATAAAAAGGAAATGAAGACTTAAACAGGAACAGGTATGTGGACTACATGTATGTGGGATGATATTACTGAGGAGGAGGGAAAGAGGTACTGAAAAGGTGAGACTTAAGTTCAGTTAAAAACTGCGACAGAGAGGTACAACTACGAATATATGCAGGCAGATTGTTCCATGCAGTTGGTGCCAATATAGAGAATGAACTGTCAACAAAGCGCAGACGCGAACGAGGTAAAGTGTAGTCGCCATGTGACGCAGAACGGAGACTTGTCACGTGTGTTGAAACATGGCTCACAGAGGTCTGTTACGTATGTCGGTGCAAGTCCATGAGTAACTCCGTACATGAGGGAACACAGTTTATAGGATTTGTCGGAATTTGTCGGTTAAATACTGACAAAGTAATGTCGCTATTCATTAAAGGCTGATGCGAACCGTAATCCGCACTGCACTATAAAGAGTTATCTGAGTTTTGAGACCTTGTCGTCGAGTTTTCGACACTTGGCGATGCCGCTGTCGCTAGCTCCACCTGGCGAACGGCTCCAGTCATACTTGCCTCGGTCTGGCGACGCCGAACTCCTCTGCACAATAACAAAATAATACAATGCAATAATTGTGTGTCAGAAATTGCAGAATGCAGCCCATTATCAATTAATCGATCGATCAGTCGATAAACATTTGGCGCATAGCATTAGAGATGCAGCTTAGTCTACCACGCTAGAAATATGTTCGCCAGAAAATCATGATTTGTTGAAAATCTGGTAACAGAGCATGACTCGATCTTTTATTTTTTATTATAAGGCAAATAAGCTAGAGCTAGAGGCGTTGTCACGACTGCACAAGACAGAAGAGTAGTCCACCAGTCCTCACCAGTAGTCCACACCAGTCCTCACCAGTGTGGACTGGTGAGGTCGTCTCTCTGGTCTCCGACCTTTAACAATGAAGATGGACCAAGGCAAGGCAAATAAGCCAGCCTATTGCTTGGGTCTCCCATGATGCATGTTGGCAGTGTTCATTCTTCCCGAGTCCACCTGTTATAGGCCTACAGTTCTGCGTCAAAGAATGCCTGCACTCCACAGCATCCAATCTAAATTCAGTCCACCAAGCCGCTTGTGTAAGTAAGCATGTCAGATTGACAGTGCTATCACTAAATTAACTGAACATCAGACAAAAATAATTTCATGGGAATTAAACAAAATAATGTGGCAAACTCACATGCCGATCTGATGTACATCGTTCGTGACAGGCCGCATGCAGATACAAACACACAGAACACACGTGATACTATCACGCTATAACAGCAATTCACATCAGCAAATTACTGGCGCTTGATATTGTTCAACATCCATGCAAACAGACTGACTCTGTCCAGGTGCTTGTGGAGAAGTGAGACGTGGGATAAAGTCCCAAGTTGCCCCAAAGTTTGCCTAAAATGCCCAACATTCTTAAGGCTCAAATGGCTTAAATGGCCTAAAATATCACCATTTCACGCCTAAATTTGAAAAATTTTCCGCGTGAGGCCCGTACCCCTGCAGTTGGGGGATACCGCCTTCCGCACCCTCCGCTCTGGCGTCTTATGACGCTGTGTGATCAGAAGATAGTTTAATACGTAATACGTAACTATACTAGAAGCCACAAAAAACGAAAACAGCGGAGACCTAATTAGGCAGAATAGCAGAGCTGCGAGAGCGTTCGATGATTGCAGGGATGTGAGGTGAACAGAATTCATCATTAGGGAACCAATGCTCGCTCACTCACGCTGAGCAATAGTCACAAGAATGTCGACGCAAACTAATAACATGCTCCGATAAACAAGTTTCTCTAATTACACGCGGATGAATGGAGCCGAGACGACGGCACAAGATGTAGTGAAGACACTGGAGATAGACAGACAATAGGATTAACCCTTTCGTGCCTTACGACATCGCACGACGATACGTCATCTGATGTCTGACGACCTTATGATTTCGTGGCCGTTGGACTTCAGGCGGTACACCCACATACAAGGCACTAAATTCCAATGCGATCATTGATACACCGGCCATAGATTACTGTGTTGTCACAATTGGTACAGTGAGTAGGAACGTGCCGTCATCACTGTATCAAACCTGACAACGCGGTCATCTAGGTTAGCAGTATCAACTGCCACGTATTCGTTGTAAGGAAGAAATGAAACTAATAATTTTGTCATAACATATGTAAAAATGTTGCTGCTCTCCCCTAAAGAGTCCAGGCTACTATTCACTGTGACAATTATAACACGACAACACATCCATACAATCCAAATTATATATCTTGTGACACGAATGTCTAGGATAATTTGGCCACAAATCATCTGAACATGGCACATATCAGACGTGTTAGCGTGACTATGAAGCTAATCAAGACGACATTAATGTGGTATTTCGGTCACCTTTCTCTTCCTTCACTGATCCGGCGCCTCCTCCGACAGCGCCGGCGCCGCTACCGCCACTGCCGTGTAGGTGGGCAGACGAGACTCCAGGTAGACGAGCGAGGGACATGAGACCGGCGGCCGAGCCGGCGGCAGCGGCAGGCGGCAGACCGCCGACGGGGTGACCGCCGAGTGGTACGTGCGCCGCGGCTGCTGCCAACGCCGCCGGAAGATGCTGCGCTTGCATCTGCTTGATACAGACACATAATCCGACATGTACAGTATTATCTCGTCTTTGACACTGGTACGCATATGGTAGTCCCAACGTTCAGAAAAGTATGGACCAGCATGTGATGTTAGTTATAAACTAATAGAGCGGCCTACAGTATAGCCCGCTCTCCACTGACGAAAAAAAAACTAAACGATTTGGCAATACGTGAACGATTCGAGTATTTCTAAATGAGACCTCCAAAATTCCTTAATTTACAGTAAAACCTAAATGCAATATGTGCATGAGGCCATATTTTGTGATCACTTGGCCGTGGCCCGTGTGATCCACGCTTCAATCTCGCGCCTGATATTTATGCAAAAAAAGACGAGTTGTTACTGACGCTGAGCTGGTTGAGCCACTCGCTTTGTGCGTTGATGTACATCTGTCGCATGTCGGAGTTCTACAATGACGCATGCACAACAACAGAATGTATATCGAAGGGTCAATTCCCCTGCCACAAACAGTGGGCCAGCAAATGACCGGAAATATATTACGTCTACATAAACGCAACACGGCTTCAATGCCGGCAAGTTTTTGACAACTGCGTATTTACCCATCGCACCTGCTTAGCATGACAAACGGCGCACAATGATCACTTCATCTGTTTATCTGTTTGTGCGTTGGTCTGTCACTCTGTCTGTCTTGAGAGTTCATGAAACTTGATTACATGTAGGCCCTATGACGAACATGCGCGGTATATCTCAAAGCAGTCAGACCTCTTACTGTAGAATTGGGCATAAGCCTCAAAAACTATAATAATAGTAAAAGCAAAAAGACGGTGATCTGGTTTTCCTGCAGTACTGTACGCCATCGCATCGTGAAGAGATTTCATCTCAACTCGGGCGTTTTTCACACTAGGCTCACACGACGTTTTGCAGATACCGCGATATTTGAACAGCTTTCTAACGAACTCACTGTAATGGTAACGTAGCAACGTAGTCATTACAAATACACTCAGCAGCGCACTGCGCATATTTCAGTTTAAGCTGCTAAAACAACATGCTAGTAACCGTCGCACTGACGCAGTAATAAGTTGGCTTTAAATTTAGTACATTGTAACAACAATCTTTAATGTAAACACAAAATGCCTTTAATATAAACACAAACGCTACAGACAACGACAAAAGACTATACAGAGGTTGTCAAACCTTGATTTGGTTAAACCAGTCACTTTGTGCATACATCTGCTTCAGGTCAGCGTTCTGCGCAACACAAAACCAATATCTTACTATTCATCATCATCATCAGAGTATTTGTAGTGCGCCTACTATACACTATGAACGCAGGTGTATTCCATAAGTCAAACAGTAAAATAGTAAGACAAAAATTATTATTAACTATTAACGAACTCTAACGAGTTCTAACGAATTTCATCTCTTTTTCAAATGCGATAAATATGCCACTTAGTGTAAACCGATTCACTTGGTGAAGCCATATTGAAAGAACGATGTAACATCTTCTGGACGATGACGTTTGTATACTTGTATTGTATTACAGGAAATACGAATGGCGGAGACAACTTACACCAATGATGGCGTTGAGTTCCTGCATTGTCACTTGCTTGGCTCTCTCGACTGCCGCCGCAACCTGCTGCTGATGCTGTAAACATACAGTGTACGCCGACACATGCCACGTGATTATTTCCATGACTACCATAACAGTGTTGGATAGGCTACACAAACTAATTTATACGAGCTTCCGCGTACTGTATACAGTATACTGCAGACATTTTTACGCACAGCATTTAACATTTCAATGACGCTCTGTTCTTTTCGACAGACCTGAACTGACAGTGTGTCTATTCGTTGCAGTTCACTTATTTTTTTGCAAACTTTCCATCACAATAGACTTTGCAGATCGCAGTAATGACGGCATCGACGAGCAGTGATGCGACGAAATATCGCAATTTGCTGCACTGATTTGCGACGGCATAGGTCTACAGCGTGCATGCACGTGCATGTGTGGCTTGCATTCTGCCGGACTTTTGTTAAACTGCGACTGTGCATTGTAGGCCTACTATACTGGCTCTCCGTATCGTATGCTCCCAGTTCACGTATCGGTTAGAGTTAGACAGACCGATGGGTTAGCTACCGTATGCAGAAGTCTGGCCATGTACTTTAGTATAGTTTAATTTCATCGTTTCAAAGGCGTTTCGTCCGAAAACGACTTAAAACGACAAGGCTCAACAAACAGCCACTATTATGCAGGTAGGCCTACTCTCTGGCTTGTCAGAAGTCACGTAACACGACGTTATGTAAGCCAGTCCAACAGGGAACAAAGCGAGTCCTGGGGTGCCTGGTGGTCGCACACCGTATGTGTATCTTGAACGGCGCGATGGCATGCAACCTAAGGCGGACAGAAGACTACAATCAGTCACATGCTGCACCTCCGGCTTATACCGTATCAACGTGGAGCTGAAGACGTACGGTAGTTTTTTTGCACAAACTCTAATATGAGATGATGTGGTGGTAGGCCTTGGAAGGACACTAGTAGCCGGGAGTGATGATAAACACTGCGCTTGTTGTTATTAGGCGACCCGCTTGATCGGTTCATCCGTTTTGACACAGCTGATCTCACGAATGTGCACGACGGACAGAGCGTACATCGCACTTCATGCAATGCATCGCGCGGTAAAAACAGGCAGACACGACGTGGCTGACGTGAGCGGCCAGGTTGAGTTTACTGTTGACAATGACGCAAATATCACGAAACACGCGGACAAGAAACGGTTGAATACCGGTGCTGTATATGAGTTGTGGCGCTGTAGTATACGCGGCTGTAACCGATGGACAGATTCCAGCCAAATCATAGCCCAAATGATCTACTTTTTCGCCGCATTTAGATGCAGGCGATTGCTGGTCGTCCAATACGCCAAGTAACTCAGCTAAATCTGTCGGAAAAACTGTCCACAGGTGTGAAGACAGCCACAGTCCTTAACCAGTTAAATGACGTCAGTGATATAGACCTAAAGAAAATTAAGAGTGGTCCAGAGAGACATCCCTGCACCATGGATCATCATCCTCTCCCACTCACCGGACTGCATGGACTCCAACCGGACTGCCTTCATGGATTCTGTACTCTTCAACTGTTTTTTGTTTAGTTTTAGTTTTCCATTATTATCCCACCGCCAGTAAGCAAAGAGGGATTTAGCATCGCGCAGCTCCGTACGTACGTACGTCCGTGTGTGTGTGTGTGTGTGTGTGTGTAACAACTTTGCAGCGCTACGGCGGGATCCGTGCTGTCCAAGCACTCTTGTCGTTTTTTGTT
>Ga0209145_1000348_pt1 | contig 10055 bp, 5 predicted proteins | sample WorMetfiPIANOSA2_FD_187396 | JGI IMG/M metagenome (GOLD analysis project Ga0209145, IMG submission 187396) | Marine gutless worms symbiont microbial communities from Max Planck institute for Marine Microbiology, Germany - Olavius filocauda... | ecosystem: Host-associated > Annelida > Digestive... | reverse complement strand
GCGCGCCGGTGAGGGTCAGGTGAAGCTGAAATCTGACCTATAAATTTGCTACTGAAATTGTGCAATGTTTGTTATAGACCCTAGGCCTACACTACTCACAAACACACCTGATATGTCAAAAGGGGTGGATGTTCCCTAATCAGCAATGGATGAATTCGTTCACAACCGACACAAGACCGTTGGTAGGATTCTTCACTGGTTACCTCCGCCAAGGAGGTTATGTTTTCGGTAGCGTTGGTTTGTTTGTTAGCAACTTTGCACAAAAAGTGCTGAACGGATTTTTGTGAAATTTTCATGGAAGGTGATGAATGGGCCACGAAACAAATGATTAGTTTAAAAGTTTTTGGCTGTGATCCGTAATGATGGTGATCCTTGGCGGAGGTTTGCGCTCTCTGAGTGCTTCTAGTTAAATAAATTTACCGGTACTGATGGCTTGGGTTAGCGGTCGGACTATCGGACTAGCGAACCTTCGGATTATCGAACCTTCGGACTATCTATACAGAACCGTAACAATATCCCGTTCGCTATATTTACGACGACGCACTAATTCAAAAGAGGGCGCACCTTGAGCAATACATTCTAATACTGCTAATTAATTTCAAAGCACAAAACCGTAAAACTAAAACTAACACTAACCCTAACTCCTAAACCCTAACCGATACAGAATGCCAGTCCTGACCCTGATGATAAGATACAGAATTTTATACATTACATGGCAACACCACAAAGAAGGTTACATAGAGTTACTATAAGAAATCATTCGCGGGGGTTAGCGGGTTGGGGTGCGCCAGATCGACGGTCTAAATCGGCGTCTTTGTTTACGTGCAGTGTCGTAAAAATAGACAACTGGCTATTCTTACGGCTCGCCGTAACAATAGCCACTGCCTTTTTATATGTAACAGAGACTCTGTTACATATAACTTGTTACATATAACATTGTTACAGAGTGTCGTTCGAAGACAGCCAGTCAACTCATCTCATGGTCAACACGTCATACGAATTTTTATGTGACGAGTTGACTATGTTTTCATAATTGACAATGACCCATTTAATCAGTAGATCTGAATAACAATTAACAACACTGAAAACTGAAGTAGAACTCCTCGACGAAACGAACACATCCCTAAGCACAGTTAAACATAACGTGCGAGGTTTATTACAGGCATTTTGCTGCTAATAAGAACTAGGTTTATTGATACATTTTACATGTCCTTAATGTGATTTGAAATCAGCCAGTACCATCATCACGTCCTCAGTTGTTGACTTTAAACTTGAGTAGTGAGTACACTACTCACTATACCACTATCTTCCAAATTTAAAAAAAAATGATTTCAACAGATTGTGAACCTTGTACTTTCTATTTTTACCACATTTTAAGTCTCCATAGAGTATCGACTGACTGGAGAAGATCACTGTATCTAACCTTTTTATGATATGTGTGCCATGTAGTTTCATCGTGATGGGTATGCAGTACTGCCAGACTTCATGAGTGAAAAGGAAATACAGGACATAAAGCAAGAATGTAAAGATCTGGTTGATAAAATGGATTACCGCAATCACCGTGCTGTATTCTCTACCACAAAACAATCGGTGACTAATATTCGAATGTTGTGGGTGCATGTTTGTGAAATTTTTTGGAAGGGTAGGCCTTCGGATAACGAACAGCGTTGGCAGAGGTTTGAACTCTATGAGTGTTTTTTTCTAGTTTTTCACTGTTTTACTAGCATTTTATTGTGTCATTTAGATTTCAGTTTAATTTATGTTGACATTAGTAATTTTTATAAAAATCAAACAAGGAAATAGGCCTATAGAATGTCACTGTATTGCTGTTTTAATGGCTCTCTCTGTCACGTCAAGTCCTGTGATGGCTATTTGACATTAAAAAAAGCTGCAGCTACTACAGACCCATGTCACAACCAGTAAATAACTGATTAGTATACAGATCATGTAATCTTGTAATTCATTAACTGTAAAGCATATGTTATTTATTTTATTTAAAGATTTAACTTCTAATGTTCCAACAGTTAATTAATAGTGTGTTATTACATATTGTAATGGTTTAAGTAAGTTTTATTTTGTGTTGATTCTGGAACAGAACATCAGGGATGACTATTTCCTTAACAGTGGAGACAAAATAAGCTTTTTCTTTGAAGATGGAGCACTTGATGAGCAAGGTGTGCTTCAGAATCATTGATAATATGTACAGTGTAGCATATACATTTCTGATATTGTAGAACCAGTGAACCACTGTGTGAAGAACAGAAAACCTGCAAGTCACCTTCTAATGTTTCGTGCTGTTTATTATTTATGATGGGAAAATTGTTTATGTTTCCTATAATCAAAATATTGCTGCTGAAAAGTTGTGATAAAATATTTTTTCCTGGATTGTTAAAATGCTTTTGAATCATATGGTGGACTTTGTTGCTTTTTAAATGTTGTATGTAATTGCATGAGTCACAGTATATAAATAGCATAGAACTAATGATAACAAGAAACCAAAGACTGAATCAACTAATCAACCATGGATATAGATTCACAATAATGGGAACTTGCACTCTTCAAATGTGGCATGCAAATAATAATAAGAACAACAACAACAACAATAATACAACATTATTTGCTTTTTATGCATGTGTTGCATTCTTACATTTCTTAAATGTGATTTTGTGAAAAATGCCTACAATTTTGTTGCTGCAGGTGAATTGACAGTTGAGAAGCATTTAGCTCTCAATAAAATTGGTCACGGTTAGTAGCAGTATCCATTTCACAGTTTTACCTAGCATATGATGAAAATTTTGGATTATCATATTGTTGTAATACAGAATGCTCCTAAAGCACTAATGTATAATTATCTCCATCAATGAAATAATAAGGTTGCCTTGTTTGTCTGACATTCTTTCATAGGATTACCAGTACTGAAAAAGTTGCAGGTTAATTTTCATGACATTTTTGGAAGACATAATCCTTGGGACAAGAAAAAATCGATTAGATTTGGGGATGATCTAAGTCTAGGAATTTTAAAAATTATATTCTGGAACTTAGCTGTCCAGTGTATAAATAACAAATTTGAGAAGTTTAGTTGGACTTGGCATCAGCTGGACCCGTCCAAAATAGCTGTTTTTGAACATACAACTGTGACACCGTGCAGGAGGAATTTTTCTCATCCATGATCGAAGTGTGAAGACTGGGTGTAAATAATAAATAAATATTCACATTTATAGAGTTAATAACACAAAGCTTTAGAGTGGCTGGCTACCTGTCACAGTTTATGGAGAACACACCTGTCTGAGAAATTAATCTTGTAGTATGCGCCCTGATTTCCTGGCATAAACTTAGATACCAGTGCTTGAATGCCAGTTCACACCCTATCAGGCTCAGCATGCACGAGGTCAGTGGTTAAGCCCACTGAGCCAAATTAGCCAATAGTTTTTGTAAATACACTATAAATACACTCATAGCTGAATTGTATGACCCACAGCTCTGACCTATAGCACCTGTGAAATTTGTGCAAATCTGATCAGATTTATAGGGAAAATAAGGAGGTACAGTAACCATGGAGATTCAAACCCACATGCTGTGAATTTAAAGGCGTATAAGTTTGCATGAGATCATGAGATGCTTGCATTAAGCTGTGCTGAACAAAAGAGTTTTGGCTTCTGATGGATGAAGTCCCCGAGAACCAATACCAGGGCTTGTCCCTGGAACCCTCTTCATTTCCCTGACACCTTAATTCCATTAGACCCCTAGATGAAATACCTGGTGCCACACCTGAGAGGTGGTAAGAGATAATGGATGGGGTGTTGGGGATATTGAATTCTCTTGAAACATGTTGTGTGTGATCATATCATGATGGGAGTTGCTAGATTTATTTAATATCTCAAATATAAAAGGAATGGGTACAATAACTCTAAACAGCACTTTTGTACTCATTGAATATCTATTCTTGCAACAATTTTTTGTTCAAAAGCAGAATGCCAACGGGGCATGTATATTCTAGAATAGAGAAGAAAATACTTACACACATCCATTTTACGACCCTTTTTCCAGGTACATCTGGGTGAGCTGGTGCTCTCACAAAGGAGAGACTTACTGGAACAGAAAACAATACACTATGATATGCTAACATATGCATACAGTTAATGAACTTAATCTACTGAATATGTGAACTGAAGTATGGGACCTAAAATCTGAAAAAACAGACATTAGAATTCAGCAGCAAGTAAGCTTTATAACTTTATAAGGAGGCTATGTTGTACTTTTTGTTGTAATATCAGTCAAGTTGTGTGTAAGGTTTTTGCTTATTGATATATTTTGCAAAATATTATGCTGCTGGTGTTAGGCAGTTGAGTGGACAATTCTGACAAACATGATAAAACTGCCATTAACATTCAAACGTCCATTTTTACGTCTTATATGTTGTATGTGTTGACAACAGCATTGCACATGTTTGCTCCAGCTTGCAGGAAAGTCACATTTAGTGACAAAGTCAAGGTTAGTCACTCACACCAATGTGTAACTATATCTGTATACCTTGATTGTTTGAATGTTTGAGTGTTTGACCAGAGATGGAAATATTCTCAGTTGATAACCAAATGCATACATAGTGTATGGTAAAAAATTGTAATGTTAATCTTCTCACATGACAAATGAATTATTGAATGTGGCTTGCTGTGCATTCTTTGTGGTGGCTCCCTCTATCTGGAACTCTCTACCTGCTAACAATTGTTTATGCCATAGCCTTTCTACTTTTAAGCAACATTTAAAAACTCACCTCTTTAGTTCCTTATAATCCACCAGCACCTTTATATCTCTGGATTCTATGGCACTATATAAATGATTCATTATTATTATTATTGTTATTAATGAGCAAATACTCAAGGTTGACTTATGCAGTGTTGTGTTTTGGTGACTCCGGCTGCTTATTCCATTGATTTAGCATGATCTGCTATTTGCAGTATTAATTTAAAACAACTGATAAAAATTGGATTTTAATTAAATCTTATCAGTATTTCTCTGTATTGTTTTCAGTACAGACTAAAAATATTCAGACAGTTGCATACATTGTTGCACATACATAACCAGTTTACCAATAAATCATTTTGTCTTTTAATTATACATTCAATTTTTGTACTGTTGGTTGGGTGACAAGAAGGGCATCTGGCCTGTGAAGTATCTTGTGGGGACCTAGCCTGACATTGAGTAATTGTATAAAAGCAGACCAGTTAAACCGAAACTGAAAGTGGTAGCGCTATTATACATTCAGATATCGAACCAGTTGTGCAGCATAAATAACGTAAATTGGAGTGTTTAGGTGCTCGCTGGTGTATATTTCGAAATCTATTTTTATACATTTCTTAATTTGCATTTTGTCAAAGTTTTATTAAACAAATATGCGATACGATATATGACATACTGGCAGATTAGAACTTGCTGTTTGTTTGTCATGTAGGACATATTTAGGAGACTGCAGTTTGAAGATCCTGTTGTTACACAGAGCATGTATATCTTCAAGGTATTGGTTCGTTATTATTGATATCATGGTTCTGATGTTTCTTCATCAGAATGTACATCAATGGTATTTGCAGTTGGGAGCTATAGACACAAATTTACATTTGTAAATTAATGACTGGTGATATTAGCTTTCACATCAATGAAGTTACTGTACTTGAGCCAGGTGAATACTGAGATGAATGACAATTGTGGCTATACAGTATTGGTTTTTAACCAACTGCATAAGCCAACTCAGCCTGGCTATCCCTTCCTGGGTAGGCACAATAAGTATCGGCATTGGTCATGGCCATGCTAGGCTAGGGAAGAAATGGTATGCAGTAGGCTGTGTATCAGAGACTGCTAGTGTAGTGCCTCTGCAAGTCATGTATACTGGATTAATAGGGTGAATAGCCAATGTCGACTCAGGAGGTCAAACAAATGGATGAGCTGATCCACGGTCACTAAGTCTAGTGTCATTTCTTCCTTTTTCAGTTTTGCTATTATGTTTAGCATGCTACTGTTGTTTAATATTTCATTACTTTATGTTTATGCATTGTAACTTGTAATGTCTAGCCAGTACGGTGCCAAGTAGTTTAGTGATTAGTTTGTTAGGTAATTTTTCATACTTGGTGCATTAAGTCTTACTATTGTTTTTGGCAATAATAGAAGTGTTTGTAGGAATATATATCCTGAGCAGTTTGAACTGTATGATACATCTTTGTTACTTTATGTTAGTTCAAGCCCCCAATTTTTCCCTGCTGTCCAAGGCTATGCTAGATCCATTTCAGCTCTTCCGAATGCAGACCTTGACCAGTTGCTGGAGTGGGATTGTTTTGTGTTGCACAGCCTTAACTTCTCAGTGAATTGAAGCTAAACTCAGTGAACTGAGTACAGGATGATATGTGACGAGAGAATTGTGTAAGTAAAATGAGAGAATGGCACATATCTGTGATATTGTCTCAATATGTTATTGTTGCAGCAACCACACATTGGTGGTGAAGGTACGTTACTGTCTGTGTTGCAACTCTAAGCTCTTCTGTAATTATTTCCTTTATCAGTGCACAGTTGCCAAAGTACTGAAGCAGTACTACTTATTTGTAAACTGTTTCAACTTAAAATTTGGTTACCAGTACATTAAATTATTATAGAGCTGTCCTGAACTATTGATAGACTCTTGCAGAATATTCTTAACTGTATTCTTACCTTGTCGCTTTGGATATAATTCGTTTGTTTGTGGAGTGGAACATTGTGTGCTGTAATGTATCATAACGTTTTTTGAGTGCTGATGACGTGATTGTAGTAATTCCACACCAAGATGCTACGTACCTGGCGTGCAGTCCTTTGCGAGTTGTTGGTCTGTGGTTTGCTTTGGAAGATGCAACTGTTGACAATAGCTGTCTCTGGTTTATCCCTGGATCTCATAAAGGTCTTTCGCTTTCAGTCTTTATGAGATGATATAATGTTAATGTTAATGATAGTAATGACAATAATAATAATAACAACAACTATGATTATTATCGATGTACATCACTGTGGTTTTCTAGCTTTTGCCACAACTAATGAATACGTTTATTCGCCAATGAAGGCAGCATAGAACAACATATATAATATAGTAATCTTTTTGTGATAGTATGGGAACGGATTAGAGAAAATTATTATCATTTAATCAAGATTTATTCAATCAGAAATAAAGGATTAGCGTGTTGTAACGTGCTAAATATTAACATTTATTAGCTAAATGTTAAAACCTGTACAATATTAATATAATTTGTAATAATGTATTTGTATTGTGCATATTTCCTTTAATTCAGTTGAGTGTGTGCACTCCATATATTAGTAAAATATACAGTAAAATGAAAACGAGTTTATAAATGACTTGATGAATATTATACATCTGTGAAGTAACCGCTAATGTAAATACTGAGTAGTGGATTAATTATTGTATATATTTATACATGTAGATGGTGTACACGGCAGCTACCATATGGTCCAAACTGTTAAAGATGGGCAAACAGTGTGTGAGTATGAAGGAAACAAACCTTCCTACGATATGTCACAGTTCGTGCCAGTGCCTGTCAGCAAAGGTTAATATGTGCATGATCACAGTGTATTCTACAGGGTGGCCCAATAAAAACCGTACATTTTTTAGTTACCATATTTTTTCTGTTTATACAATTACAATCAAATGGTTTTTAGTACTGTTATATACCCGGTACAGACAGTATTTGGGACCATTAATTAGTAGACAGTTTTCATGAAAAATGTTAGATATTTGTATTCTTTACGAAGTAACCGGAAATGGACTGCATCATAGTTGATGTCATCTGCAATTCTGCATAAACATGCCACAGCCATAGACATATGAATTATCTCTATGGCCACCGCTAACTTCTGAAGACAAAGCATTAATTAAGGTTTTTACGAGTTGAAAATGGTTGGAATGTTGATTGCATGATACGTGAGTTTCCTGCAAGACAGTGGAAGAGACAAACGTTGTATGATTTAGTACGAAAAATTGACCAAACTGGTAGCACCGATAGGTCGACCGGCAGTGGTGCCCAACTTCATCCCATCTGGGAAGCACTGCAGCAACTGGTCTATCGCCGGAAAAACTCGTGATCTGGAACATCTGAAAGAAGTGCTACAGGATTGTTGGAGGATGATCAGTCAGGACTTGGTGGTTGACACTGCCATAGACCACTAGACGTCTTGCCTTGGTCATTCGGGCTCAAGGTGGACATATGTATTGAGCATCGCCTGAATTAGGCATACACGGATTATGATAAAACTGTGTGAAATACTGCAAAATTAATTGTTAAACTGTTGGCACTGACATTTACAAGGTACAAGATTTCGATTAATTTGCAAAGAATATTTAACACTCGTTTTTTTACATTGTCGCTTGTTGTTTTCTGCTATAATTTCTGAACACTTAGTAAAAACAGTATGATTACCATATATCTGTAATGGCTGAAAAAATTTAGTATCTCATAAAATGTACGGTTTTTATTGGGCCATCCTGTAACTGCCAGAGAAAGCTCAGATTCTCGACTGAGTGAGTGAGTAGAGTTTAACATCCCAGTTGACATATAATGTGAGATTCTTGAGGAGTGTGAGAATGTGTTACATAGTTGTTTGTTAGATACACCTTCACTGTTGGTTGGGTAAGGTAAGGTAAGGGAAGCTGGATTTGTATAGCGCCCCATTGTGAGAAGCTCGTCGCCTCTGAAGCGCTCAGGCATACACATACCTCGTAAAGCATTCACCAGACGGCGCTACCAACGATACCGGTAGTGATAACAGCCGTTTGATTGCAGCTTACTACTCATTTATCGACCCCAAGAGGATGAAAGGTTGAGTTAGCCTAGTTGGCTGGCCTACAGCGGATGGTTTTACCCATATAAATGGTTACCCATCAGCTGCAGGTCCGGTGCAGGCCAGTGAAAGTTCGCTGGTCAGAGACTGACGTTCTACAACTGAGCTACACCGCCAACATCAGGCATCAGGAATGGCGTCCAGTTTGTCAAATATTTTGCTGTAACAATCCCAGAAGTTTTCCTAGACGATTTTTGGAGCAACTAGCTCAACCGACATGAACGTAGGAAAATAGGCAAGTTAAACAAGAAATAAGAGTAAGAGAGCAACAGCAGCTATTATAATTAGTATCATACTAGTAATAGGAATTTCAGAAGTTTGATGCTGTATTAATATCACTTATTCGTTGAAGTAATGCTGACAACACTGGCAAAACGAACAGTTAACTAGGATGACGTCATGTAGGCATAAACAGTGACTTACCGGTATTCAGCAATATAATTGAAAACAATTTATGTGGGCTTCGTGAAGCTGTCAAAAACAGCATGAAAAACTTTGCTATGGTGCCTCATAATGTCTTTACAAAGATCATGATGTTGGAATTTAGTTGTGGGTAGAACAGTAATTAATAACAACTGTAACCATGATCACAGTAGGTAGTCATAAGGACATCATTACACTGGCATCAGCAATGTGGTAGAGATACGAGCTGTTGTTTGGTAATATTACGAAGGAACAGTTTTTGATGGAAGCTTTGTTGCAGGTTCACTGATAGTGATTGACAGCTGTGTTGTGCACTGGAGTGACCGGAACATCTCGGCAAACTCACGACACGTCTACACGCTCCACGTGTATGATGGAACGTCCAGCTGGAGTGAACGCAATTGGTTTGTGGTTTTGAACACTTGACGTTGTCATACAATAATTGAACTGATGCTACTTGCTGTACCTCTAGTGCTTTGACACTCTTGGTTGGGTCTTAACAATTACTCAGTGAACTCAGTTTTGGCGTTTTGCCTATAAAAAATACCACTGCAGCATTCCCCACAGGTTTTGTTTGAGACCTTTGGGAACCAGTGGCTAACCCAGGTAAACGCCCAGTGCTGGGCTGGTTACTTCAGAAAGTAACGCGTTACAGTTACTAGTTACTTTCACCAAAAAGTAACTAGTTACTTAATTAGTTTTTTTTGAAAATTATAACTAGTTACTTTACTAGTTACTATAAAAAGTAACGCGTTACTTTGCTAGTT
>Ga0209145_1000347_pt1 | contig 10068 bp, 8 predicted proteins | sample WorMetfiPIANOSA2_FD_187396 | JGI IMG/M metagenome (GOLD analysis project Ga0209145, IMG submission 187396) | Marine gutless worms symbiont microbial communities from Max Planck institute for Marine Microbiology, Germany - Olavius filocauda... | ecosystem: Host-associated > Annelida > Digestive... | reverse complement strand
ACTTGCGTTACTAGTTACTGTAAAAAGTAACTAGTTACTTGCTGCGTTACTTCTGGCAAATAGTAACGCGTTACTGGGCTAGTTACTCCAAAAAGTAACACGTTACAGTAACGCGTTACTTTTGTAACGCGTTACTACCCAGCACTGCGCCTCGCACTTTTCGACCTTGCAGTTTACACGCACCTCACATAAACACCTCGCACTTTACCTCGCAGTTTACCACCTCGCACTTTCGCACCTCACAATTTTTTACTTGTGTGATTAATTATTTTAAGGCTGGTGTTATGTCCCCGAAAAAATTCGGGGACCATAAGTTTGTGCTTTGGCTATGTCCTCGCTATGTCCCCTAATTTCGGGGACCGTCTATAGGCAGTCGGCTATGTCCCTGAAAAAAAATTCGGGGACTGGGAGTGTGGGACCGTAAGTTAGCGCTTCAGCTATGTGATGTCCCGGAATTTTTTCCATCTGCTGTCAAACCTTGCACTTTTTGGTGCATGAACGAGACTGTGAACTATATAATATACTGTTTTCTTCGCGCTGCGAATCTTTTTCAACTGTTTTTCAAGACCTAGCCTACTTGAACGAATAGCCTTTAACACCTATCCTACATGAACAACTTACATTTTTGCTACAGGTAGGCCTAGATATGCACTTTAGGACATACCGGATAGATATTGCTGGCATTGGAATGTAAATTGTATAACTTTTCTGACTTTGACTCACCTGCCTGTGAGGCCGTGCTTATTAGTTAAATAAAAATTTATTTGCGTAGTGATATTTAAACACTGTCATGTGATAATACGTCTAAAATGCAAAGGAGTCTAGATGCATAACTCGCTGACTCCAACACAAGACGTCATTATAAAGTCGTTATAAAATACTAGCACTATGAAAAATATGTACAGAAAAATCAACCTAGTATATAGCAATAGCATGCATAGTAATTTGATAGCAATACAGTCAATCACACATCACAGTTGCACTTGTCTTTTTGTCATTAGTCATTACGGGAACATTGTGCTGATGCAAAAGTTTAAACGCCTGAATACGTATAGTATAGGCCTATATTTAGCCAATCTACATATACCTCTAGCAGATTTTGTGGTGTGTTGCAATAGATCGCCAGTCTACCATTAGAATTATCGTTTTTACATAATTTTTATGCTGAAAGCAGTTTCTCCTTTTGTAAACATTAAATCCGCAAGCTGTCCATAGTCCACATCAATGTGCATCTTCCACTACGGTACCAATGCATGCAAATGAAGGCCGTACTTTTTAGGGATATGTTGCTTCAGTCCCCGAATATTTTTGAGGACATAGCCACTGCGTTATTTTAATCGCACGTTAATTGTGGTTTTAACACACATTTTGTTTGTGTTATTTGTGATGCAGTAGGCATCATCAAACGACTGAAGGTCATTTTCAACGTGTTGCTGCCACGCCGACCATCCGATGGTTGGCAGCGAGCAAAGCCCTGACGTGCTAACCCTGTTTTCACAGCAGCTGCATAGTCATTTCGACCCTCGGGCCTCGGCATTGTTCATCAAACTTCATACATGCATAGGCCTGTAATAAATTTATAAAGTGACTGGTCAAAATCAAGCTCTCAAGTTTCTGCTTTAAGTTTTCTGGCTCATTTTCCATATTTATTGTAGGCCTACAAGTTTGCCGTCGATGTAATTCAACTAAGCATTGCATAATTCTTTGACTGTAAGTATGTAACATTTCTCTCAACATCAGATCTACACAATCAGCTGGCAAATATTGAGTACTGATGGCCCATTAGGCCACATCGTATTATTTGGTACCATACAGTCACGGCGCCACACTGGTCTACAAAAATGTCAGATACTGACATTGCAATATTCTGTTAACATCATATTGAAAAAGTGATGTCGGAACATCTTATATGCTGAACATACTAATGCAATCAATTGCGTGGAATGACTCATCTCCAAAATGACCTATTTGGCAGTGGACTGGGATGTTAAACTTCATGCACTCACTTGCTGTGTAGTCTGTATGCAAAATAACTCATTTGTTGGTCTTATATTGTAATTTGTTGTTGCTGCTGAAGTTATTGATTCTATTAATATGCAACAGTAAATGATACTTTGTTTATTTTTAGGAATGCAGGATTTGAGCTTTTTAAGGTATGATAATCACTAATCAGGTTGTTATAGTAGACTGTGTAAATTAATGTTGTTAGCAGTGGGGTTGACAGTATTTGTAAAGGCCTGTCTACACTGCCCGACCCAACTCAACTCAACTGGTACTGGAGTTCTGAACATTTTTGCAGCATGACCAGTTGAGTTGAGTCAGGTCATGAGAGTGTTCCCACTGCCCGACTCAACTCAGCTCAGCCACGCAATCTTCAGTCGTGACCCAGTTTTCTATTTTTCCATGTGTGGCCGTGTGGGAAGTAAATAAGTAATTAAATACAATGAAATGAAATTTTCATTTGCAGTCCGTATTGGCCCGGTCAGCCACATCAAAAATTGTGATAATAATTAAACGTTAGTTTAGTACTCTTGTAATAATACGGCAGAACCGTATTTATTGTTACGCAGATTTGAGGCTTTCCTCCCGAAACAGACAGACAGCAAGCCTCAAATCTCCGTAATGGTAAATATACGGTTTCTGTTGTATTATTACAAATATACTAAACCAAGTTTTAATTGATCTCACATTTTTACGCTTTTTATATACATATAGAGTTACGACATTATCTACCTAAATTAGTTAAGGTAATTGATTTAGGCTAGGCTATTTAAGATGAATAACTTAAATAAAAGCAAAAAAAGTTGAAAAAATGGATAGTAGGATTCGAACCCGTACCATTGAGTGGACCAGCGAATAGTGTACACTCTCTGCCACTGGGGCAGTTGCTAGCTTGGCTAGAAATCGTGGATTGAATGTGACGGCCACCTGTCCGCCTGTTGTGATGGCCGCTCAAAAGATTGTATTAATTTACTGCTAGCATCTTACTTTTTCGATGCTTCAATAAATAAAGTAAATCCCAAGAACTGCTGCTTTCTACGAGTCACCGCTATGTTTATGTTTTATTGTTTGGGAATTTCCAATTTGCTGCAGGCTGCTATTGGGCTGCAGCTAAAACTGGACTGGTTGGTAGCAGTTTTTTGACCGTTACCATTGCATGACCCGACTCAACTCAACTAGTTCTGAACATGTTCAGAACTCCACGACTGGCAAAAAACTGGCGAATTTCAGTTGAGTTGAGTTTAGTTGTGTCTGGTCAGGCAGTGGGGACGGGGCTTGAGAGCAGTAAGTTACTGCTGTAACTGTAATGCATACAGACCATTTCAGTTTTATTTAGTTTTTACTGTATCTTTAGTGGATCGACTGTTGAGTAATCTGTCTGCCATCTCTCTGTAGAGGTTATGTATTGTGTATTTGATTTTGGTCCAAAATTTCATGTTTCACCTACATCAGGATAGATCGGTCAATCAGTCAGTCAGTCAGTCATTAGTATTTTTAATGTGTGGTGAAAAATGACAGAATTTCAGTTTAGTCTTAACACGTGTACTGAACTAAAAGAGATAATGGAAAAAAATCTAAAACAAAAAAAAGATCAACTAGAGGACAGGCAAACTCACGCTTGGCACTTAGTTGCCTTTAACTGAAATATGTTTTTGCATTTTGTTACCATGTGACTTTAATCTTTGACTTTTGACCTAATAATGGTGGATTATCCCCGTGGCAAGTATAGTGATTGTAGTTTCAGCCATTTTGGTTCTATCATGCAGACAGACACTCACACACACAGACACAGATGAACACTTTACTCGCACGGCTGTCATGGATTTGAGTAAATATGGTCAGTGCTAAGAAGTTTATAAGTGAATGAAGTTAGTGAAGTAATTATCAGTAAGTGAGTTGATAATTGGCTACCTTAACAGTTTTAAGCAACTTGTAGCTTTTTAACTGTTTATATGAATTTCTTTTAAATTAGTTATTACTTGTTTGTAAATATATATTTTAATGTATGTTATTTATATGCATGATGATTTGCAGTTAGACTTTAATCAGCTGCTGGATGATCAGGGACCGGTAGATGTAATTATTCACAAGTTGACTGACCATATAAATCGTTCATTGGACCATGGCCAAGAAGCGCTCAAGTGGATAGAGATGGTGCAAGTATGTTTATTTTTATTTTTTGTCCCATATTTGATGCTGTCTTATCTTATCGTTAATAAAAAATTTGCCATTAGTGATCACTTTTTAGTGAATTTAATGTTGATGTGTATTGTTATAAATCATGACAGTTGAATCTATAGAATTATCAGGTGATATTTTTGGTTATTTTTGAATGGCTATTAGTTTTTAATGTTCATTTTAATACTTCATTACTCATACTGATGTTTTCTTATTTGGTAAAAATACATTAATATTGTTATTAAATCATTTAAGCAATAATGCTGTATTCTTTGTGGCACACTCGAAATGTTGGTATCAAATTTTGTGTCATTCCGGTGGCTGTCTCTACTCGTCAACGATGACAGAGTAGTAGCATATGAGAGGAGGATCCTAACTCTTACAGCTGCTACCTTTGACTATTCTCAGTAACACTGGGAAACATTTCTAGCTTTTTGATTCTTACTAATGCCTGGCCAAGACAACCGTGTTTAACGTGGACATTCCTCAGTAGAGCTGAAGCTCTACTGCATCAAACTAAGCTAATTAGGTGGGTGTTTATTAACACATGGATTTTCCAGGACATACAAAAGACGTGAATTTGAAAGTTTTGTCCAAAGACTGTGTGGTCGATGCTCATTTGCTTTAAGTTTGAAAAATGTTGGTAAATGAATAAAAAATATAAAAGTAAAAATGCTTCATCTGTGCTGAGACCTGAGTAATGAAGCCACGTTACACATGTTTGGCATTTGGCATGTCGTACTCTAATAAGATGATGCATTTGTGCCAGAGTTATGTAAACGTTCACCCAGAAGTGATTCTGATCGATCCAATTGAAAGTGTGATGCGGCTGCAAAATCGACGACAACAGTATGATTATGTCTCACAGTCCGATGTCGTTAGTAATTGTGAGTATATTTCCTTAATGCTTACCACGGTTCAGATTCTCACTGATCAGATAAAGTCAGTGGACTACATTTTTGTTGGTCAAGTATTTACCGATATGATGTACATAGAACAACAGTATTGTTCACGTTTACAAACACCATAACAACACTATAAAATGGTCGACTATATGTTACTTAAAACTAAAAATAGTTGCCAACTTCTATGCCTGTTGGCCGTTAGTTGCTAATTTAGATCAAAATTGGTTATAATAATAATAATAATAATATTTCTGTGTTGTTTAACAGATTTATATTACTTCGTACCTGCTTTTGTTGAATTGACGTCTTCAAATGCAGAAGAAAACAGACGATTAATCATTGAGAATGGCATTACTTTTCCACTCGGTATGGTAGAATTTCATGGTTTACAATGCTGCTGACCTCTGTCTTCTACAGTTATTAACAGTTTTGCTCTCTCCCTTGTTGATAGCATCTGTGTGCTATTCAGTGCATCATTTCTCTAATCTTAATGTCTTTGATTTCATGTCATTCTTTGTTGATTCCAGTGTTTAGCTTAGTGACGGGACAAAGACAGTAAGTACCGAGACCAAGAGCAAAACAGTGATGGTCAAGACTGAGACCATACAGAAGAAGAAGAAGAATAGTGCGCATGGATCAGGTCTGTTGCTGGGAGCCTTTCGTAGGCCTTTAAGCTGGCGAGGACTAACCCAGTTAAGCTAACGTACGACACACGTCAGTCGGATGGCCGGCTCCATCGTGACCATCGCCTTTAACCGACTAGGCCAGTATGCCAGCAGTCCTGATACATGGCCACTATTATGCAGAACTCGCCGTTTCTTACCTAGCAGTGGCCTCGACCACTGCTAGTACTCATTGTGCCTACCCACTGAGGGATGGCCAGGCTGAGTAGTGTGAGTTAGTAGAGTTTAACGTCCCACTCGACCCAGGCTGAGTAGACCTGGTGGCTTTGGTTAAATACCAAGATGGTATACCCGCGAACAATCACCCATTCCAGCACTAACCGGCCCCAGTGTAGAGCAACTACATTGATCAAGACCAACGCGTTACCGCTAAGCCAAGCAGCACCTCAAGAGACCATGACCATGACAATAACCCTCAAGACCAAGACAGTGAAAATACTACATATCACGAGACGAGACAGTGTCTCAAGACATGCCATCACTGGTGTATCTGTGCTGTCATGATAGCTGCTGTATTTGACAGAGTTTGTGTTGTGTCACGTGCTTTGTAAATGTCTCTGAATAGCAGATGAAAGTACTGTCAGATGACGATTAATGTAATTTGCTATATATTCACATGTATATCAATAATTTTAACACTGATATGGTTCTGTTTGCATTTATCAGTTTCAAAACCACAGAATGTTGCTGGACATTTGGAAGTAGAAGAGGTATGTTGTCATACAGAAAATTTATCTGCATGTGAAATTTGATTTGTTAAATTTAAAAGTTTTGAATTTATTTGACCTCTGTTGTGACACTAACGTATGTTACTTGTTCAATAGTTATGAGTTTCATTGTGTTATTTATATAATAGAATTTCCCATTTTTAAACGAAATGATTTATTTATGAATTTAAAGGCATAAAGTTTACCTACTACACACTGCCAAATTTGTTTGATAATGTGTGATTTTAATAAAATTAAATAATTTGTGTTATTTGTAATATAGGCCCAGTTTCATGTTATTGTTTGTTTCTACTGAGTCACATATGCCATGTCATTTTTGTATCACTGAAACCCAGTTTGGTGTCATGTCAAAACATTTATTCTTTATTTGCTATAATTTTCATAACGATGTGATATTTTACACGTTTCAGAAGTACCTGTAATGTTATTATAATCACGCAGTACTATGTTGTGTTGCCAGATGGCGATTATATTCAATGACGCTGGTCTTGCAAACATCGACCCACCATGCGTTGTTCAGTCATTTGTTAATCACAACGCTCGTCTCTTCAAGATTTTCATCGTTGGGCCTCGGCATTTTGTTGTCCAGAGGCCGTCCATTCGTAACTGTTATCCTGGAGGTTTGTATTCATTCATCTTTTGCTTGATTTAAAAGACTTATTGTTATTCTACCCTGCCATGCTTATTGTGGTATATAAAACTGTTATGTGCTACGACAGTTTACATTCAGTCTTGTGTTGTCTTTCAGTTTCAACCATTGTATGAGTTTTTGTGATTTTTATGAATACATTATTAGTTGCTACAAATTGATAACGGTGCACAACAAAGGCAAGGTTATTATGGGTCACTGTTATAAAGTTACATGAGAGCTGTTAATGACTTTCAGTAACCTTTACTACTTATTGTAGCCCATGCTGACTTTTCCTGGTGTAATTTTGTGATTACTGCAACAGAAGTCCTGAATTCAGTCTCAGTTAATCGTTGCAAACTGTGGTACATGATCGTGACTGTTCAGTGTTATTTAGAAGTTTAAGATGATTTATTTTGTGGACAGTAACTTGAAATTGCTAAAAGAAACTAGAGTACTAAGAGGAATGGAAGTTACACACGTGACAAACAACTCCTTATGTCAACTCTGTCATTTTGCTGTCACATATCGTGTGCCCATTATGTATATTTTATGCTGGTTTTTGGATTTTCTGCATTTTTTCATATTTTATGTTATGGTTTTGGTATTAAATTTAGAACTATAACATACTGATGCTTCAGTGTTTTCTGTCTCTTAGAAGTTGTTAAAAACGAAATTAAGTAATTGCTTTAATTAAGTGTATTATTGTATTATTGGCCGGTCGTGAGTGATATACTCCTGACCGAGCCATACAATCCACTTGCTCACCTTGCGTTTTCATTGTTTTAGCTTACTGTTTTATGTGGATTGTTAAATTCAATAAATAAAATAAAACCCCACATTCTTATCCTTCTGTGCTTATCTGACACAATGCTGGGATTGGGTTGAGATATTGTTCATTGATGTTTTGTGAACACTACACATTGCATGTTGTAGGCGAGAAGACCATATTTTTCAATAGCTGTGATGTTTCAAAGTCATACTCGTTGTCTGATCTTAATATGGTAATTAATTGTTTTACCATTGATATTTCTAGTGTTAATAGCAATGACAGATGATGCTTTGCTAAGTCTGTTAAAGAGTCACTGGCTAGGCTGTACTGGCAGAGAGAGTCCATACTTACTGTGTTAATATGGGATTTGACAGTATATCGATGTCAGGACACTGTTGATGTCCAAAATTTACAATAATGCATAGGATAGCCGCATTCCGTGAGTTTAAACTTGGTTATATGAAGTAAATTGTATAATTTATGTGATCAAACCATATAAAATAGCATTGTTATGTTACTCACATTGTAAGACATGACCCAATAAATAAGATAAAGCATTTATTTTTACTTTTTGTAAAGGTTTGTCAAGTGAACTTAGGTCACTAGGATGTTAAGTTTGCTACAAACCAGTGTCCTGAAGCAGATTTTCCGCTCCATAGATTCTGCAACATCAGGAGCATGTGGAAGTAGTTCTGCTGCATCTGGCCAGTTTCGTTGTCGTGGTGATTTCACTTTTCCAGCATAGATTCATCCATACTGGTTACTGTGCTGCTAGAGTTCTGTGGTTCTGAGTCTGAACTACAAATTGGAGAAACATCTGAGCAGTTGTCAACAGATTTTTTTCTGGCCAATGAATGCCTTGCTTATTGATTACTGCTATTCTTGGCAGCAATTGTGCTTCACAGCTCTGCTGAAATGTTTGGCATTGGACTGCTGTTGAAAGCAGCTGTTTCAGTTGCAGCATCATGCATCACAACCAGATGTATTGGTGTTGAACTGTAAACAAGTTCTGTGTTGCTATACCACTGGAGTCTGCCTTTGTTGCCTTTGTCAGTTGTAGTAACAAATGAATAAATTAGTCACTAAAATTTATATCAAAATTTTGTTTGATTAATTGACTGTTGTACAATAATATTGGATAATTATTAATAAGTTATTAGTGTTTTTATGTAAGTTTGTATATATTCTTTTCTATTGGTTTCTATATTATTTGGCATATGTTGTTGAAAATATGTTTTCCGTCAAAGTGGGAGTTGCATGGTTGAAAATTTCCAAGAACATTTTCTATTGAGAGTTCATATCATAAAATAAAGAAAAAATATTTTGCCATTTACATATGTTTGATAATCTGATATGCCATAGCGCTGTGCTGATGTGTTTAGATGGCTGAAACTGAAGTCGAATATCCTATGTTTGAACCGGATGAGCAGAAACTGCTACAGCTGTCTGCTGGAGTTCAGAAGCAGTTTGATCTTGAACTTCTTGGTATCGACATGATCATTGAAAATGCAACAGGCCGATATGCCGTTATTGACGTCAACGTATTTCCAGGTGCACTGTGTCTCCACTAAAACATTTTCTAGTTATTTGGTGATTATTATTATTATTCCTTCAGTGCTTTGACACTGTTGGTTAGCGATGGGTGTCGATACCATGACTGTAAAACAAAAATGGGTTTTCCTTTAGTGCTTTGACACTATCGGTTGAATGGCAGGAAGGACATCAAGCTAATAAAAATCCAGTGTTTGTTCCAGTAAGTCTGTCCTTCGTGAGAGCACCGGCTCACCCGGATTATCCTGGATCAAAGGGCCGTAAAACGGTTGTTGTTGGTGATTATACTGAGTATTTGGTGCACAGTTGACTATCTGATACATTTACAACTTGCCCCATTCACAAATCCTTCCTACTATAGACTGCTGGTCTTGAGCCCCATTCACAAGTAAGGATGTTAAACTCGAACTTTTTCATAATCGATCATCGAATCGAATCATAGAATTATATGGTCACCGTTTCCATCTGTGCTGTCGCTTACGAGGAGGTGGCCGGAACAGACAAATACTGCTTCGCGAGACGTACAGTATTTCGATAGGCCTAGTGGTGGGCATTCGCAGCCCACCACTGCATAGCGTCGCATGCCTCTGCAGCTGGGGCAGCCAGGTAGCGATCGAATTCG
>Ga0209145_1000346_pt1 | contig 10071 bp, 8 predicted proteins | sample WorMetfiPIANOSA2_FD_187396 | JGI IMG/M metagenome (GOLD analysis project Ga0209145, IMG submission 187396) | Marine gutless worms symbiont microbial communities from Max Planck institute for Marine Microbiology, Germany - Olavius filocauda... | ecosystem: Host-associated > Annelida > Digestive... | reverse complement strand
CCTTTGCAGCCCCGTAAATTTCTATTGCAGACACAGAAAGACATTCAGTTCTAGGATGCAAATTACATAAACAGAGGAATGAATGAGTCCAGACTGAAAGTCAAATTACGAACAACAGACAACGATATCAACTGTATCTCCACAGCTACAGTCGGTTGGGTGGCTTAGTGGTAGAACGTCGGTCTCTGACCGGCGAACTTTCACTCATCTGCACCGGACCTGCAGCTGATGGGTAACCATTCATATGGGTAAACCGTCCGCTGTAGGTCAGCCAATAAGGCCAACTCAGCCTTTCATCCTCATGGGGTTGATTAATGAGTAGTAAGCTTCATCAGCTGGTGCTATAACCGTTCATTCAATCGTGGCTCCCTCTGGCAAACTACGCAGTAAAGGCAGGTGTGATGTGTAACTTGCAGGTAAAACTGTGTGATCCACACCTAAAGCGCCTTAGAGGTGAGGTTCTCACGACGAGGCGCTATACAAATCTACGTTTACCTTTACCTTTACCTTTACAAGTCCAGCTGTGGTTGGTAAGCAGCTTCTTAACAGCTCATGAGCATACAAGGAACTAGTCCATGCTATAGCAAAGAACGTAACACACAAGTCAAGACAGTTTCTGGCATGTGACACACCAGTTAATCACCACGACAACGCACACACAACAATGCCAATTGACACTTACCATGAAGCTCAACCATGTCGTCAATGTTTGGAAACAGCAACTCGACAAAATCTTTTGGTATCGCCGGGTCGTCCAACATCGGTCGGTAAAACAGCTGCTGCATCACTTTCAGGTTACGCACGTGAGCCCTTTCCGTGTAAAACAGTTCTACATAAATATCACAAGCAGCCATATGTCAGTGGTGCTAACTCAAACCACAGATGCTGTTGTATAAATATGGCCAGCAAAATAGAAAATTAGCCCCGTACGGGACTGATGGTCGACTCCTCCGATGTTTACAGTCCGTACTTCCTGTATCTGTCGAAAAGTTGCCAAAAGCGGAAACCTCTTTCTATGTTTTTTCTCAGTAAGTAAACAACTATCAATCTAAATTTTGTTCCAAGTCTGTAGTCACATGACACAAAAACTAGGACAGATATCGAAAATCTCGTCCATACAAAATTTAGATATTGTTCCATAGTTTCAGAACAAGTGGTCATTAGCCAGTTCACATTAAAAATGCCGGAGGAGATAGATTTTGAAAATTGAAGAATTTCTAACTTCAGAGGTCTCGTGACCTTGACCATGACATTGGATCGGGTCATGCAGCATACCGTCGTGCATCACTCATCGACCTCTACCTACACACTAAATTTAATTGAGATTGGAAGAAAAAATTTTTAAGTGTCAACTAAATTTTGTTCTAAGTTCGTAGTCACGTGACACAAAAACTAGGACAGATATCGAAAATCGGGTCCATACAAAATTTAGATATTGTTCCATAGTTTCAGAATCAGTGGTCATTTGCCAGCTCACATTAAAAATGCAGGAGGAGATAGATTTTGAAAATTGAAGACTTTCTAACTATTCTAATAATTTTTAACGTCGCTACCTTGACCTTGACCTTGGATCGGGTCATGCGGCATACCGTTATGCATCACTCATCGACCTCTACCTACATATCAAATTTCATCAAAATCGTTAAAACTTTTTGTGGACAGACGGACGGTGGACATCCGTCTTTTTGTGGACGGTGGACGGACGGACGGACGGACATCCACTTTATTAGGTCGACTCTTCAGAGTCGACCTAAAAATGTGCATGTGCTACGTGATTAAGAATCTAATTATGCAACTATAAAAACTATAAAATCAACACGAGTTTCCACACAATGTAATGGCGTTTAGGACGATAGCAAGCTGGTATGCCTGCAAAAACGATGCTGGCCACTCGATAGAGTGCAACTCATGCCTACTGACCATGCGGCAGTACTAGAGTAGGGTTTAACGTACCACCAAACACATTATAGGTCATATTGGGGACGATTTTTACAGGTCAGATGACCCAACCAACAGTGTTAAGCACTGAAGGACAATAGTTGGTCAGTCCACACGGTAAAGGGCCAATCTCACCAGACCAAGCCCTCTACAAGGTAAAGTGAAGTACGTATAATTTTTAAACAACACTTACATAGCACCATAAAGTCCGAAGATATGATATGATACAGAGATGCTTGGAGGACTGAGAGCTAGGCCCAATGAGATCAAGCCCGATCTAGTAGACCAACGTGAAAGAACTGCTCATTATGACAATGCAATGTGCACTGCTGAAATGCTTCAGATGAGGCTGAGTGGAGGATAGGGGGGAGTGACCATGCGACCTTGACGTCTGACTTTTTGATGTAATATTAAATGGGTAGAAATTGGTAGCAGGATTCATGATGGCAAGTTAGTTTGATAACTGTAGTTGCAGCCGTTTTGGTTCGATCATGCTATCATGCAAACAAACAGATACAAGCACAGACATATGCGGATGAATGCTATACTCCTGCGATTCTCGTCGGCACTCAGTGAAATAAAATAGCAATGCATTTATATCCACTGCAACTATTTTACAACATCACGTAAACAACAAATATAAAATATAATTTCTAGTTACAAAACTATTACAGGGCAATTACTGCATTTTTGTGCTTGGTGTTCAACAACTGCAATTTTTGTACTGGTAATACGACAACAACATTAATATTACTAACAATTGCAACTAGAAGTAAGCTCATTAGAGCACATTACCTCCCTCTGCCACGAATATGTTTTAGTTCACAATGCTAAGTTGTTACACAATACTAGAATCTGGCTCAACACTAAAACCTGTCACATTACGAAACAACTGATTGGCTATAATCGAGGTCAGGTTGCTATGGTAGCAGTGTGACCTCGTTTTAACCAATGGTCAGTCTCCATCATAAGCATGTTGTTTAGTGTTTACATTACAACTTGGACCTCAGAATGCAAAAGAAAGTGAAAAATCCTGGATATAGCTCAAGATCACTCACAAAATCCAACTGCCTTTGGGCTACCAAGTTTCATGAAAATCAGTGGACAACTTTTGAGTAATCTTGTCAATGTTAACAGACAGACAAACAAACACACTCTCTGTGTCGGACAGTTTAAGCGGTCATTAAAGACATTTCTGTTTGGGTCGTGAGATCATGGTGCCTTGTGACATTGGCTTAATAACAAGATGCTTACCATTAACAACCTCTTGCCACTTCTTATCCTTCGGCTTCAGCTTCCGAAGGATATCTTTCGAAATGAAGCTCTCGAGGGGAGGCAGTTCGGCTTCGGTCTCAAAGTCAGAGTCATTAAACTGAGCAGGAACTGGCTCATTAGGGCTTACATCCGGATACCTGGCAAACATACGACATTCTCTTGCTTACCGAAATAGGAACAATGACAATTTATGTCTCAAAATAAACTGCAAGTAAATGCACTTTAACAACTTTGTGACTAGAATTCCGTGTAAGGACTTGACTAATTTTTTTTAAATGTAGTGTGCTTCCCTGCACTGGATACACACTGTTTGATGGGCGACAGCAGGAGGATCCCAACTGTATAAAGTCCTGCTTGAGCAATCCCGAAATGTTCCCCTTTGGCATCCTGGACTAACCTCAAGTACACAGATTAAGCTGGATTTACTAAGGCCTCAAAAAAGCCAGGGAAGTAGGGCTGTTAAAGACACAATGAAAGTAGTAGTAGTAGTAGTGGTAGCAGTGATTGCGGTAATATTAGTAGTAGTGATGGCGGTAGTGATAGTCTGAACATGTACTATAAGGTATTCTGAACAGCTCTTACACGCAGAACAAGACTAGTTCGATAATAATGGAGTGTTATGATCATCATGAATGAATTACTACAACTACCAGGTATGAGCAAAAAAACTAACAATTCAATTTTAAATCTGGGACATAAAATTCAATGGGACGTGCTAACCTTGTAGCAGACGGCAGCATTCCTTCACCAGTCATAATTTCTCTGTGTCACATCATCAAAATGCACTTCACTTACTGGACATTCAACGGCATCAAAATCAAAGCTCTATAATATAGCACACTTGTCTTAATCGAGCAGAATTCAGAACAACATGCAATGCAATACACACATACTCGTTGGCTGATCAGAAGCTACTTAATCTTTGTAATGTAGGCCTAACCTTTATTGGATTTGGCAGCCAAGAAGGCTGGATTTGTCACTGATATAACACACACACGACAGTTCAACAGCCATCCTTCCAGATCAACCTGGATTTGCTGGTTTCCCCTTCACTCTCCCTCTCCACACATCCTTTTAACACCATCCCACCATGTCCTTCGCAATCACGATTTAAACCTACTTGTGCCAAACCAACTTAGCCTTCTACCCTCGGTGGGATGAAAATGACCAGTAGCATACGTAGCATGGCTAAGGACTGAAGGCCTAGTGCGGCTGACTGTGATGGTTTCATATAGCTACACTGCGGGTCTACAAGTGTCCGCTACGATGGTCAATTGATGGCTGCATAACGTGCTGTAGGACCATAAGCTCATGCCATACTTATATCAGCAGCCACTGACAAGACTGTACAGTGTTAAAATGATCATGTGTCTGACTCATGTAGGCATCAATATACAACTAGAGAAGAACTCGACAGAGGTAGCCACTCGATCGCCTAACCTAACCCTAAGTCCTTGACCTCTGACCTAATATTCAAGTGTGGGCGAGGTATGTGTGCCAAGTTTGGCAATTTTAGTTTCAGCCGTTTTGGTTTTATCGTGCGGACAGAATCACAGACAGAATGAGACACAGAGGCGGATGATCGGCATACTCACGCGACTACTGTCGGCGTGAGTAACAACGTGTCCAGACCATAACCTTTACCTAGTGTTCTACATGTGTGAAGAAACACAGCCACCGCGTGACAAAAACACATGTCCCATGCACACAGACACAACGTGATGAGACGAGACTTACTGGTCAGAAATGGCTTCAGGACTGCGAGCGTTCATTTCGTCACTTCGTCTATAGTCATCGCGATCTGAAAAATTAATAGATAATAAAATAACGCATCATATTAAACCGCATTATTCACACACACATATACAGTACTGCAGCATGAAACTACTAAATTACCTTCTACATTTAGAAACTGTTGTCAAAACACAAAACAATAACAGGCACAGACAAATACCTGCAAACATATTTCGGTGTACATATATGCTGTTGACTATATAACACTGTTTATTTTTTTTATACAAAAAATGGCCAATGTTCATCTTGTTGTGTAAAAAGCCTGACTGGAATTACATGTCTTCCACAAAACCATTAGAATGGACCTAATATAAGTAGTTAGATTCACTGACGAAAGATTCAATGTAGCGATACTGTACAAATTTGGCAATTTCGTTAACCAATCCATTTTACATAATAACTAACTATGCTGGAAAAAAATATCACTTTCATACCGTAATATTAATGTTATTTTTGCTTATGCAAACAAATTATACAAATATAAAATGCAGATACTCATGAACAGTAATACATTAGTTTCCCATTAATCAACAGACTAGCTTAAAAATTCGTTATACATACATATAAATTATTAATGGTAATCCACTAAACAAGTCTAAACTGTGTCTCTTAGAGTTGCTGACATTAATCAGCCATTTATCAAGAGTCCTCTTCATTCTCAAGAAAAATATTTTCACAATCGACTATTCTAACAGTCAGAAAATCATACACAGACTAGAAGTCTGTTGTTTTTATATTCAAAATCAATTTATCCACTTTACCCACGGTCACAAATGCAACAAGCTAATTTTAAGAAAATTGTAATTCCCCGACCTGCATATGGTGCACTGCATATGACAGCATTAATCGGTCTGGTGACCTTTACCTTTTGAACTCTTAAATAGGTAAACAGGTTACCCATGTGATGGACTCCCATCCTGCCAATTTTGGGCTTTCTAGGCATTTCCGTTCTCGAGTTAGGTCAAGGTATGCGACAGACAGACAGACAGATGGACAAACACCAGCCATTATTTTACAATGCCCCTCCATACCTCCATAGGGGCATAATAAGATTACGATACAAGACCGCTATGAACATCGTGCGTATAGGAGCTCCTATGAAGATCATACAATTCCTGTCTGATTCTTGTGATTATCGTAATGTCATAAGATCACATAAGCTTGTACCTTCGAGTCTGCACTCATACTGCATGCGTGTCACAACTTCGTTATAATTGTATCATACTCATCATCAAGGCTTCTAATAACTTTAGCATTCGTTCATAGCTGTAACTGCAGACTTCAGAAGTTGAGTGTCATTTTTATATCAACGATACAAACTCATTGCAACCCAGGAACTCAAATAAATAATCAAGCATAAACGACAAGTAACTAAAGGAAACTGGAGGTATGCTATCGTACTAACAAAAACATGCAAGCATCAGCTGCCAACAAATCAGCAACAGGCCACTCATTACTGGTACAGTATTAATGAAATCATGCACAACACATATTCCGAATTTGGCAAAAGATCCTTCAGCTACCAACTGCCGATGCCTTCGATTCAGTGTTACTGCTGACTGGTGCACGCCTTACAAATTACTATATTATTATTGTTATTATTATTAATTAATTATTATTATTATAGAACAGCAATATGGCCAAAAACTGTTGTAAAGTCTCGCTATTTACCTGACTCCGAAAAAGCTGCTGCAAATGGAGGTCCCTTTAATGTCAACTTATCAGTTCGGCTGGGATATGTGGAAAGAGTTGCATGCATATTGGCTGAAGGATCACGATCAGTAACAGTTCGTGTCAGGGTAGACTTCAGAGTTCCTTGTGCTGTTGTAATGTCAAGCAATTGTTAGTCTTACTATACGCATCCTGCATGCTTTCAACAAACTACAAACTTAACTACCGGTATCCTAATGTTTGACAAATAAATTAGAATGCAACAACGGCATGCAACAACTAGGGTGTATTGTTTAAAAGGTGCATACTTTCTAAATTTTTCATCAAATCACTCCAATTTCAGCTTCAAAATACTGAAATGTATTACGCATAATCAGCAGTTCACTTATTAAATTTATATTAAACTATCATTTCAGAAAATCAGACATAGTTCTGACTCATCCGACAGACATCATCTAGTTTCGCTATCCAGAACTTCCGACTATTGGCATTTTGTTCCAAGTTTTTGCTACTTTCCTGAGACTAGTCACCTTGCCACTGCTTTGGTAAGAACTGTAATGGATATAATGTGTAACTGTTAGTCAATAAAGCCATGCACATAACTGCCACGGAACAACTTAAGCCAAAACGAGCTTTTGCATTTTACCGAGCATATCCGGGTCTGCTTTGTCACTTGCAGTTACAAGGCCTGTATCTGACGGACCGGCATCTTTAGCTGCAAATCATTTGAGGTTGACTGCATAAACACTAATGTATTTACAGCTCACTGTTGCTTTCATAACTTACAAATTTTTACCTATAAATGTGAGTTCTAAAATTTAATTTTAAAACAGGTATGCATAATGACAACTGGCCAAGAAAACAGCAGCTACTCAAAACAAAACTAGAAGACTTCAAAGAACATTTTCAAAAGTATGGCTGTAAAAGCAACAGCTTGCTATACTGAAATTAAAAGACATAAAATAACATACTTGAAAATCAAATCAACTTAGTAAAATCATAGCTATATCAAAACCACACAGTAACATCAATTCAAACTTAAAAAGCTAGGAGGAACCAATACCAGCACACACGTGAATTTCAATTATTTTGTATTATCATTTCTGGTTCTCAAATGCATCAAAAAAAATTCCGCATAATTAATATTCATGTACATAAATTTCCCTCAGAAAATTAATCAGGATGGAAAGTTAGCAGAGACGTTGTAATGCCTCCTACTACAAAGTAAACAAGTGACATTTCAGTCTGCTAGCACATAAATGACCTCCTGTAGCCACAGTTATACAAAACGTAAATTGCAAATGATACAACCAACGAAAAATAACTTGCCATTTGTGCCACAATAATTTCAACAGAACTGAGACCACAAAATATAGCCAAACAATAGTTCGGACCAACCACCAACTTGCAAGCTGCATGGGAAATAATTCAGTACAAAGATCTAATTCGGTTACATACCAAAGGATTGGGTGGTTTGTAAGGGTTGTTTCAGCCCCGTTTTGCCAAAGAATCCAGATTGTGGTCGTTTCTTGGACTCTCTCGGGTGAATTCCAGACACGTTTTTCTTTCCGCTGCATATTTCTCTGAGAGCATCCATGCACGTCTTGTGCACATTCTGCTCACATTCTGTGAACATGATGAATATGTTAAGTTAACAACATTTTAAACAATGATAAAATAACCAGGGAACCAAAACGAGCTTAACATCACACCTGAAAAATGCTGATCCTGCTTCCAAGTTGGTAAGCATCAACATTGTTTAGCTTAAAACTTGTGCTGTCAATATTAACAAAACTGCCACTTCTTAAACACAAAATTAAACTGTATACACTTGAATGTAATCTCCCATTGACATTTCATAGATCATTTCAGAGACTAACCAAACATATATCCCGATCTCTATCCAGTTGACTACCAAATCTTGGGCAACAGTGAATCTAGATAAAAGCGTAGGATGTGGACGATTTGAGACAGCATCTGATTGATGTTTGGCTGGAATGCAACAAAGCGTTATTACGATCCCACTGAGTGGCAAAGGCGTCTCCATGCGGCAATAAGGTCAATAAGGTCATTATGAATACTCACTGTGACTCATAAAACAACAAAAACTCTTGCTAGTTTAGTTAATTTTGTTAAAATTTATCATTAATCAATAGCACTGTTTCAGATTGTTTCCAGTTTTCAACATTCATATTTCACAAGGTAGTGTAGTGACGCATTTGAGGTGTGGTGGAATCTTTAATGATTGCTTTACTGCAAATTTCTTCCTGAGTCTGAAGATGAAAGAATATTGAAAATTGGTTAATATTTGGCGAAGCTATGGGTAAAGTATAGTGTCTCGTTTTTTTGACTCACAGAGTACATGCATGATAATAATTTATTATAGTTATCTACAAAATACTGCTTTCTTTTTCTTCTGGACAAACACGTACACACAATGTATTCACTAGGCAACTTGCCTATATCAACTTTTAGCCTTAAAACAGACGGATCCATAAAGTTCTGCCTTCAGTGTTGAGTTCAAAACTGTTACTGTAAAACATCTTAATTTCTCATCTGGCATTCTATGCTCACAAAGTGAAGACGGGTGATTGCTACATCAAAATATCATATAAACTAGAGGGTGGGGTGGGCACTCAGAAGAGTGCATAACTCATGCCGGCCACTCAATTACCTTCAATCAATATGTTTTTTCATTTTGTGACCTTGACCTTTGACCTAATATTAATTGGTGGGCGAGGTATCATGATGGACTATCCCTGTACGAAGTTTGGTGATTTTAGTTTCAGCCATTTTGGTTTTATCATGGACAAATGGAATCAGACACATGCAGATGAGGATGACTGCTATACTCGCTACCGTCTGCGTGAATAATTACCCTCTTCCTGGAATGAATTTTGTGCAATCACTAATCAGGTTACTCACATTCAACAGCAAACATATGCGAGAACAGCATACAGATGATATGAGAGTGTGGTCAACTGTCAAGTAATGCTTACTGGTGCACTGGTAGCCTTGATAGCCGATGCCGCACAGAATGCCATTACAGACATTGCAATAAGTCGTCATCACGTACTGCTGCTGCTGGAAATTATGCGACTTCTGCATTACATTCTGAAATTGAACGCATACTGATTCATCAAGTAATGTTCCTAGCACTACCGTACTAATTTCTGGATTTTTGTTTAACTTCTTGGAGTTACTCCATGTTATGCTGAATCATCTGGAAGTTCTCCCAAAGATAATATTTCGGAATACTGAAACAGACTTTTTACAGTCCGCATGGCCTTCTCGTTGCTGCTGGAAATTATGCGACTTCTGCATTACATTCTGAAATTGAACGCATACTGATTCATCAAGTAATGTTCCTAGCACTACCGTACTAATTTCTGG
>Ga0209145_1000344_pt1 | contig 10092 bp, 4 predicted proteins | sample WorMetfiPIANOSA2_FD_187396 | JGI IMG/M metagenome (GOLD analysis project Ga0209145, IMG submission 187396) | Marine gutless worms symbiont microbial communities from Max Planck institute for Marine Microbiology, Germany - Olavius filocauda... | ecosystem: Host-associated > Annelida > Digestive... | reverse complement strand
CCCCTAAACCCAAAGTGAAACTCCGCCTATGCGTATGGATAACATTGGAGTGGACTGTTGCCTGAGCGAGTTGGAGCAGCTGTTGGTTGTGACGTGGCCTGGCTCACGCACGGTGACGTCACGCTGGTCTGGTGTGGTCTGGTGTGGTGTGGTGTGTTGGTCAACTCTGTTGATTTCCCGATGGTTCGCTCGGCGTCTACGTCTGTCATCCCACAGCGCCCGTCGACTGTGCCTTCATTTCGCGACGTCGCTCGCCCCGCGGGTGTTCATTACAGAAAATGAGTCCAGCGTCTTCATTATGTGGCCACGAGCCGCCCGGCCGGCCGGTCGACTCGTCGGTCTCCTGGGACGTCGCCACCTTGGATTAGATTGCACCGAGCCAGTCCCACGTCGGTCGTATTGCATTGTCCCACGTAGTCGGTCGGTCCCATGTAGGTCGGTATTGTCCCACGTCGGTCGTCCGTCTGTGCGCGGTAATGTAACGAAGCGTCTTGACGCTGTGTACGGAGTAGATTACTGCCTCTACCCGTCCAGCTCGGCTCTACTCGACTCTGCTCGGCGATCCTTTCTCAACCGATACGTCCCTAGATGATGCACACTGCAATTGTAGTGTCGCTCGCTCGAGTCTGTCGCCTCCACTCTACTCACGGGCCACAAAGAACGAGACGGATCACGCTTTTCGACGACCTACAGGACCGCCGGAGTGTGCCCACGGCGGCCGTTCATCGGTGCCGTACGGTTTAATGCGACTTGGAGCGTGCGCACGACGATGGCGCGCTTAACGACGCCACCAAGCGAGCTACAGCAGTAACGTGTAGAGCGAATGGCCGGCCGGTGCGACGGGCACCGCGCAGTGTTAGTTGTCTATGAATGCCTGCGTGGACGAGCAAGACGAGTCAGTCGAGCTATGGACACAATTCAGTTCAGTGACGGTAATGGGCCGACAGAGAGCTGCTGTAAGACGCTGATGACGACAGTTGAGTCTGCCTGTCTGTGAATCTGTCGTCAGGGACATGCAGTGATGATACGCACACGTTCTCTGTTGTACAGCTGCTGTACAGCGTCGTCTCGTCTGCACTCTGCAGTGTCAAATGGTGTCACTGTCGTGCATTCACAGTTGTAGATATTTGCACGAAATTGTGGTTAAAAGTCGACAGTATGTTAAAATAACCACCGGAAATGAATTCAAAATGGCGGCGTTAGCGGTGAAGTGCTACAGACATTTACAAAAATGTCAAATTAGGAAGGATACAAAAGGAGAAAAGGAGTACTTATTAAACATATAAACTATGCAAACTAAAAGAAGCAAAAATAACATAGAGAGACAAAATAATGACTTTGTAATAGCATTTGCTTAATGACGTCAACGGTTGCGTAATTATACTTACGCTGCAGTTGTTGTCTGTTAAATAAGCTAAATGTTATACGCAAGTAAAGTAGAATTTATGTCTGCTTCTAAAACGAGTTCCTATTCTCAAATCTCTTGCAAAAAAACTGCATAGTCTATCTGAAGTTATATAAGCCACTACTATAAAACAGCAAAAATTAAAATTAAGTTGTCAATAGCATAAGCATTATGAAACGCGTGCGCTAGGTTTTAGGCCTACGTTCAAAGCTGGCGGCTGACAGATTTAAATGTGCTAGTAGGCTACACGTATTACATATATTTATAATTGACAATTTAATTTACTTTTTGCTGTTTTAAAGCGGTGGCTTGTTATCAACTTTAGATAGACTGCATGCAGTTTTTCTATATTAAGCCCGGTTTCCAGCTAAACACACGCAACGCACACAACGCAATCGATTGCGTTGCGTGCGTTAAGGTGGAAACCACGCTTAAGGGTAAGGGTGGGTATTTTTGCCACCATAACTAAGGATTAAGGAATTTATATTATAATATCCATGCGTATGCTTTTGTACCAGGAATTTTATTAGCCTGCCAGTAGATTGGCGAAGGTTGCAAGCAACTTTGTGCATAGGAAAAATATAAATGCTTCTTCATCTTTTTATTCCAAAAACGCAAAATACAAAACGTGGCATGTGGCAAAATTACACGCAAATGCGGGAATTTTCGCCAAAAGTCCATGGGGTTGCGAAATTAGACTACCTCATATGATTAACGTTTTAATAACATTTCGAAATATTAAGTAAGTTTATTATGTCTGTTAGGCCTATGGTGTAGCTTGTATGGTTGCGTTTGACACCCATAATTAAATGGATATGATGATGATGATGATGAAGATTCTGATTATCTAATGGAACGTTGTCGTAAACTTTAATTCGTTTTATTTTGGGCCAAATGTAGGCCTAGGCCTATTAGTGACATTCACATACGCACGGTATAGGCATAGGTTTAAAGACATTGAAATCGAAATCATATTATGAAGTAAATTTTAAATCTACTCATGTAACCTATATACACTTGCATTCGCAGCAGCTGTTTCAGATGATTAGGCCCATCCAGCATAAAATCGACACAGTAAGCATAGGTATACGCCTAATTATTTAACACAATGCAGACCTTATATACAGGCCTAAGCAACATTCTCCTCAGTCACTGAAGCAGAATTACAGAAATAACACTTAACTAAGTTTTGTGCTGTGTCACAATAGGCCGAGAGCCAGCGCTATCACACTAAGCGTATAGCAACTAGAGATGCACAGCACAGGGTTTAGTGGTGTTCACAACTAGCCTTCTTCAGGTTCTTGAGCTGCTCTTGCTGAATCTACCTGGTCTGGGTTAAGCATATGTTTGTCACATGGCATCGGGGATTTTAAAGGTGTAACATGTTCCAGCCGGTTCTGCACTCCTTGCACAAGGCTTTCGCACTTCAGGTGATTCAAACGGAGCTCTGGCCACTTAGTCGGAGGTATAGCAGTCAGTAGCAGACATCTGAGAAGCTGGATGATGACGATCTGGACGCTCGATGGGATCCGATGGTGCGAAAACAGTGTCGATTATAACTTGCATGTCATGCTGATTTATCGGCTAAATTCCCGTCTCCCAGAAGCCTATTATAGCGCTATTCCTGTTAGCAGACTTATTAATGCCGGGATGTAAACGCTGCATAGAAAGGCTATTTGACCCACAGTGAATAAGTTATAAGGGCGGCAAATTTCGCGACGTGGTGGCGAAATGAGCCTATCTGTGGTGTTCCTCAATTAAACAAGTTCTGCCCACGGTATGGCCTTGAACAACGCAACGATTGCGTTTTCTCATTCTCACTCTTTTGGTTTGTCTATTGAATAATATTCACACTATTGGTTTACAAGTACAACTGTTACAGCCATTACGCAAAACACTATTTAGACCTATTTTGTCTGTATATTACAACAAAGCAATACAAAAACTACGAAATCTGCGTTAAACAGCAGTACATACAATCTGCTAATATGGGTTAAAATGACGTTTGTAATCCGACAGGCAACACCATCGAAAAATACACGAGATTTGTTTTACTATCGCTGAAATTAGCTATGGCGAAATTACGCACCCTAGCGAATATACCACCCTTACTCTGATAATATAGAGTGGAGAGAGCTGATGATGTGAGGCGCGAGCGAGTGAGACCAGCGAGCGATCCTAAGTGAGAGGAACATATCGATTGCCCCCGACTGACTCGTCAGTGAGTGGAGAGCGAGCCGGCCGGCCGGCGTGCTTCGTGGTCAACTAGGGATCGAACAGTCCCATTACCTATCGTCTGCCACGCAGTCGGCGTTGGTGTACTGTCCCCAGGGACCGTCAGCGAGTGAGTTCGCTGCTGGCAAGTATAGGATCGGTCGTTCGGTCGTTCTTGGTCCGTCTGTCTGATCGTCACAAGCCGCGCTGCCGGCCTGGCGGGATAAATAACTTGGAGCGACTGAGCGCGCGCTCGTCGGCAATTATCACCTCGACTACGGGCGACGTCCCGTGAGTGCCATCTACTGGCGGACACGACTTCCCTCCACTAGCGTACGTACGTCTCATCTGCTGAGTGCTACTGTGCCATCAGTTCGACGACGACGACACGCCAGCGCCGCCGCCGCAGCGCGGTGTGGTGTGCGTATAGTTTGTGATTAGGACGAGACATCAAACACACACACACGCTGGTGATCTGCGCCTCCGAGGAGCCGTGACTGCCGTGGAGGCTGCAAGTGGAGGCTGGAGAGGAGGGAGGGGCGAGGCACGGTTGATGGATGAGGTCCCTCGATGATGAGAGCGGTAATAACTGAACCAACTGTGTCACGTGGACACACTGGACACACAGAGACTTGACATGATCGATTCACTGCACTGCGCTACAACAATCGCTTAACTCAACTGTATGTCTGTCTGTCTGTCTGTCTGTCTGTCACAATGGACGACACGTAGCCATACATTGCTATACATCACGTCTATATAACAAGCTTCATCTCTCGCTTGAATCAACTACAACAGAAACAGTCCTGCTGTAAACAACTACAAACAGTCTTCGTCACACACACACACACACACACACATTTACAACTGTAGCCGAATCTGTCACGTCACCACAGCAGCGGGCCGCATATTCAATTGCATTGCATTGAATCCGTTTCGTCCGTCCGTCCGTCCGTCTGACAGTGGTGTACAGGCACCCCATAGCACGACATTCGAGTCCAGGAGGTCAAAGGTCAAACATGAGAGACTAAATAATGCCATTAGTAAAAATGTCATATGCCAAGAAATATGACACGGTCAAATCCAGCAGCAGTTGACACAGTGGAATGCATTCAGTAAGTTACCTTGCCGTCCCGTCACGGTCGCACTAACTAGGCTCTAGGCTCCATCGGCGTCAGAGGTTGATTTAAAGTCACGTTATTATCTTTTATATTTTGGGACCCGCTCCATAAATTTGGATTTGGTGAAGAATAAGCAGTTCAGAGGTTGCAGGGTAACGAATGTAAGACGCATATTCAAAGTGTCAATACGACCCCAAGAAGGGCTAACTTCAGACTAACTGAACAGAATTAAATTTCCTCTTAAATGCTAAATCTCCCCAGTGCAAAATTTTGTGCAGATCTAACCACAGTTTTTTCTCTCCCCATATGCGAGAAATAAATATAGCTCCTAAAATGTTCGTTTTTTGGTTCTTCAAAGAGGCTACAGCCGAGGGCCCAAAACTGATCTTCACGAAAAATACGTCAAAAGACGTGGTCCCACGCAAGGATGTGCCTTTTGGGGTTTTTGAAAATAAAAACTAATATTTAGACCATCATTTTCGCGAAAAAAACACCATTTTGGGACCGATTTTGGCGGTACTAAATTGGCCGAAAACCACTTAACAGTGGGGACGCTCGTGAGTAAACTCCCCTTAATCGTCATCGTAGCCCCACAAAAGTTAAATAGTGAATAGGCAAAGTGGGGTCGGGGAATCCAATGTGGGTTCCAGAGACTCCTACTTATAGATCACAGCTGATACGGCGCATGCTGAGTGCCGATTTCACTATTAAAATGGCCTATGCAGACTACTTTTGCTATTTAGTGGTCATACCATCAACATAGAGACACGAAATTTGTGGGTAATATGCACAGATGTAATTCTACAAAAATAACATTTTAGGGTCACAAGGGGTGTGGTCATGGACACGTAACCTACTTCTTAAATTTTTAGACCACCTCCGTAACTTTTGAATAGGTAAAGGTGGACACTTCGATTTTTCTTTAAGCGGTCCTATGGGAGTCATTCATCGGATGATGAATTTCCCCCTAAAGCGGCATGGTCAGGGTCACGTGACCTACTTTTTTAATTAATCGGACAAAGGTATAGACACTTCGTTTTATATCTTTATAGATCGGCCATTTTGAGTACTATACAATCTGTTACATGGCAATTTCAGCTTTCCGGTTGGTTTCTTTTGCAATTTTTGTCATTTTCACAGGGAAATTCCCTATCAATGGAGGGTATGTTTGGTTTATTTGTTGGGGTCTCTTCAGGGTACCATATAAGTGTAGAAAAACGGATAGAAATTTAGGATTTTCTGTCGATTTCTTCTGTTACTTGGCTGTTTCAGCGTTTTAGAGAGATTTTTTTGTTTTTTTTGGTCGTTTTGCGGTCGGTTGATTTTGTTAGGGTTTCCAAATGCGGTAAAAATACTTGTAAATTTTGTTAGGGTTAAAGTCTCGCATGATCATTTTTAGTCAATTTTTGATCATTTTCTGGACAAAATCTATGCAAATTCCCTATCTACTGTGATTATTTCTGTGTTATATTTAGTTGCGTTCATTTAGGGGAGGATCAAAGTGGAGAAAAAGTTAGTGAAATTTAGGGTTTCTATCGATTTCATCATTATGGATGATGAATGATTGACTCCCAAATGGTACGTGACCAGGGTTACGTGATAAAATATAATATAATTAAAAGCAAATATAAATGTAAAATAACTTAACAGTTTAAAACGGTGTCTAAAGACGACCCTGGTTTAATCACACATATTAAAACAGCCATAATAAAGAAGGTGGTATTACTTAGCATCACACTAGGCGATGTATATGATGCCGGATAATACCACCTTTTTGACTTTTGCTGTTTTAGTTGTCTAATTTAACCAGGGTCGTCCTTACACACCGTTTTAAACTGTTACGTTTTACATTTATTGGTGTAGTAAATGATTGATATTACTAGAGCTGAGAGTGCGTTGTGTTGACGACGTAGTACCGAAGAGCTGGACGTGCACATGGACAGTGAGCACGTAGATGAGCAGTCAAGTTCGAGGTCATTCATCTGTCCTGACTGCGGGCTTGGAGTGGAGTCAATCGCTGCGTTGACTGTCCATCTACTGACACACGCAGAGCTCCGCACCGACCCGTCATCACTCGACCCGTCATCACTCAGCGACACTGAGCATGACGCTGAGATGCCAGCGACCTCGACGTCCAGTAGTCATGATGATGATGATGATGACGCAATGGACGTTGACGACTGTCAGACGTCAGTCAACCACGACCAGTCTCATCATCGTCACCATCACAACCAGTCGACACATGAGTCAGTAACTGATGACCTTGACACCTCGGCTCAAGGTCATTGTGACACTGAAGGTGACGAAGAGCCACAATGTTTAAAGATCAGTTGTCGACAGACTGCAACAGAAGACGTGCTAGAAAGTGTCGTACGGCTTGAGTGTCCGTATTGTCAGCGCAAGGACTTCGACTCGGTGGGACCTCTGACGTCGCACATCCGTACAGCTCATGCGCGACCGTCTGACAATCTCTTCACATGCGGCACTTGTGGTCTCGCGTTCGCTACAGTCATCAAGCTGGAGCACCACCAACGCGCTCAACACGGCACACCCAACAGCACGCCGGCAATATCGGCAGCGTCGTCGTTGAGTGGCCAGACTTCTCCGACTGTCGACGGGCGCCGCTGGCTCTGTCGTTTCTGTCCAGTACAGTTCTATGACGCTGAGACACAGAGGGACCATGAAGAGACGATTCACCTCAGCAGAGCATCAGCTCTAAGTAACATTCTCACTCAGCTGTCATCGGCGTCTTCCGTCGTCTTCTGTTCACAGTGCTCTCTTGGCTTTCCTCACATCTACGCGCTAGCAGATCACATGCACCATTCACACGGCTATAACACACGCACGAGACCTGGAACTGCCGCCCATGACAGTCAGTCACCGTCACTATCAAGCCGCACCAGAGAACCTGTGAGACCAATGGCTGTAAGAGCGGACTCAGTGGACATGAGCCGGCGTCCAGTGTCCAGTAAGACTACAAGTACGACTGCAGTGTGCGCTGAATGTTCAACGACGTTTGACAGCGACGATGAACTCGAGGCACATGTGGCTTCGGCACATTATCTCAGTCTTGGCACAGAGTACGGCTGCACGAGCTGTCTCAAGCTGTTCGCCATTCCTGAAGACCTCCAGAAGCACCTGATGGACATTCATGCGCACCACCTGTACCGCTGCACGCTCTGTAAACAAGTCTTTGACTCGAAGGTTTGAACCCACTCATCTCTACGCTACGTATTTGTAATGATATAACAAACAATTCATTTCATTTCAGTAAGTCAGGAATTCAGTTGTGAATGTGAAGTCGTCAAGTCAAGTAGACTTTGTTAACGAATGACAGTAGCGTCGTTGAGTGATGTGACGATTGTGAAGAGCGTTGTTGTCAATGTCATGTATTAGTAGTCACTCACTGAGACTGAGTAATGTAGTCTAGTTGTGTGGTGCATGTTGCAACGACAGGTCAACATTCAAGTTCACTTTGCCGTGAAACACAGCAATGAATGTCAGGTGTACCGCTGCAGTCGCTGTTCAACGGTGTTTCACTCTGAGATGGAGTGGCACCTTCATGTGCGAGTGCATCACCTCGGCATGGACAGACCGTTCCGATGTCTGTTCTGTCGCGAAGGCTTCACGACAGACGCCGACCTAGCTACACATGTCGCCACTCACAACAAGCCGTTCTCATGTCCTGTCTGTCGACAGTCATTCCTTGTCGAGTTTCTACTTGACAGACATCTTGAGAGTCATCATCGATGTCTTGATGTCGTAGCGCCGCCGCCAGTGATGACGCTACCTTCAGTGCTCGCGTGTCTACCTCTAGACACAGCTGCCACAGCCAATGTCCTCTATTCACAGGTGATTGTTGTGCTGCGCCCAGAAACACATTCGTATTCGTTTGAGTTCAGTGTTCGCACATGCGCAATAGTATTAATGTAGTATGGCTTGTAATGGCGGTGCAGTGTAATAATAGAGTTGAGTTGTAATGGCGGATTGTAAGTTGCACCGTCTGGTAGTTGAGAAAATACATTGGTGAGTTTTGGTTATCCATTGTGGCTAAGACAGCATTCGTGTAAACTGCAAACGCGACAACCCTGTGCTGAGCCTAGTCGTGATAAACAGTTATCGCCATACAACAATTACACATATCTTTTATACGCCACACTGGCGCCCCACATTGGGCGCCCAACGTGGGGCGCCATTGTGGCGCCCAACGTGGGAAGCCCCACGTTGGGCGCCAGTGTGGCGTATAAAAGATATGTGTAATTGTTGTATGGCGGTAACTGTTTATCACGACTAGGCTCAGCACAGGGTTGTCGCGTTCGTAGTTTGGACTCTCTGAGTGCTTTGTAGTGCACTCAGCTGTTTGGTTGTCAGGTGACGTCACCGAAGTGTGTGGAAGCGCTGCGTGCTGTCTTATCTCCAGTCAAGCGTGAGGGCTCAGGGTCGTTCTTGCGTGATGCCAGTCGGCCTGACGACGACCAGCAGCTGCAGCATAGCGCCACTACTAACACGTCTCAGACCAGTATAGCACAGAACGCAACGACAGCGCAGACCAAGACACATCATGCACAGACTGCGGCGTTGATGTCTGTGGCCGCAGACAAACTGTCTGCGACAGCTACAGGGATGACGTCGGCTAGCGACAAGCACGCTCAACAGTGCGTCTATTGTGCGCAGTCGTTCAAGACCAAGGGTGAGCTGGAACGACACGTTAAGTCGACACATGTAATGCCGACGACTAGTCAGAAATGCAACATCTGCGACGAGGTGTTTCCTAGCGCTGCGGTACTGGCGGAGCACAAACTGACTCACTGCAAGGTACAGGCACTGAGCACAGAGTCACGACCGACGGTATTAATACCGTGGGTCGCGACAGAGCACCGTTTGCATAGTGTTGTTTGTCTGAGAATTAAAATGATAAAAAACAGTGAAATAGAACAGTGTTCGAGAAAACGTACATGTATGCAACAAAGCAAAAAAAAACGTAAAGGCACTTTTTATTTTGAAAAAAACGCAAAAAACGTAAAAAAACGTAAAAGGTAATAGCATGTCAAGTTTTGGAGACCTCTCAATCAGTTTTTACGTGCGTCAGCTATGCTGAAGCACGTAATAGATATAGGCTGGACGTCTGTCGGTCCGTCTGTCCGTCCGTCCGTCACATGCTGGTACTGTATCAAAACGGCTGAACATATTGTCATGCTTTCTTCATCGCACGATAGTCCATTCATTCTAGTTTTGTGCGTACCAAGATCTTCACGAAATTCCGACGGGGTCACCCCCCGCGGGGGCGCTAAATACAGGTGGGGTATAAAAATTGCGCGATTTTCTACCAATAAGTCGCTATATCTCGCAAAC
>Ga0209145_1000343_pt1 | contig 10097 bp, 3 predicted proteins | sample WorMetfiPIANOSA2_FD_187396 | JGI IMG/M metagenome (GOLD analysis project Ga0209145, IMG submission 187396) | Marine gutless worms symbiont microbial communities from Max Planck institute for Marine Microbiology, Germany - Olavius filocauda... | ecosystem: Host-associated > Annelida > Digestive... | reverse complement strand
TGTCACCTTGACCTTTAACCTTTTGATCTGGTAATTGGTAGGCGAGGACTCATGATGGACTATCTCTGCATGGCAAGTTTGTAGTTTCAGCCGTTAAATTGGTTTTATCAGACAGACACGGATGATAGCTATACTCACGCGACTCCTGACGCTGTGAGCAGGTTACCCATCCCCCCAACAAGTATTATCATAAGCCGTCATTTTCAAAGGTAACGAGTATTCTGCGGTTTTGTATCTAATATGGGCTGACTTTTTTGTCAGTTTACTTTGTTGGTGTGGATACAGCCTGATGTTTGTATGTGTGTATTAGTTTGCACTGCTGATATAAATACAGCCTGATGTGTGTATGTTTGTGTGTCATTTTGAGCTGGGGTTAGGGTATGTACTATGTATGGGGTGAATGTGACTTTCATGTCAACTGGCTACATGTATCACGAATACGACCTACACACTGGCGACTGAATGATGATTTTGATATCAACAGCGATGTTGCCGTTTAACACGAAATATACTATAGATGTGTGTGTGTGTGTGTGTGTGTGTGTGTCAGTTTGCCCTGCTGCTGTGGCTGCTGACATACATTGGAGGCTGGTTTAATGGAATGACTCTCATCATCATTGGTCAGCATTTATTCACGCATTAAACATAAGTGATTTAGTACTCTAACTATTTCCAGCACAGCTAAAGCTCTTGTGCGTGGAAAAATTCATCAGTAAATGAAAAAAAATTGAAAACACAATCAATATCATGTGAAGAAGAAGGAGAAGATTTCCTTGTAGACTATGAGGTGCATTGTGAGGCAGCTCTTCCCCTTTGTAGCATTTTGAGCCAGCAAGGGTAAGCTAGCATATGACCTACATAATGGCCAGCGGCTTTAATTTATTAGGCCAGTATGCCAAAAGTCCTGGTAACTGGGCCTACTATTACGAAGACTCGCCATTTCTTCCCTAGCGGTAGCAGAGACCATTGTCAGTACTCATTGTGCCTACCCAGGGAGGGCTGGCCAGGCTGAGTAGGCCTGGGTGGCTTGGTTAAATACCGAGATATCATACGTGTGAACGGTCACCCATCCTAGTACTAACCCAGCTTGGCACAGAGTAACTTTGTTGATGTGTGCAATGCTGTTAGCACCAAGTCAAATGCCACCTGTATCATATGCCATGTCCAGTATGTTGCAATGCAGCCAGACTTGTCCAGTATAGAAGTCATGTGCTCACCATTTTGCAAACTTTTTGAACAAAATACAGGGACCGGCATGCTAATGAACTTCTTGTTCATCGTTCTTGTTCACAAAAACATGTGATTTGAACTTTAATTATGTTCCACAATTGATCTCTCAGGAGCTGACGTAACATAAGTCTGTGAGAAAGTGATGAGCGAATTTAAACTGTACAAGGAAGCTAAGGATTTTCATGCACAAACCAGAGCTGCTTTGTACAGTTTAAATTTCCTCGTTGCTTCTGCATAGCTTTTGCTTAAATTCCTTGTAGCTTCCTCCGAGACTTATTGTATTTGAGTTGACCCCTTAAAAGGCGATTAAAGCACGGTGAGTTTGGTTTTGTAAGGTTTAGTTGTTTGGGTTTCTTGAGTTTATTTGAGTTGTTGTAGATTTGGTTTATCAGTACCATACCATAGCCAGGTGATGCCTGAAAAGGCTCTTCATCGAATTGACCTTTATGTTTCAAGTTGGATGTTAAATTCTACTCAGTCATGATCTTAGTGACTTAATTTCTGCTGAACAGCTTGTTTTTGTATGCTAGTTCTTCATATGACAAAACTTAATATTGCCTGCTGCCTTGTACGGTATCAAAATTACAGCATCTCTGAAGTCACGACCTTATGGCACTTTCGAAATGAGACTATTGTTATTGTTCGATGTGTTCTTTTTATTTGAAATGTTGAAAGTCAGCCAAAATTTCATCTTCACGACATAATCCATCTTAATTTGTAATAGTTGTCACAGAAATTGTTTTGTTTATCTGTCTGAACTGTAATGATGTTCTTTGTAGTGTAATTACTGTGTAATTTGTGCGGCTGCCGATGGTGTAAAATGGACTGTCTGTGGCTATTGCAGGTGACATTGTTCTGTTCTCAGTGCCAAAGGTCTATGAGATGTACCAGGTACATGCTACAATAGTCTTGCATTGTGTGTCAACAAGTAACATTGCGAGTCGAGCTTTTTCCTGCTCGAGTACTGTATTGAGTATCTTATCGGATTGAATACCGACTGATACCAGATGTTACAAAGGTAATGACAAATGACCACCGATCACAGAAATAGCCCTGTATTATAATACAGGGCTATTTCTGTGATCGGTGGTCACTTGTCAATCGGGTGTACTGAATTCAATGGCGGTGTCAGAATTTTGACACGAAGTGCACACTGCACAAATAGCCATTTCTGCACATGTGCAGTGAAAATGTGGCAAAAAATCGCTCAGTGTTGTAATGTGGCAAAAAATTTGCTAGTAAATATGCATAAAAATTAGCATAGAAAATACAAAATAGCCTAGTTCAAGCAGCTTGAGCTCAAAGATAGAGCTTCAGCTTTTCTTGAGCTCGAGCAGCTTGAGTACTTGGAATAGCCCTAATTGCTGCTAAGTGATTATGAGATTTTGTAAAAAGTTAGTAAGTAAGAGAATTTATACACAGTGTCACAGTATCAATCAAGCAAGTGGTTTTAATAGTCACTTACACAGTGCGTAATTAAGCACCCAACATAATGGATCTGGAGCAACATGTTCCGTACATACAAATGTGACACTGTTAGCTAGGTGGCATGTTGCATATCTACACACATGTACATTTCACTCGAGACCTTTGGACATTGGCGCCGGAACCTATTCGGCACACACTGCCAAAGCTCTACCACTTTTTCAGCTGGTACGGCTGTCAATGTAAAATGCCGTACCACTTTTCAGGCCCACGAGTCATTTAATCACCGGTGTCAGTGACACCCAGTCCTAGCAGCTAGAGCTAACAAACTTCTTGTCAAGTATGTCAGGAACTTAAAAGTCGTGAACAGTTGTTTTTTTATATACAAATTGACAATTGTATCTCACGTTTATGATTTATGCTATTACGGGCATCGTTCCTATATGATAATGTCAATTTTTCGCTGTACACTGGGTAAAAAAAATCACATTTTTCTCTACCAGTAGCATTCTGTGACCTAAAATATACCAAAAATACGTTTGAGGCCGGGGCTTCACCCCTGACGCTGCTGGAAGAGCTTACGATGCTCCCCAGATCCCTAGTTGGCTAGGGAGGGGAAACCCCTCCCCAGACCCACCTCGCTCGGCGCATTCGGCGTGCTACTGAGTTGTACCACTTTTGGAAACGTTCCAGTGCCTTTGACTTTGGAGAACCAGAAATGTGGAATGAATGATGGATATTAAAATGGCCGTGTGTCTCTTGTATCCGTGTATATGTATAGCAATATCAGTCTGTAAAGGCAAAGCTAACAGTTAATAACACTGACAAGCACGTGCTTTCTGCTACAGCAATACTAAAGAATAGCTAATATTGTAGACATGATGTCACTAAACACCTGCTTGAACCGATGCTGTAACATTAAGTAAATAAGTAATCATTATTTTTATGTAGTATATTAATTGCAGCGTAGTTAATGGTCGATTATTACACAACAACAACAACTACCATTTTGTATCCATTAATGCAGGATAACCCGGGTGAGCCGGTAGCATTAACAGTTGGACACATTAACCCCTGCTATCATCATTCACTATCCTCCTCAGTAGCTCTGCCTTTACACTAGCTATTCTGGATTTATTGTGGCTCCTCCTGGTTGGTTGCTGGGACTCTCTCACTGTGTGACCACTAGCTGTCTTGCCACACAGATGACAGCAAGATTGCATGAATTATCCCAGTGTCCCCCAGGGTTTTACGCCGGATGCCCTTCCTGTTGCAACCCTTCCAATTTCCTAGCTTGGAACGAGCACATAATATGCTGTCTTGCATACCCTCATGCCCGTGGCTAGGTTTGATAATGACACAACTATACATAGAAATTTCTGAGGTTTTGAGAGATTTAAATATGTTCTTATTTTTGTCACATTTGAACTACATGCTATGTGAGGTAGAATATAAGTAAAACTTGTTTTTAAGTTTATTTTTGAGCCACCCTAATTATGTGTCATATGATTAGTGTTTGTGCTGTTTGACAAGCTAGTTATTGCTGATTTCTGTACAGAGTCAGATTGATGAAGCTTCCAAAATGATTTGTGTCAAACTACAGGATGTCTGGAAACAGTTAAGTTTCAACTTTAATTTTAATTTAACTTTTACTCAAATTTTATTTATTTTTATTTTTTAATTGAATAATCATGTACAATCAATTTTTGTGTTTATCTGGGCAAGCCAGTAGTCTCCCTCTGAGGTATTTTTTTTAAGATTGCTTGAATGGTATTTTTAATTGAGCTGTCTTAGATATTGAGTTCCAGTCAGCAGGTCTAACATAATGCACAGCTATTGCAGCTAACAAAAACTGCAAAATCAGTCTTGATGTATGGCAGTAAATTTAAGTTTCCAATTGGAAACTTAAATTCATGCCCAGCCAACAGTGTCAAAGCAGTGTCTCTATGAACTGAAATGCTACTTTGTCTCTGCTCTGCACTTTACTTTTTGCCAGCTTGGTTTTTATTATTACCCACGGTTGGTGTTGGTAGGATTTTTGAGTCCGTCTGTTTGTTTGTTTGTCTGCAGTATAACTCAAAAACGAATGATCCCAAAGTGTTCAAACTTGGTATAGGGAATGAGCCTGGGATACCCTGGAAATGGTACTGTTTTGGAGCTCAAAGGTCAAGGTCACAGGGTCAGTAAGTTCATTTCGCATACTAGAACCTTGCATACTAGAACTGCAATTCATCGACATTTGCTAGGTGACGTTACCAGTCGTCTTTGGTTTCACGGATGCTTATTGCGTGCTTCATTAACATTCACTAGGTGGCGTAACCAGTCGTTGGTGGTCAAACTCTGGACCGAGTGCCTTCTAGTTGATTTGTACACTTATTAATTTACAAAGCAGTGAGTTACTCGAGTCACTCTTAAATGCTTTTATGTATATTTAAGAAGTCGTCGTGATCATAAACCATTGATTCCATTTGATTTTATCTTATACATAAAGTACAGAGTAGCTCAGCTCTTGTAGGCTTTCTCTGCACCAATCTATGGTGTATTCAACATATATGCATAATGAGTGATGTCTTTGGTACTATCATCTACTATGGAAGGAGATAACAAAGTAGGGCAGCCACACAGAGTGTGGCTGCCCTACTTTGTAAGAAGTAGAGGATAGCAATTTGAGAATTCTCCGTTTAAAGAAGAAAATCATTTGCTTTGTTGTAAATGGTGATGGTGAATGGTTGAGTTCTTGTATGAATCTGGTATAGGCTTACCGGGTTTGTTGAGGAACTGGCTTATGGGAGTGTTGAGAATAAGCACCATAAATCGAGTTGTAATTCCTCAGCACAGCTGGGGCTTTGGCATGGCAAATTGGTTGTGTCGGTGACTGACTAATAGTGTACATGTAGTTTTTCTCCAGAACTACAAAAGATCTGAATTTGAAACTTTGTATGTGAAGTGCATGTGGTCGTACGAGGCCGATCTGTTTTTCATTTTATAAATAGCACAAGTAGGCCTATATCACAAAAAATGTGATAAATATAATAATTCGGTTCACTAGGTTGCGACTAATGTCTGGTGACATGTAGAATAATACAACGTGACTTGGTGTGCATTTATATGTATGCAAACTTGCAAAGTAAACTGTAAACAGTTGTATTTTCGTGAATTGAGTAGTGATAAAGATATCATATAATGTTGAGCCAATGAGCCTTTTACAGTAAAATACTTGTAAGTTATACTAAACACCTGAATCAGTATTATTGTTGTTGGCCAAAGCTGTCCTGAAGATTTCAGTGACGAAGTTGCCTCAGTCGTACAAGGTTCCAACATTGGGCCAGTTCTCTTTATAATGTTTGCTCAGGACCTCATAGCACTGGATATCCTAAACTAACTTCTCAAATATGTTGATGTCTCACTTTTGTGCCCTCAGAATTCTAGAACATCAGTTGAACTAGAGATGACCCATGTCATCCATTGGGCCAGAGAAAATAAAATGGCTGTTAATTTATTGAAGACGGTGGAAATGGTTTTTCGCAGACCGAATGTCTCAGATGATTTTTTACGGAGTATTATGCCGGATGTGGAAAGAATTGCTACAGCAAAGCTCTTAGGTGCCATGTGGTTGCATGAATGAATTTAACAAAAGACATTTTATTGCTCACTATTTATTTAGTTATGTTTAACGAGTGTTGTTAGTTTATGTTCTTATCGTAATAAGAACATAAATTAACAACACTCGTTAAACATAACTAAATAAATAGTGAGCAATAAAATGTCTTTTGTTAAATTCATTCATGCAACCACATGTTTCATCTGTACATTTAGCATGTTTTACATGAATTTTCATGTTTGTGTGAACTCTTGATATTTTTCTTTTTTACCATTTCATATAAAACGTGTGTTTGACATGTGTACTAATAAACTGGTGATGATGATAATTACCCTTGTAATGCTGCGTGTGTGGCATGATGCAGAGTGGAGCAGAAGGTACCGATGCTTAGCAAGCAGAAGCAGGCATGACTCTCATGATGAGAGAAAACATCCTGAACACTTGCTGTGTTAGCTGTTTATGAACCAACGATATGCTTCTATGCGGAGGCCAAAAAAACTGAACTCTTTGCATTATGTGATAAAAATCACTAAACAAAAGTTGCAGACACACATAAAATTATGCTAGAACAATTTGGAATTGTTTTTTTTTTGATAATAGGGTAGTAGAAATTTGAAAACCAGATGTTATAGTTTTTGAAATTTTTGTGATTGAAAATCTGTATGCTGTTAATGTCGACAGAGAAACGCGTAGCAATTTGTTCAGTAAAATTATTTTTTTCACATTTGAATTTTACAGACAGTAATTGACAACTGTGGTTGTGGATAAAAGTGCTTATAATTCACATGATGTCCAACTACAGTTGCACAACTTGCAAAAGAGCATCGACAGAAACACAACAATGAAAATGGGAAAGGAAATGTGATGGGAATATATGCCATACGCCATAAAAAATGTGCCACTTTGTTTTTGATAATAACTCCGATATTTCTAAGTGGATTTTTATACTTTTTGTACCAGTAGAAAGTAGAAACGGGAAGAAATACTGGATTGATGACGTCAAACTGCATCACATCGCACGTCACAAAAGTTTGCTTCATACAGTTACTTCTTCAAGTTAAAAACGTTGAGTTCGAAGATTGACCTAAAAATTTTGTCAAAAACCTGTAGAAATGTGAAAATTTTTCTCACAAAAGACTGATAACAGAATTTTCTACCAAGAATTGGAAAAGAAGAACTGCATAAGTTGCAAACAACTGTGTGATTGACTTCAAAATGTGCTGTTTATTTGTCATTTTAGTTTTACCAGGTAGTGTGGAGATACAGTTAGGGTGAAGTGGTAATTTTGTTAACTCCTATGTAGAGTATTCCTTCCTCTTTCCACTGGTGCAAAAAGTATAAAAATTGACAATAACTCTGGCTTTTGTCAGAGTTATAATCAAAAACAAAGTGGCATGTTTTTATGTCTGACGGTGTAGTTGTTGAGTTAGTGAACAAGCTGTGGACTTTGGACTGAAATTTCTGATGTAGAAATCCATTCAAAATTGTTCTGCTAATTTTTCGGCAGTTCCGTTGAGATTTAGCAGTTTTATCTCAAAGCAGTGCATTTTTCTTGACACCGTGTATAATCTCCAGAAAATGTTACCTGTATGTCTTCTTTGGTGTATGAAACTGTGTTAACTGTGTTACTTTTTGAGAATTAACCCACAACGCCTGCATGAAAGCACGTCAGTTGTGTGGTGAGATAAAATTCCATTTGCCGTTTCCAGCTTATCACTTTTTTATATTAGAGTTTAACAGCTTTGCCAGTTATTTTATGTAATATACTTGAACTGGAAATATTTGAAACTGGTTATCAGAACTGTGTGCAAATAATGTTTCAGTTTTTTTCATTAGGCAAAAACAAAAACCCTGTTTGAGTTAATTCTAATGTCAGCAAAGAGGCACTGGAAGCAAACTGGCGTTTTGTCCAGTAAAACTGTTGTCTTGCACATTTGAAATAATTTTAATTGAAATGATACTAAACAGTTGATAAACTGACTAATAAATAAAATAGCAGATGTAAGACGTGCACACAGTAACACGCACTTGTGCAGACTGTTGAGTTGTAACTTGTGTCTTATTAGCAGTTACTTCGTTGCCTTTTGTCTAGTTCCTGTTTAGTGTTTGTGCGCCGTTATATTTGCCTTCTTGTTGCATATGCACAATGCTGTATTTTCTGTCTTGTGTATCTCTGGAGTGTGACTGGTGTCTGCTATACCAGTTGTTTGTCATATAATGAACTGCAGCGGGCGATTGTAATTCATCAGCTTATGGTCACATGACTCAGTAGCCAGCCAAACTCTCCCAATGTAGAAATCACTTATTTTTTGCATATGTTTGAAAAATGTACTTTAAAACATCTATAAGAACTTCATATTTATTTTTTTCATGAAAATTATAACCAGTGCAAAAAACATGTTGAGTTCATTCATTGATCTTTGGCGTTTTTGTATTTTATTAATGGAAAGTCATGTTCTGACATCATATCCACTCTATGGCCAAAGAAAATAAAAAAATGAACGTTTGTTATGTGTATTCAATAAAGAGATATTATTATTAATGTCCATTATGGCTTAATTGCTGCAGCTAAAACTGTGGTAAACTTTTACTGTGTTTGTTGCATTTCCAGTTCGTCATGAGGCGAAACAAATGTTCTGTGATGTCTTGTGCGGACATTGAAATATATAATATATCTCTTGGTGAAAATATGAATCAAACTTGCATAATGGTTTGCCCCTTGACATAAAACTCCCTACCACCAATACCTTCAAGTGTCATCTCAAAACCTACCTTTTTACATAACCTACCAGTGCTGGCGCTGCCCACCTAGCGATTGACATCGCCTCTGATTCAGTGTTACTACTGACTTTGTTCGTCTTGCAAATTTCTGTATTATTATTATTATTAAGTGCTTATTTGATAATTCACTTGATGTCATATATTTCTGTCTGCACGCGCAACCTGGTATATATGTATGATGTATCCCGAAAACATCTGATTCTGATTCATCGTAGTTTTCTGATTGAAATGCTGTTTATCTTTTTAATGTATAGAACTACGCCATATATATTATGGGTTAATAGGCTATGTGTTAATACTATCTGCCTTTGATGGTTTTGTGTTGAGATGTTACTGAGAGCCTGATGAATGATAATTCTGTGATGATATTGATGACTCTGAGAGTGTTGTTGTTGGATTGCACCACATAGTGGCATTCAAGAGAAGACATTTCTGGCGAAACTTTGATGACATCTGTTTAACAGTTTGGTATTGTTTACAACAACGAAGGATGAATAGCTTATATATACTTCTCTGTGTCATTAGTTGGTGAGCAGTTTCTGTGTATCTGATACGTGCTTACTGGGGCTGCTATTGAATAAGAGAGTATTGATTGCTGGGGTCAGATATGATTTTCTGCCATATTCGATGGAGAACCGTGGGTGATGTAGTATTGTAAAGTTGAAAACCTTTCTGGCTTGAAAAAAATCCATCCAGCAGCAGTGACTAAAACGTGGCCGGGGTCAGCTCGAGAATACAATGCCGAGTTGAGCGTATTTTCTGTCTAGTAGTGAACAAAACTGCTTACCATAATACCATTTTATCATGCGGTCGATCCCTACTATAGTCTGTCGATCTGACCGAACTTGGCAACCATGGTATTGGGCTAACAGGCATTCCCTGCTTGGTCGGTGTGTTTGTAATCATAGGCGTAGACGTCGCATGTAGCACATTTGAGTCACGCCCTCAAAAACTTGGACATAGCCTTTGGAATTTCGTTGCTACCTTTTTCCTACGTTGAGATAAAAGTATTTCCGGTTTGGCGGCCGCCATCTTGGATTTACAGCTGAAAACAACTTCC
>Ga0209145_1000342_pt1 | contig 10098 bp, 9 predicted proteins | sample WorMetfiPIANOSA2_FD_187396 | JGI IMG/M metagenome (GOLD analysis project Ga0209145, IMG submission 187396) | Marine gutless worms symbiont microbial communities from Max Planck institute for Marine Microbiology, Germany - Olavius filocauda... | ecosystem: Host-associated > Annelida > Digestive... | reverse complement strand
ATATCTGTCCTAGTTTTTGTGTCACGTGACTTCAAACTTGGAAGGGTCTCAGTTCAGTTTGCAAATGCTTTTGCAATTGCAATAACATTCGCCAGGTGGCGGCGGCATTCGGAGGCGACCACAGTCACGTACGGGACTAATTTTTTGTGTTGTTTTATGTCGGTTCCACAACAGTGTAACTACTGCAGACATGATATGTTTGTTGCTGACTGCAGAATTAGTTTTTTCTCTGTGTACGATACAGGTGTTTCTGAATGTAGAATTAACCGCCAATTTTTTACACCCTGTATTGCTGCTATATAATAATAAGTGTTTTTTTTTGGTGTTTTTATGTCAGTTTCGCAGCACTGCAACTACTGTAACCAAATGATACATAGAACTAGTTGTCATTGTTGCCACGTGTGCTTGTAGACTGTGTAGTGCTGCTAACTAGTAGTAGATTGATTGATTGGTGTGGTTTCAGTTCTGCCATATTGTCAGTATTACAAACACCGCCAGTTGTGCGCAAAGCTGCTAGTTTTCTGAGAGATGCCGGTGCTTCCGTTAGTGTCACCAAACCTCCGTCTATTCTGAGTGCAGCTCGCCACAAGACAAACGCTGCGTCTGTCACAACTGCCAGATTGACTTGGGACGGTGTGTATGCTTTTTAACAAACTACTTACGTTAGCACTCTGCAAATAAAATAAAATCAACAGTTGATTTAGTGCGCCTCCTACAACTAGAACGATGACGCATTTTTTCATTGCTCAGTTTTGTTCAGTATGTAGTCCGGAACAAGAGTGTTTTCAGGAGTGCTTGAAAGCTGGCATGGAATGCATCGACTTGAGTTCTGTGGCAGCCGGTTCCATGCTTGAGGGGCAGCAACGGAGAGTGCCCTCTCACCAAATTTCAGACGGGTCCTGGGTACGACAGGCTGCAGGAGTTGTGATTTTTTTTGTTAGACTAGACCCAGTCCATTTCCTGGCTGATGTCGTAAGAGGCGACTAAACCAGAGTTAGTTTTTTGGTTAGATTTAGTTGTTTGGTTTCTTATGTTTATCTTGGGCATTGTACCCCCTACCCTCCACTTGACCTCATCAGAACAGTGATGTTGGTCCGGAGGAAGGGGAATATTAACAGAACTGTCTCTGTGCTACCTAGTACTGTGTAGCATTTCAGCAATGCACATTGCACAGTCATAATGAGCAGTTCTTTTGGGTTGGTCTACTGGATCGGGCTTTGATCTCATTGGGCCTAGCTCTCAGTCCTCCAAGCACCTCTATATCTTCGAACTTTATGGTGCTGTGTAAGTATTTTTAAAAATATATACTTACTTCACTTTACCTTGTAGAGGGATTGGCCTGGTGGGATTGGCCCTTTACCTGGTGGACTGACCAACTGTTGTCCTTCAGTGCTTTGACACTGTTGGTTGGGTCATCTGACCCATAAAAATTGTCCCCAATATGACCTACAATTTGTTTGGTGGGACGTTAAACCCTCTACTACTACTACTTGGGCATTGTAGGTTTGTTTTGCTAAGTGATTGGCTGGAAAGATGTCCCAAAATGACCTATTATGTGTCATGTGGGATGTTACATTACTCACTCAGTGTGAAACTTTATGCATTTATTTACATCTTTCCAAGTGTCTGTTTGAACTTGACAGGAAATTCTTACATTGCTGTTAATTGCTGATTGACTTTGTGGGACGTAGCAAGTGTAGAATTGTTTGTTCAGAGGCGACGGTGTTTACGCCGGAGAATGTGTCGTCAAGCCAGAACGAAGTTCATTCAGACACTGTGAATGACACAGATGCACCACCCATAGGGAGCTTTAACATCAGTAATTTGGACAGCAGCACTGATGAACCCATGGATGAGACGGAGCCTTGGTGAGTGCTACAGCTTAATTTTGTCTTTATTATTATTATTTATTTATTTATTTATTTCATTTATTTATTTCATTTATTTATTTATTATGCCGAAGCAGCAGAACAGTACACAAAACATAAAAGGCACACATACAGAACATTGAAAAGAAAGCAATACACACAAAAATAAAATGTTCAGTAAAATCAATACATGACCTCATCATCATTATTAGATCATTAGACGTCTTATATTGTTGTTTGTACTTGAGGTATTTCAAACAGATGATGTGGTGTCCTAATATTCTACTTTTTATTGTAGCTCAGTAGCCTTGATTTTACCTCACTTTTTATAATTTTTGTTGTTGTTGATTATTTATATTCATTGTTACTTCCATAATAACCTCGATGGCACGAAATAGCCTTTTATGTGCTGATGTGCCGTTAAGAAACTACTCACTCACTCACTCACTCTAATATTCTAACATAAAAGTGCACTGTACATTATGTCTGTCAGTGTCACATGTAGACTTGTTGCCACTGCTAGTCTGTGGAGTTGTAGAATGAATCAAGTCCATTCTTTAGTATAGTGTAACAAACTCAGTGAAGTTTTGATGTCACTAATGGTAAGTTGAATGGATAGGAAGCTATAGTATTGTGTTGAATGTGGCGTCAGACTTTGTGTTCTGTGTCCCGAAATGTACAATAAACTGTCAGTGAAATCTTGATTGGTACTTTGTCCTATTGCAAGTGTGGCGTCAGACTCGCAACTGAGAGGTCACAGGTTCGAGTCCCGGCCGCTCCTCTCCACACAACAACTCTGGACATGTTGTTCACACACATGTGCCTCTGTTCACCAAGCAGAATAAATTGGTACCTGCACAGCAGGGAGCTAAACAGGCACTCCACGTGACACACTAGCCCCGTGTCCGCGGACTTGCAGCTTCGGCTGGTGTCTGGCTGAGGGCTACAGAAACGGAGATCAGTGCCGCCCTGTGGGCCCTTGTGGCTCGAGAAGGACGTTAGCTTTAGCTTTTTTAGCCTATTGCAACACATTGTGTGACATTTCATCAGAAGTCTGTTGGTGGTCGAAGTACGGATGAGGTCCAGTGGTTGCCTTTAGAACTGGTTGGCATCAGGAAGGGCATCTGGCTACAAAAGCTCTGCATCATTAACCCCTCATGGTTGTTAAACTGGAATGTATGCATGTGTGTGTGTGTGTTGCGATGTTCACAAGACTAAAACTCAGAGACAAGACCGACACGTTGAACCCTGAAGACCGAGACAAGACCGAACCATTTCCATTTAATTATTTTGAAAGTCTGAGACTGAGGCGTTGAACTGCTGAGACCCAGGGTACCGACACACACATATGTCCTCTGTCCATCTCCTTCTCTGCCTTCCTCTTGATCTGCTGCCACTGACACATCCCTGTGCAATGTCTTTCTCCAAACAGCTAGGCTTCCTCGTGACATGTCCATAGTATCACGTCACACTTCTTTATCATAAGAAGCCTTATTGTCTGCAGACGACATTTAAAAGTGGCTATATTAATGTATTGCGAGATGTTCTGCCTCAAGATAGAGACATGACCGAGACCTTTACCTCTCAAGATCAAGACGTTAAACTGTTGACGCCGAGATATAAAAATGTTTTGAGACCATCTTGCGACCGAGACTATATCCCCGGTGTGTGTGTGTGACATTCTGTGTTCAATGCTAGTGATTGTGTGATGATTGACTAAGCCGGTCAGGTGGACACTGTGCATACATGCAGAGCTGAGGTTTAAGTGACATGTCATCATGTTTACGCTTGTATGTTACAGCCCAGCAGCCGTAACCAAATGGACTGATGATGAATTTATGATGTTTGATGAGGACATCTCTGTCAAAATGCCGCTCAGCCTTACCAGTATGATAAAGAGGGTTACAGGTGAGAGAAATTGTTTCTAGTACGTGTGTTATTTTAGCAGTTGTCAACTGCGCAAGTCCTGTCACTGTCGCCTTGGACAGACATTGTAATTACTGTTAACTCTTGTTTTCATTTGCTGTTGTAGTGTAAAAGTTTTCTTTCAATTAATTCAGTCATTATCTTTGTTAAAACACAGAGTCTATGTGTGATTGAAACAGCATGCTTCTGATATTGTGACCTTATGGCATTGTCTTCTTCTTCTTCTTTAGTTTTCTGCTGTACAGCAGGTTTTTGGCACTTACTTTCTCCTTCATGAACTTCTGTCTTCTGCTGTCTTCTTCAAAACTTTATAATCATTATTCTCGTAAAGATCTTCAAACATTTGTAGCCGTCTGTAGCCTCTCGTAGGTTTTCCAACCATTCTTCCTTTATAAGGTTACAAAGTAACATATGGTACATATGTAAAGAGTTGAATATTATTATTATTAGTATGTTATACTAAAGCTTATATTCTCTGTATAGTCAGTAATAATGTGACATTGCTAATTTTTTGTAGTACAGTTGTATAATGTATTTGTGTATAAGTACGATGATAGATAGAGTGTATTGTGCAGGAGCTGAGCAGTCTGTAGTGAATACAGATGACCAGCCGATGTCCGCTGTAGAACTGGAAGAGTCAGAGTGGTCAGACCATGAAGCCATGATTGTACATACGTCTCCTGATGAGTGCAACACATCACAGCCTGTGTCTGCTTGGCCGTCGGTATCTAGCGGAGTTTCATCAGTTGATGCTGCAGCACCGTCACTGCCTACTGATGTCAATTTCAACTGCTCGTCAAGTAGCACTTATGTACTAGAGAATGATGTCATGCTGTCGTTACGTCGGCCGGCATTGTTTGGTCAGCCTGCTTCCGAAGTTACTGATAACACCACAAACGACCGTGAAACAGTTTCTGTTGACTATGAGGTTGATCGCAGTGATGCTGTCTCTACTGATGATGATGTTGCAACCCAGCATCACACAGTCACAGCTACTGATGAAGTTCCAAGCCACCATGATGCAATCCTTCCGGCTGATGAAGCTCCAAGTCACCAGGATGCAGTCCTTACGACTGATGAAGTTCCAAGCCACCATGATGCAGTCCTCGTGGCTGATGAAGTTCTAAGTCATCATGATGCAATCCTCGTGGCTGACGAAGTTTCAAGCCACCGTGCTGCAGTCCTCATGGCTGATGAAGTACCAAGTCATCATGATGCAATCCTTGTGGCTGATGAAGTTCCAAGCCATCATGATGCAGTTCTCATGGCTGATGAAGTTTCGAGCCGTCATGATGCAGTCCTCATGGCTGATGAAGTTCTAAGCAATTACGATGCAGTCCTTGTGGCTGATGAAGTTCCGAGCCGTCATGAAGCAGTTACAGCTGTTGATGAAGTTCCAGTCAGCCATTATTATTCTGTCTCGATAAACGAGGTTTCAACCATTCGCTCTGATGTGGTCTTTACTGATAATGCACATCTGAATAATCACCATTATGCCAGTTCATCTGATCGTTTTTACGTTTCCAGCAACAGTTTCCATGCTACAGTCTTGGCACCTGTCACAGCCTTATCTAGTGATGATGTCTGTAATCATGGTGATGTAGTTAATGCTGATGTTATTGCTGCTAGTGATTACAATGCTATAGTTGGTACTGATGGTGAAGTAGGTCCCAGCAGTCGTTTGAATGATGAAGTCGTATCTACAAAATCTGGTGACAAGAATGTGACTGTTGCCGATGTGGATTCTGCAGCCGTTGCCTTGGAAACCAATGATGTGCATATTGATGATGAGGATCACCAGCATGATGGACGTGGTTTATGTCCAGCAACAGATGTGTTCTTGCCAGAAAACATTGAAAATCTAGGAGCTGAAATGACCTCAGGTACATGCGAACCGCAGCATACTGAAGTGGTGTTGGAAGACCTTGCTGCACTCGTACAGTCTGACGCAGATGTTAGTTCTAAGGGACTGTCATTACCTCAGCAGCTGACGTCGGAGGTTGGTCCTCCGGCAGATAACAGTACAACATCTATGGAACCGGTTGGTAATCAGTATAAAGACTGTAATGTAGAGATGATGGATGTCGTTGAGAGTCAGTCAGATGTAATTACTGCTACTGAAGCAGTCTCACAGCCAGATACGGCAACGAGTGCAAGTGATGCAGCTGTGGCCATAGAAACAGTACAAGATGGGAAGTATCAAGTGGCTGATACAGTCGAGTCTGATACTGCACATACTGCTGATACAGGGTCACCTACAGGTATGGTTTGCTTGTGTTTGCCGTCAGTTGACTAGCAAATATTAATCCTTTCTGTGCATTTTTATTGAACTGCAGTAGCAAGTGGTCAGGGGTTTGTAGTCTGGCTGGTCCCAGTACTCAAGCTGCTGAAGCTCAGAAAAAGCTCTAACTCAATTTTTGAGCTCCAGCTGCTTGAAATAGTCTACTTTTAAATTTCTGCACTAATTTTTATGCCTATTTACTAGCAACATTTGGCAAAATTGCAACACATCGGGCAATTTTTTTGCCAGATTTTCACTGCATGTGCGCAGAAACGCCTATTTGCACACTTCCTGTCCAAATTCTGACACTGCCATTGAATTCAGTGACCCCAATTTCTTATAAAACACATCTATTTCTGTAATCGGTGGTTATTTATATTAAGTTCGTCACATCTGGTATCAGTCGGTATTCGAGTAGTCGAGTATTCGATAAGATACTTGATAGAGTACTCTAGCAATAAAAAGCTCGACTTGCACAGCCCTAATGGTTTGATGATAGGGCGTTGGTAGATGTAGAATTTTCAACTCTCGGTCTGGGCATTGCTGCTTTGGGCTTTGTGCAAGTTGTTGTGCCTCTGTCACCAAGCAGTGCAATTTGTTGCTGGTGTAAAGATAATGGCTTGTTGTGTAATAGATGTGGTCTACTGAGAACTGCACCTATATGTCACAGAGCTATGAGAGGGTGTTGCTGATGCTGACCGCATCTCACTTTAATGTAGCGACGTGCCTATTAATGGCGTGAAGAAATGACTATCGTCCTGTCCATTTGTATTTTTAATCGTTAATCAAAAATTTATTTTGAGTTGAGCAAATGTTATGTTAGTTTAGTTAGAACTGTCACATGCACGAAACACTTCACCACATTTGGTAGACAGCGCGAGACAAGTCTGACAAAACGGCATTGTAACAAAATGTGCTGTTTTTGTTATAATAATGCACTAAATAGCATGAGATTTTGAATATTCGCAACTATTTATTTTCATGATATTGTGAAATAAAGGGCACATGAAAAATACGGGTTTTACAGTATCTTATTGAAAATTGGACTGATCACATATGCATGGATAAAGAAATTTATTTCAGAATATTTTCAGCTGCTCTATTAATTTGTGATTGACGTATACGTGCACAGGTAAGTCGCCGCCTGGTTCACCACAGACGCCACGGAGGTCTGTGAGGCTGGTAGCAAAGCAGCTGTACCACGAAGAACTGGTGGACTCAGTGACGCCGACAAAAGACAGCGGGAAACATTTACCAAAGACTCCACAGCATGGCAGGCTTGACGTACCGGTAGATCTTAAACGCACTACGACTCCAAGTCCCGCCAGAAGGCTGAGAAAAGATACCGTTGAGAAGTTGACGGTTGAAAGTGATAGTGAACATTGCAGTGAACCTGTTGAACTCAGTGAGCCGCCAGGTAGCTCAGTACACCGTCACTTTCTTGACAGCAGTCAGCTACACAGAGCTGACTTGGCTGCAGATAGTGACAAGTCTCCAGCAAGAAACGCTTCTGTGAGGAGTCCGTCACGTCGAGAAATGACAGAATCTGTGAGACGTTCACCGCGCCTGATAGCAAAGCAAGAGAATCTTCTGTTGGAAGCACCTGCAGCTAAAACAAACGTACGTCCAGCTGATAACATATATCAGTTATTTTAGTAACTTACTTTTGGGAAATGTTTATTCTGATTTTGTGTATCGATGGTTCAAATGTGAATTCTTTAGCACATAGTTAGAACATTGTGCAGTAGACCAGGGCCGGATTTAGGGGATCCAGGGGGCCATGGCCCCGGCCCCCACCTAAATAAATGTCGTATTTATTAGCCCAGTCGTTGATCTTTTATGTGATCCACTGCTCCAATGAATAATTAATGATGATCCGTCCTCAATGTTGGCCCTGGGCCCCCACCAGCATAATCCGACCCTGCAGTAGACTGTTAACTGTGGGCCTGGCAGAAAGGAATGATAGCCTTACAGCTGCCTAGTTGCCTGTCTAGACTCTGGAATCAGCTCCGGCCTCAAAACTTGTATCAAGTTTGAAGCTGCTTACAAGAGTACTGTAATGTTCTTTGTGTGCAGTGATTATTATTATTCCAATCGGTGATACTCAGATATTAATTATTGTGATAATGTAAATATAGTGACGTAACGATGTATGGACGCATATCAAAAACAACAGTAACATTATTTATTTTATTCAGTTTTTTGGTGTGAGCTGTTTTACGATATCTGTTGTCTGTGTAATTTATTCATCATTTGAGTATTTTTTTTCTACTGATTCTTCGTCACATCAACACACACACATTTCATTTGTAGGTGAAACAGTCTGGAGGGAAGTCTGACAAAAAGCAACATTCTGTGCAGAAATCCCCGAGCACAAAGTGTGACACCGTCAGCACGTCGTCAGTGACTCCAGCTATGCTTAAAGTCCGACGTCCGCTGCTGCAGGATGACGACATTGATGATGATGTGTTACAAGCTGGTCAGCTGGCAGCCTCCGAAGTACAACCGATGGCCAGTGTACAGCAAGTATTGACATGTGAAATTTCAACAGTGGATGATTTGCCGAGGCCAGCATCAGTCACAGGTGCACATGATACATCACATGGTCAGTTTAGTTATTACATTCTGATCATGTCTGTGGCTTTGACGCTGTTGGTTGGGTTATCTGACCCGTAAAAATCGTTTCCGATATGACCTACCGGTATATTGTGTTTGGTGGGACGTTAAACCCTACTCTACTACTACTGTGGCTAGTAACCACATTCAGGAACTATAAACTTTGTAGTAATGGTCATAAGTCCTTACAAGTCTGTCAGTTAATAATAATAATACTACTAATAAACAGACATTTTAAAATACCAAATTAACTTTAAAAAAGTCGCACAGGCGTGTGCAGTGGCTATAACAAAATGCATCTAGTCAGTGTTAGAGTATGTTTTAAGCTGCATTTTCTCAGTTTATGTGCCTGATAGTCGCACATTTGGTGATAGCAGAGAAACAGGCATTGCAGTGTTATATGGACTATACTCCTGTAATTCGGTTACTAGTATTTTTTAGTTTTTGTGGTGGATATGATTTTGTAGACGAAGGTCCAGTGGACGTTGATTCCGATGACATCAGCTCACTTCCTTGTGCAGAGATGAGGAGAACAGGAACAAGTCAGAAACGCAAGAAGACACAGTCACAAGCAACGACATTGTCACCCATTGCTGACGAGTGTGGCGAGACTTCAACAGGTGTATCACAACAGCGACGGTCAAAGCGGTAAGATGGTCACTTAATGTTCTGATTTGTATACTTGAATAAGAGGAATGTGAAGACTGTTGTTTAATAAGATACTGTAAAACCCGTATTTTTCATGTGCCCTTTGTTTCATGATAACGAAAATAAATAGTTGCAAATATTCGAAATCTCATGCTATTTTAGTGTATTATTTAGTCCAGCAGGCAAAAAATGCGGAAATTAAGGGCGCCAAAATAATGTACAGTAATAGCAGGCGCACGGGAACCATTTTTCAACAGGGGGTCAAGGTCAAAAATCACCTGTTCAACATAAGTGAGGTATCAATTTTTTGACCCCAATCTCAAATTTTAGGGGGGTCAGTTGACCCCCCTGACCCGGACTTCCCGCGCCCCTGTGTAATAGATCTAATTGTGAAAATTATGAGTCACCAATATTAAGGGTATTACAGTAATAGTTGTATATCTGTCTGTCTGTCTGTCCTGAATGCAGTCTGTCGAGACCAGACTTTGCATGAAGGCAGAAATAAATCTGGGGAAGATCATTGTCTAGTTATTTAGGAGAAATTTGCGAAAATTAAGTGCACGCGAAAATTAAGTGTTTTACAATAGTTGGAATGACAGCAGTTAAAGTGAATTAGTTGACGTGATTGTGTACAGTAACAAAGTGGCAGATGAAACGGTGCTTTTGTTGAGTCCAGTTCCAACTACCCTAGAGTCCGACTCGAGACGGACGACACGTTCGTCATCATCGTCATCATCTCGGACGACAAAATTATCTAAA
>Ga0209145_1000341_pt1 | contig 10099 bp, 11 predicted proteins | sample WorMetfiPIANOSA2_FD_187396 | JGI IMG/M metagenome (GOLD analysis project Ga0209145, IMG submission 187396) | Marine gutless worms symbiont microbial communities from Max Planck institute for Marine Microbiology, Germany - Olavius filocauda... | ecosystem: Host-associated > Annelida > Digestive... | reverse complement strand
TATATATATATATATATATATATATTAATCAAAAAGAATGTTTCTAGTAGTTTTTCGTCATTTTCACCCTTCACGTGCACAGAAAAACACGTTAAGACATTAGGTTAAAATGCTGAAAGGTCTTTTTTGAGTCATATTTTTGTTCCCTTCCTGCATCTGAAGACTGACCGCATCAATGGCAATATGTCACCATTGACGTCTGTTTCCGTCTGTTTCACTATCTATTCAGTGATTCCAATACATGAGAGTAATTTTGATTATGCATGCATCTCCAAGATTTGAGTCAAGGCCTTTTTCAGATTTAGGACCAGATTTATGTCCAGCGAAGACGTGCGCAGTGCACAAAAATACACCGGTTCAATGAAAACTGCAGTTACGCCGTCACTTAAAGAGCCAAGAAACTTTTGAGCTGTATAGACAGTGACGTAGCCAGGAAGGGGCACGGGGAGCAATTGCCCCCAAACTGCCGTCTTGTCCCCAATTTCATTTGAAAAAATTTTTGAATTCATTTGCGATTAATGTATCCAGAATGTCACAATTTGTCACAATTGGGGGTACAAACCAAAAAAAATTTCTGTTCGTTTCGCTCGCAGCATTGTTTTGCACCCCATTTTCATATAGTAGTGGCGCTGTCAATGATTGCAACGTTAGTTGAATACGGTGACTAGTAACTATTGCCCCCTAAAATGTTTGTCGCCCCCAATCGGCATAGTCTGCCTGTGTAGACCTAATGGCACGTATGAATGCATCATGTACTATTAAGCGGAAGTGGTTTCAGTTTCAGCCGTAATTAAAGCAGATTCTTACACTTTTTATTGAAGTGAATTATAGCCTTCATACTAACTGCAAGATGTCTTATTCTTAGTTTCAGCGCGTGGACACATGTAGTGTACAGGGCGGGCCAAATTAAATCGTAAGACGCTAGAGGGCGCCGTGAGTGAACTCTTCAACATTGCAACTCTACCGTGAACCTGCGGCGTGAGAATGTCGCCTGCCCTCGAAAAACCTGGATTTAAATCGGATGGATTACGCCACGCAAGAGTGAATTTACCACGGCAGGAAGTTTGACACCGTTGATCAGCTGAAGCATCGTGTTGGAGTGACGCGCACTGGATCGGCGCTTCATTGATCACAGCAGTGGATAATGGGAACGTCGTTTGCAGTGTGTCGTGGATCATAATGGCGGTCACATTGAACACACGTTTCACTGACTGTCTGTACTGTAAAACTGTCGTTGTTACACGTTGTGTTGAAATATTTTATGGAGTAAAGCCTACGTATTACAGTACGACTTTTTTGCAAATTATCAAATTGGATCAGACGTGTTGATACACGTGGCGCCCTCTAGCGTCTTATGCCGTCATTACGATAAAATTGGCATCTTGCCACTTATTGCTTTATTATTATTATTAAAATGAAAAGATTAGAGTGACACTATGCGAGAACGCTGCAGGGGCACTTTACATAGTCAATAGTTATGTAGTTTACCAAAAATTATTAAATTTTATAGACGCATTCAATATTCAATTGTTACCAGCAAAAATGAAAGTTGGCGCCCCGTTTAATTTATTTAAAAAAAATTATTCTTATGTTCTGTAATTTACCAGTCACTTCTACACTACTCCACAATAATTCGCTGCACTGCCTGTCGATATATTATTATGCCTCCGCCAGTAGGGAATGAGGCATTATAAAATGGGCGACGGTGTCTGTCTGTCCGTCTGTCCCGTGCCTCAACATAACTCGAGAACGGAAAGGCCTAGGAAGCCCAAATTTGGCAGGATGGAATCCCATCACAGGAATACTGCGTGAACCTATTTTGAGGTCAAAGGGCAAGGTCACCAGGTCGATTAATGCTCACACATTAAATGCCCAATATCTTCCGAACGAAAAGGCCTACGAACTCCAAACTTAGTACACAGACCGAGGACGAAGACCCGCATCAGCGACAAGCGCCGTGACCTAAGGTCGCAAGGTCACGTGATGCGTCTAACAGGTGTTGGCCGATAAGTCGAGAATGAAACGTCCTAGAAACACCAAAATTGGTGAGAAGGTTGTCCACATCACGGGCAATATGCGCACCAGTTTCAAGGTCAAAGGTCACCAGGCCGACTAATGCTGAGACCGGAAGTGCGCAATATCTTTCTAACGGGAAGCCTACGAAGGTCAAACTTGGTACACAGATGGAGCACGAAGACCCGCATCAGCAACAAGCGCCGTGACCTCGAAACCATTTACGCCTTAAAAATTCGAGGCACTTTTGGAGCAGTGAGATGAGGGTAGCTAAGCCCACGTGTCGTCGCAGGTATGTAGTATAAATTTATGATTAAAACAAGTGGCAAAAATTGGAGGCACATATATAAAGCACAGAGATGTGTGTTTGTTAAAGCAGACATTTTAATTATATCACTTTCAACACGTATAATGCATCAATTGTGTATCTTCTACTCGTAGTATATAAATACCGGTACGTAAAACGCACATGCACGTACGCCTAAATTCTTGACTTTGAAGAGAAAGCGACTCATTTATCATCGGAAAACATAAATACAGCATGCAATAACGAATGAACATTATACAACTAGTTCGTAGTTTTCTGAATACGAGAAAAATAAAATACAAAATGCTCCACAAAACAGTGTTGCTTTGTATAAAATAGTTCATAAATATAGATAAAATCACAAGCACGCACAGCAATGGACATCAGTCATAGATTTGCTTACATACGATGCTAAAAAATCTGAGAAAATTTGACATGAAACTATAGAGGCTCGAAACTCAATAGAGTTCATAACTCACGCTGGTCACTCTATCGTCTTTTTGCACTTTGTGACCCTGTCAGGGGCGTAACTTTGGTCTAAAAAGTGGGGGTACCAACATTCATTCAAAAGGAAAACGAGGCGCCCTTGGGTCCCGAGGCAAAAGGAGAGGAGAATGGAGAGGAAATATCCCCTCCTCATCCGACTTTTGGGTCTGGGAGAGCGTCATGAGCTCTCCCAGACCCAGCTGGGTCCGGGGCGGAGCCCCGGCCGAAAATGGTTTTATTGTAATTTATTCTCCGCAGATCGCTTCTGTCGACAGCAGGTGACAGCAAATTCTTTACCTTTTTGTCCTGAAAAGTGAGGGGTACTGTACCCCTCAGTCCTAAAAGTGGGGGTACCGATACCCCTCGTACCCCCGTAAATTACGCCTATGGACCCTGTGACCTTAACCTTTGACATTTTAACCTAATATTAATTGGTGGACGAAGACTTTTTGATGGACTATACCAGTGCCAAGTTGGTGATTTTAGTCAAGCCGTTTTGGTTTTATGACGCGAACAAACACACAGTCACACACACACACACACACACACCAACACACGTATGTTTCGTGTCAACCGGCGACATCGTGGAATGACATCAGCGTCGCCAGTTAGTTCATCGGTCGTGTTCATGATACACACAGCCAGTAGACACGAAACCATACGTACCCACACACACACACACAGAATCACACACAGACGCCACTAAATGCTTTACTCCCGCGACTGTCGTCGGCGTGAGTAATAAATTTAATAATTATTCAGTTAAAATAGTTCATTTCACATTCTATATCGCCTTCTCCGCACACATCAAAACTATCAACAGAATTCACGTGCTTCGCGAGCGTACCTATACGAAGTGGACAGACATCATACAATGACAGGTAACTTCACGAAAAATTGACCAACCGGTCGCAGACAGACATTAATACGTATACACGCTGTACAATAACCTGACACGCGCACTGTAACATACATGACACACAATATTCATATATTAATATTCATACATAATTGTCTCATACGAGTATATGCTTGTACAACAGAGATCGTGTAGTTAGCCTAGATGATGACGAAGACGACAAAAGCAGTGGTTAAAAGATGATGTAGTAAGAAGGCGAAACACTGATCCCTCATCTCCTTTCCCCTTCTCTCTTGCACCCTCTCTCCCCTACTTCCCTCCCCTCCTTCGGCATACTTTCTCGGTGACCTGGCTCGGGTCTACGGGAGCACTGTAAAGAAGACTGTAAAGTAGGCTGAACGGCGTTCCGAGCCGATCCTTCCACTCAAACTATACTGACAAAACGTGCGTTGTTATAACACTATGAGTGACTCAGGCTCAGTTCACTTCAAACGACGCCAATGTCACGCCGACAATAAAAACGAACGAAATATTAAAAAACTCGATACAACGGTTAAGAGTTTTCTGTCATCTGATGTGTAAGTAAGAGAAGCCTATTGGTTCATGTAATTACGCCATTATGGCAGTGAAAGTATCACTGCAGATATACCCGTAGAACGACAAACAGACGTGTAAGGCATTGTAACAGCACCAGACTCACTCAAGAACGCGCCATGAGTACACAGACTAGCGCCATGGTCGAGAATGTCTGCTCGGAGATATACAGCAGTCGTGGCAGCAGGCTATCTGCAGATAAGGTAGTTCTTGAGCGCTGTCGGTAAAGGCAGTCGATGTATGTCCGGCATCCGACTGCACGCCAGTTGGTGTCGTATTACCCGTCGACTGAGCTCCATCAGAGGCAGTGGCTCCGCTGTAACGCAAACACGACTCACCGGTTAGTTACAGTTTAAACAACACAACTTAGTTTACGTAACTGCTCGACCTCAATAACACTACATCAGCCTGGTGCGTGGGCAGGTCAAATCAACGAAACATCCAAGATGTTTAATATAATAATGAATTGTTCTAACCAGCATGTTACCTATCTGTCCACAATTTTAGACGCTTCTGCTTTGCTCTGGATGTAGCAGCTTTTTCAGAGAAAAGCTGAAAAGCTTGTAAGAAACTGTAAGTCTTGGTAGCTAAACCATGACAATAACAATTTTGACATAATCAGTAAAACAGCTTGAAGGTTTTCTTTCATCTCACTTCATCTGTTTTTTCAGTAAAAGCTGCGGACGCTGAGTGATATTATAACTTTGGTCGACGATGAGGCTGCTGGTCAGTACCGTTACGTTGTATTGATATCGCGGCGCGGCAAAAAGGCCTCGTGAAGTGTCATAACAAAGTGATCCTTGAGAAAACGAATTCATCAGTCTTCTTCGATTTTGTCCAGTCGAAAGTGAACTGAAACTTGTTAGCAAAGTATTCGTTCGCTCTTTAATTCTTTACATTTTGTCACATCACATATCGTTTGAGCTTACAGTTACAGTAACAGTTGGTGCACTGTGCGCGGCCAATGTCAACAATGTGCTGAGTACAGACGAAGCAGGAGAGGGTGTGGCTAATGGCTAACACGTGCAGGTGAGTGAGTAATCAGTCGCATGACTTCACCAATGATGACTCAAGCCCGGTTCCATTCAAACGCACGCAACGCACGCAACGCAAGCGCTTGCGCTGGCAACCATGATTGGCTGCTTCGAGCATTCCTATTGGCTGGCGCTTGCGTTCGTTGCGTGAAAATCCTACGCAATGACCGCTTGTGTCAGTTGCGCGACTTGCGCTTGCGTACTTTTGTTTTTGCTTGCGTAATTTTCTTGCGTTTATTGCGTTTCTTGCGCACTTTTTATTTTGCTTGCGTATTTTTTCTTACGCAAGACTTTGCGTGCGTTGCGTGCGTTTGAATGGAAACCGGGCTTTAGACAACACAGTTCGACGCGGGCACAGACAACACTATAGGGTGCACGATTAACGGTGATAAGCTAAGCCTAATTATAAACAAAGCTACTGAGACTGGCAAGTCAAACATCACCCCGTGCGCTAAAAGGCCGATGTGGCATTATTCATTGACTTAAACGCATGTGCACTTTTAACTGTGTGCGTGTGTCTGCATAACATACAAATTCACACACGTAGTATTCTCTAATGACTGAGCAGCAGGCGACGAATAGTACAATGGCTAATCTTGCGGAGTGTCTCATTTACAATTCTTGGCTCACGATATGTAAATTACGCCTAGCGTTCTAACTCCTCAAATTTTCACCAATAAAATTAGTAGCAGGCATACTACAGTCTCGGCTGTCGCACAAAACCGCGCGACACTCCATATTATTTACAAAGTAAAGCCACATTATGTTGACCAAGCAGGCTATAAATTTATGATTGACTCCCCTCGTTGTTAGTTGCATTCTACGATATTTGGTTATTATAACTTCATTACATGCAGGTATGTACGTGTACGATTCTGTATAACATCATGATAGATTCAGATCGGCTATCTGAGATCTGAACATAAGACATCAAATATTGACAGGCTCGGATCAGGACGATTTGATACTTTTAAAAATAATGAAATTGACAGCATTAACATTAGGGGCGACACCAGCTACTGCATCTAGGGATTCCAAAATCGAGAGGTGTCAGAGTAACAAAGTCGGACTCAGATCCACGGACCAGGCCTGGTATAGAGGGTCTGGGGACACAGTCCCACAGCACAGCTCTTTCGTTTAATGCAAGCATGATAGCATCACATGCAAACTTATAATGCACTTTCAAAGCGCTCTGCGTGTGGCTATGGGGCCTAAAACTCACCAGATTTACACGAATCTATCTATTAGGTGCTGCAGTCAGGGTTGGGTCCGGACCCGCCGCCCAGCGCCACCACTGAGCATCAAAATCACTTATCTGACTGCCCGTGCGGGCTCCGGGAGCTGTGGTTTTTGTTAGAATAGGCCCGATCCGTTTCCTGGCCGGATCTCGTAAGAGGCGACTAAACCAGGGTTAGTTTGATTTTGTTAGGTTTAGTTTTTGGGGTTTCTTGTGTATATCTTTGGGTTTCTTGTGTTTATCTTGATTGTTATAGGTTTGTTTGGTCATATAGATCTGAACCTATCAGGGTATCAATTTACCAGCTTATATTCAGAATTTCAGATCACTGATCTGAACCTACAATCATCATTCTGTAAATGACATGAAAATCGGTTAAAAAAGAAGGTAAAGCCAGGTACTTGGTATAGCGCCGCTTAACAAGCGAAGCATGTACCAGTGGCCCTTTAACAACCGTGCATGGACGTGGTGGCTGATTGGCACTGGCTATAGTACCGAGGCGCAAGCTAGCAGCGCCCATAGCCCGCGTAACGGACTTTGGACCCGCAGTGATGCTGCCAGCAGGCATACTACGCCCCAATCACCCAGGTCTTCACCCCGTAATCCATGTACCTAATTATACATGGATTACTACTCATTTACCAACTCCTGACGGATGGATGGCTGAGTTGGCCAATTGTGACGTCAAGTGACGTCAAATGGACGTTTAATATACAGATATTATTTGGCAGTTTTTTTTACTTTAACCGTTGCAGCAAGTCGCAACAGAAATGCTGATGATGATAGTAATGGTGACGGTTATTGGTTAGTTAAACAGAACAAAGTCAAACTCACGATCAAGTCCACCAATGTACTTCATGGTGATCTCGCAGTGACCCCAGACAGCGCTGACAACTGGGTACAGCTTACGACCTTTGAGTCCTCTGAACGCAACGCCGAGGTAGCGTCCATCAGCCACGAAGCCTAGCGTTCCTTCGTCCATGTCGAGAACCACGAGAAACGTCTCAGGGGCCTGGTAGTCGGTGTCGTCGAAGTGAGCGACTACGGCAGGAGTTGGGTAGACGTTCTCATGCCTGGTACTACCGGCGTGGCAGAGTCTATTACGACACAAGTCCCAACCCCACGAGTCTTCAGTGTTACCAACGAGGGACCGGTATCCCGTACAGTGTAGAGGAGCACCTGCTGTCGCCACGCCGACCACAGCGTGAGTGCCTCGGTAACGCCGCTCCCAGCGCAGTTCCCACACGTGCAGACCGCGTGTGAAGCCGACACGACCGCGTACACCGTCCGTGCTCTGTGCGACCGGGTGCCGATGGAGCGTCAGACCACCGTCGTCGTCCTTCAAGAAGACATTCAGCGACCGGTCGTCGGGATTCCAGGCGTGTTTCAACTGTACTTCCTTGTCAGCGGGTGGTCGTGCAAGTAGCATGTCGAGACGGGCGGGCTTGTCTAAGTCAGAGTCGTAACTGGTTTGTCGCGGTCTTGTCAAACAGCGGTGATAAGTCGCACCTAGCGGATGTGACGTGCTCGAAGAGTCACGTAGTAACGCCTTCATTCCGCCAGACATTTTCTGTCCCATCTTTACCGGCATTGAATTAGCAGACTCACTCTGCTAAACGTCAGCAACTCTGCATACAGTCATATCACACATCACGTTACCACTTCTATTACTTATTATTGCTATCATACATTCACCAATCACCATTCCTCGTGTATATCTGATGTCATCAGGCCTATATCGTAGGACTACACACGCACTGTCCAAAACAAACCAATACCTTACAAAGTTTCCTAGCAATCTCCGCAGGTTCGAATACAACAAGACCTACAGTACCTATAGTAGAGTAACAGATTTGTTAACGACCGAGACGATACGCCGCACTCGACTTTGATCGTCTGTATGTCTATATGTCTTCGAATTATTATTATTATTATTATTATTATTACGACAGTAAATATACGGGGACGGGGACGTGATTGATAACGTCATCGACATTATACATTTAAGTACCGTCTTTTACGCCTCGAGCATATTGCATAGGCCTAATGGCCTATAGGACAAATTTGTGTCCGTTTCACTCTCAGCCCGTGAATTTGCGCATTTTATAACTTTAATTTGGACTCCAAATCGCCTACAGTACAGAGATCTGAGAGGAAATCATGATTTGTCATCATCATCATCACGTGACAAAGTTTATCCACGCACTCAGAAGTGCATAATTTTGAAACCTAAACGGTAAAATTGTTTATCTGAACCTTAGCTTGCAGCACAGTTGTGTCCCACCCAAAATCTTCTGCGTATGTGGCTCTCTGTATCTAACACAGCTGATCCCATCATAGACTGTAAACCTAGTAAAAGACAGTTACGACGTACCTTCGTTACTATTTCAGTACAAGCAGCCAACTGACTTCATTACAATGACTATACTGCTAACGTGAAACAGCTGATTCACACAATTGCGTGTACTCAACACTCTAACCGTCAACTGTATCCGGCAGCCAAACAACGGTATGGTCGTGTTGGCGCACGTGCGTGTGGGGCGGTCCCTATGTTTAGGCAGCTCCGGCCTGTTGGCGACTACGCACAAAGGCCATTGTGAGCGAGCCGGCAGTGTCATGTTTCAGCCTGCAGCGGTGAGACTGGGCAGAGAGGCGCGACATCACTAAATAACCGTTGCTCGAGATACCGTGACACCGGTATAGGCAGTAATGGAAACAACGTTCCCTATCGTCAGAAGGAAACCGGGCACACATTTAAATTTTTATGTTCTTTTTGTGTTGTGTGTGTGTGTGTTTCTTTTGTGTTGCTTTAGTTTATCAAATGAATTTTTTATTGCTGCCTTGTGTGAATAAATACATGATGATGATGATGATGATGATATGAATAAGATCCCGACATCGTTTTTTTTTACTTACTTCGACTTTTGTGATCATTCGTGACTTACCGTTAACATGATTTCTGCTTTGAAATCACTAGGCCTGTGTCGCTGAAATTCCGCTTATTGAGCTTTTTAAGTCGAAATACATTAAGTCGAAAACACGTTGTCGGGATCTTGTTCACATGGGCCAGGAAACCACATGCATTACTTTACTTACTTTCTTACTTACTTATTACACAAAATTCAGTTGTGCTGCTGCTCGTAGTCTTTTATGAAAAGATAATAGAAATGATCGTAGTTGACGTTTGAATGTTGTTGAAGACCTCTAATATGAGTTGCGTGAAGTCACCAATTAAAGTAATTTTCTCACAAAGTCGCATTGATACAGTTTAAGTACTCCTACTCATACTCATACAGACTTACAGAGTAAGTCAAAAGTTGACACCTCTAAATAAATCGCCGACAGTCACGCACCGTGTACTGATCTCAGAGTATTTTATATCATCGTAAAGAGAAAGAGCTGATAAGTTATAACTCTGCGAAAATTAACATCATATCATCATCATCATCATCATCATTTAATTCCTCGCATACAGTGACACACACGCAATTGACATATAGAGACAATGTTCAATGCAAACAATATATGCGAGCCGAGTAAGTAAGGCCATAAGGCTCTAACAGCAACCC
>Ga0209145_1000340_pt1 | contig 10106 bp, 10 predicted proteins | sample WorMetfiPIANOSA2_FD_187396 | JGI IMG/M metagenome (GOLD analysis project Ga0209145, IMG submission 187396) | Marine gutless worms symbiont microbial communities from Max Planck institute for Marine Microbiology, Germany - Olavius filocauda... | ecosystem: Host-associated > Annelida > Digestive... | reverse complement strand
ATATAAATGGTTACCCATCAGCTGCAGGTCCGGTGCAGACCAGTGAAAGTTCGCCGATCAGAGACCGACGTTCTACCACTGAGCCACCCAACCAACTTCTTGCATCTTTGTCTAATTAATGTTATTTAATGTTAATTGTGCAATTAAAAGTTCAGAGGTCAGGGCCACAAGGTCAATATTTTTGTACTTCTGTGTGTGCCTAGTTGGCTTACAACTCAAGAATGAAATGATTAGTTCACATTTGGTACAAAGGTTGTGCATAGCACGTGTAACGTGGGTTATCATTTTGTGTCGTCCAGTGGGGTCATACATCTTGTTGTTGATATAATGTTGCTGGGTGATGTGAACAGATGATACGGTAGATATGTCGACCGGTCTGAACGTGGCTGAGGAGAGGCTTGTGTTTGGTATCCATGCCCATGCCATGTCACTGATGACTCTTGCCAAGATACGCAAGGTCTACAACAAGATTGATGCCAAGCTGGTGGCCAAGCAGCTGAGCATGTCTGATCACGAGAACGCCACGCCAATACGCATACTACACAACTCGTCAGCACACCTCAATGGACCAGCACGCTGTCTGGGAGCCATACTTATCGGCTATCTCAGTCAGTCTTTCGTCTTTGATTGTTATCTGTAGCTTATTGATGTGTGATTTCTTGGCAGTTGCTGGCTATGGTGCACTGATACATCTGTGTAGTTGTAGAGAATTCCAGCTTAGAAATCCCCAGAGTTTTTACTAGGGATAGCAATAGTGCTTTGATACTGTTGGCTCAGTGACAGGAAGGGTATCTGATTTGTAAGACATCTTGCCTCATCGTTCCACTTTGGATATCTTTTTTTTTTGGGAAATGTAATATCTATGTTGTATACTTATGTCTCTATTTAATCTATGTTATGAGATAACATAGATAACATCTCTACCTGTGGTAGAGAGCATAAAAGTCTGTAACTGATGCGCAGGTGTGCGTACATTCTGTCCAAAGCCGGTTGCAAAGGTGATTATGAATGTTGGCGGAACATCGTCATTACTCGGCCTTGTCGCAATGGCTGCGGACGTGGAAGGCCTTTATGCATCTGTTAAAGCACTTGTCTGTGTTGTCCGAAGCAACAGACTTGCTGCTAAAGAAATGGATCGCATCAAGGGATATCAGGTGCATTCAAGAACTGTTTGTTTTTATTCAGTTGTCGTGAAAATAATTTATTGATGATTAATGATTTTTTATTTATTTATTGCCTGTCATTAATGACTTTTATCAATTGTCAGTAGTTACACGAGTGCGTTTAGTTGTTTAGTGAGGTGTGTGATTCATGGCTATAATGTCTATGGTTCATTGTTCACAGTCTGCACTGTCACATACCAACCTTGGGTATGTTGGGTACTCAAATTTGCATAGCAGATTTGTTTGTTAGATCACCTTGAAGTGATTGATACATGATAACCATGAAAATCATGCATAGCAGTCTTTGGCGAACTGTTCAGTTGTGATTATGGTTGCCTAGCTAAGTCTGCCTTTTTGCTGCTTTGCGATTGGTCAATGGCTACCAGGTTCAGGAAAGAAAAGACAAGTGTGGTTCATTCTGTTTAGAAGTAAGTGGTTGGGTACCCAGACACATTGGAAGATAAAGCCATGTTGCTATTGTGTAGTAATAGATAATGATGACGTTGTGTTGGGTGCTGCAGATGCTGGCAATGCTGTTCAAAAAGAAACGACATCTGCTCAATAGTCACATTTTACATCTGACATTCTCTTTGGTCGGCACTCTAGACAGTGGACGTGAAACATCGTCTATTCCACACAAGGCGGCTTTTGAAAACTTGCTTTGTGATCTCGAGGTACAAAGCCATTAACAAACTACTGAGTCACTCACTCAGTCACGTGGATGTTACTGTATTTATGTCTGCACTGTACAGTGTACATTGTAGATTTTAATGCTACTGTACTGAATATTGTCTATGTAACAGTGTGATGCCACGAGCTGGCGGACTGCATTCTTTGCATGCTACTTTTGTATCTGTGGGAGTGTATCTGTGCCTCCATGTGTGCTGTATATCTGTCATAGTTTGCCCTTCAAAAATGGCTGTTTATGATAACTTGTATGCAATGATATCTGTCTCTCCGTCCTCATGGTGTATATGTATATGTATATTTGTGTGCCTAGATCTGGCATGGTGCACCGTTTGACCTGCACAAGTCTTTATATGAACATATACATGAGCTGCTGGCAGAGTCACAGTTAGTGATTTGGTTTCTAATATCTGTTGTCTATATGTACAGCTAACATACCACATCAGCGTAATGTGGTAGTTGATATTTATGTCATCGTCATTTCTGGCACGCAACTCTAAGATTGCGTAGCACCAGACATTGACAGCAACCTGCACAAAGGGTGATTCTGAGCCATGCCAACTGCTTCAGGGAGTGTGTGGATCATGCTGGATGGTGCTTAGCCATTTTATGTGGGGACGTCCTGGTGGTCTTCTCCAGTCCCCCTGCGGGGAGGCTAACAAAATGTGAAAAGCTGTAATTATATTCACCTAAACTGGTTTAAAAAAATATTTGGTTGTATTGCAGCTAGTATAATAATCCTTCTTGTACAAATGACAACGTTTGTCAATGTTTGTCTGCATATGTGAGTGAGTGTGTGGTGTGTTTGTGTTTATGTATAATGTATCTGTGCATCAATGCCTTTGTGTCCATACATACCTGTCTGTGTGAAATGCAGTGAGAGACGTAGTAATCTGCGACTGATGCAAGAGCTTGGCCTTGTCGGTCGTTTGCTTCACATTCTAAACGACTCCAGCATCTCGTTGCCGACACTGAGAGCAGTTGCTGCACTGTTGACAATCCTCCTCAGTCCTCCAGTTCACGCTCAGTCGCTTGTCAGGTATTGTCAGCAGTGTTCTTTTTTGTTTTTGTTTTTTGTTGACAAAGATGATAACTAGAGACGTCGGAACGTTTTGAAAAGTGGACGGCAATATTTTTTGGTGGGGTAAGAGCTGGCACGAGGCCTGGAGGGTCTAAAATTGAGTCTCAAAGGGATGAGGCAGGGGTAGGGTTCTTGAGGATAGGCAGCTAGCTCCCTCGTGACAGTTAGAAGGTCTGGGAGAGTGCTGTAAGCTCCCTCAGCAGGTCTGGGCAGAGCCCAGATGCAAGACAGTTGTCAGTGCATTTTGAGCTGAAAGGAGCTGTTCTGGTGATAGCAAGTTTGAAGAATATTCTACTGAAAAAGTCAACCAGTTGTAAATATTTTGACCGGCTTTAACTTTCTACAAAACAAGATACAAAGTCATGCACTTTAATTGCAACAAATATTTCTGAAAGAGATCCAAAAAGTTGGACGGCAATACATCCCACTTTTGTAAGTTGGACGGCAATACATCCCACTTTTGTAACTTGAGTCGGTATTTGCCATCCCAAGTTAATAGGTTACAACCAGTGATGATACGGTAACAAAAAGTGACGATGATGAAAATTTGACAGTTATCATCTACAAAATGAAAACTGCGACGAAAACACTGCTGAATGACTGAAAAGACAATGAAAATTAAAGCATTTCATCAGCATTTTCGTCAGTGTGACGAAATGTTGCTGAGCAATCTGGTGAAATATATAACTCACAGTGTTTAGTTGTACCGTCGGTGTAATTTATGCACATGTAAAACTATAACTAAAACTAGTTTGTACTCATAGAGTGCGAACCCACGCCGTACTGCTCTTGTCAGTGTCTCCACCTAGCGAGTAGCAAATGACAATGAAGCGCGGTTGTAACATTATAGTACTGATATCACCACCTAGCGAATGTAAATCAAACGCGATTGTAGTTAGAAATGAAGTGTTACTGTGTAGTGTTATTGACCCTGTGACATTGACCTTTGACCTTTGAACCCCAAGACAATACCACTTCTAGGGTATCCCAAAGTCGTCCCCTATACTAAGTTGGGATCATTCGTTTTGCTGCGGACAAACAGACAAACAGACTGACTCGAAAATCCTACCCACGCCGACCGACATAGTCGGCGTGGGTAATTAAACAGTTGACTATAAACTATTGATTGTCAATTACTGTCATCATCCTACTCTGTTGTGTGTGTGTAGAATATCACAGTTCCTAGTGTCACTGTTGCCGTCATCGCCAGCTGTCAGCGATAAGTCTGTTACTGTCAGTGCTGACACATTGTCAGATGTGTCGCGTGCATCACCAGTCAGCAGCAGCAGTTGCAGTAATGAGCAGTTTGATGTCAGTGGTTCACCGGTCGTGTTTCGTATCCGACTGCGCAATGTTCTGCTACACGTCATACTTCGACTCACTTCAAGTTCTCTGTCGGCTTCAAGTTCACCCAACAGTGGCTCAGCCATCAATGCCCAGTCAGTATTGCATTGTATTGTAAGCATTGACACAGTTGGTCAGTAAAGAGGATATATTTCCAGCAAAAATTCTGCTGCAGTGTTGTAGACTTGACTTCAATATGCACCATTAAGTAGCTGTAGCAGAGCATTTCCCGTCATCAGTCAACCCGTCATGTAGTCAACAGTTTAGTACTACCATTAATTGACATTTGAATGTGTGTTTTCACACAGTGAATAAAGACCGTCACCCTGAAGTATTTCCTGAATGACAGTAATGTCGTGAATAAATGAAGTTGTTGGATTGGTGGTGTTTTATTTATTGTGAACATTGCAGATTCTGTGAGGACGTGCAGCGCTTGGTCGGCTTCGACTGGCTGCTGGTTTTCATGCAGAGTCATGTCCATCAGTCGACCATTATCCTGGCAATGTCTATTCTAGTCCGAATGCTCCAGCAGCAGACACTGCTGCAGTGCTTCCGTGATGGCAGCAGTCCTAGTGGCTGGCTGACGGACACTGAGTGTGTGGTGCAGAACAGGATTGGAGTACTTCTTGGTGAGCAACAACCTTCTGTTTATATGATGTTGGATAACTGTGGCAGCAGTTTACAGTTTCCATGTTATCTCTGATTGCCTCTCAGGTACTGATAGTCTGCCAATGTTGAACAGGACAAGGGAACTGCTTTCTGTTAATATCACAAGAAAATCTCGTTAATTGTTGGCTAGGTTAGGTAGATGTTGGTTAAGTTTTCGATGTAGTACACATTTAACGAGACATATGACTTGATGTTGGAGTGTCGAGTGTTACTGGTAACGCTGCTGGTTCTAAAATACCGCATTATCACATAGACACTTTTTCATATCCGTTGCTCTACCTGTCTACATACCAGCATGTTGGGCTACCTGCACAGACTTTAGGAACTTTATGATGTAATTCAAATGGTTGTTACATTTCCTTATCAGTTTTTTTTCAGTGTGGTAGATTAAGCTTTTGAGTACATATTTAATTGCATTGTAGTATATACACCGTGTTCCAATAAAAAGGGTGCCACTAAACTTATGGCAGTAACTTCGCTAAATCTCAACTGATTTTCAAAATTCTTTTACCACTGGAAAGAGAAGGAAATATCCAACAAATTGTGTGTCATTTCCCACCACACCTTAAGTATGTTGCCGCACTACCTGTAAGAATTTAAAAGTTAAAATTTGTTGTAAAATTGCAAAATAAATTTAAAACTCATATCATATTTGTCAAAAAATGAAAGTTTCATTCATATGGCTGAATGAATATTGTTATTATCACAAAAGTTGCTCAAAGTGTCCAGCGCTTGCACCCACACATGTGCGAAGACGTCCACACCACTCGTCAATTACGTTGTCAATGACGCTCTGGTCAATTCCATGCCAAGCGTGCAGCAAACGCTGCTGTCACTATTATTATGATTTTTAACTGTTTGAATGCCTATCATTAATCAACAAAACTATAAAGCTGGTACATTCAAAGTTTGCTCATCGCTTTATTTTCCGATAGCTATGGAAATTTAGCTGGTTCATGTGACATTTTTTGTTTGCATTTTCTACCAGATTTGCACCAAATCTGAACATTTAAATTCCCAAAAGTAGTGTGGCAACATACTTAAGGTGTGGTAAGAAATAACACATAGATTTTGTTGTAAATTTCCTTCGATTTCCAGCGGTAAAAGAATTTTGAAAATCGGTTGAGATTTAACAAAGTTACAACCATGAGTTTAGTGCCACCCTTTTTATTGGAACACAGTAGGTTGTATTGTATTTAAGTGTCAATATTTTGATAATTTAGTTGATAAACAAATGATGTTACACTGTTTTTATTTGCGATTTGGGGAGCTTTCGTTATTTGCTCACCAGATACGTCTAGATTGTCTTAATTTGACGTATTCAGTAGGTGGTACTTTGTGCAGAATTATCAGCTGTTTATGACAGTGTGAAACATGTGTACATTGATACATGTTGCACTGAGCGTGATTTATTTAGGAGGTAACAAACTTTTTTTTGTGTGTGGCGTGGTGGCGTAGTGGTTAGGGTGTCGGACTTGCATCACGGTTGCAGGTTCGATTCCTGGCTGCTCCGCTTCACATAACGAATCTGGGCAAGTTGTTCACACACAGTGTGCCTCTATTCACCAAGCAGTATAAATTGGTACCGGCCATTGTCTGGGAAGATAACCATAGGTCTGGCATCGCACTGGCCATGTGTCACAGACTCAGTGGTATATCCACCTACAAGCTCAATGGCCTGGGAAAGGGAGATGAGTACCCTGCCTATGCTCCATCTGGAGTACTATGGCATCTTTACCTTTACCTTTAACAAACTTCTGGCTCACTGTGTATATATCAGGGTTCAACATCGGCAGTGCCAGTACGAACGTAGCAACTGCCGGTACACAGAATAGTCCTGCTACTACTGCTGCTTCTACCAGTGCTGCTAGTACAGCAGGTGCTGGTCTGGCAGCTGTGAACAGCAAGTCATTGTTGTCGTCAAGCCGACGTGAAGTGAACCAAGACGCCTGTAATGTGCCAGGGTTCACGGTACTGCAGTGGCTGCTCAGTCAGCATCCTCACATTCCTCATGTCTACTTCATGATGATGGCACTGTTGGTGGGACAGCCAGTACAACAGCTGCCTCAAGATGTACAGGTCGCTTATGTTTGTACTGATGTTAGCACAGTGCACTGCATTGCATGACACATGACTAGTTTCTCAGTTTTTAGCCTTCTCAGAACTATAGGTAAGAAGTAAGTATTGGGCATTAGCAAAAATATCAAATTTTTAATTCTAAATAGTGAAATTAAAAAGAGGAGTGTTATTAAATGACGTCAAACAATGGACAAAGATGGCTGAATATCATGCAGTACAGTGCAGAGGACAATCTGGGTGAAATGGAGTGCTTGTGACTGCAAACACAGTGTCTCCAGAACTAACACTTTCTCAAATCACAATATTTGATGTATATAGTGAGTCTGCTGCTGTCGTTGTAGTTGGACTTGGATTCCGTCTGGAAGTATGTGTTTGGAGTGAGTACGTCGGCTGGGCAGGCTCTGACGCAGTTGTCTGGCAAGCTGGATGTGTGCATTGAAGCCGCTGGTGTCCTGCTTGCTATTGTCCGCACTCTCCTCAACATGGTAACATCATCTTATCACTTACCTGTACAAGTCACTTACCTGTACAAGTCTGTCTGTGTCCTGTGTAGATAGACGAGCCTTCTCAGTCTCACTGCTGGCTGTTAGTTGAGCCCGCAGTCTGAGCAGATGAATGAATGAATGATTTTATTTCCATGTGATCAAAAACTGGCTGAAAGCCAGTTTAGTGTTATACACGTGTCAGCTAAAAGAAGATAACAGTAAAACTAAAACAAAACGCTGAGTGGTATGGAGTCCTGTGAAGGCAGTCCGGTTGAAGTCCAGTGGGCAGTCCGGTGGGTGGGACACGATGTATGGTGGGAAGGATTTGTGGAACAGGTGAGTTTTAAGTCTGGAATGGAAGAGAGAGGAAGTGATGGATGGTGAACTTGTTTGATGGAATGAAGCCAGACATGTAGTGATTGTAGGCTGTCAGACTGTGTATGTGGTAATTGTTCTGTGTAGTGAGTAGCTATGTCGTTCCTGCTGTGTGTCGACCACAGTGACACTGCAGATGTTGTTATTGTTGTTAATTATCTCCGTGAAGCAACAGTTCGTGCTTTTGTCAGCGTTGTTCTTTTTGTCTATGTGTTAGCACGATTACTCTATTAGTTGTGAATGAATTTTTATGAAATTTTGGGACAAGGAATGATTAATGAGATTTTGGAAGTTATCTGGATCTACATCCAGGAATTTTTCTTACATTACATTACAGTTTTTAAATTGGCCTAAGTAAAAACACTTCTAGGAACCACTGTGGCACATTGTCTCGGTAGGACTGTCGAAACTGGTGGGTCTTCAGTTTACGGCAGAAGTGAAGAGTGAAGGAGCCGAAGTGATGTGTCCAGGGAGACTTAGCAGATGCCTATAACGTCACTGTACTTTATCGACATTTTGTATATAAAATGCTCTCTAGTTGCAGTTGTAATAGCTGTAGTTATTGTGTGTGTAGAAGTGTGAGGCGGCGTGGATCAAAGACTACCCAGTGACTGTGATGCAGTTCCTGCTCTACCTCTATCACAATCATGCTGCCGACTTTGTTCCGCTCTGCATGTCCAGCGAGTTCCTGTCGGCGCTCGCTGCTACGCTCTTTCCATACAAACTTGCTTCAGAATCAAATTCAGAAATCATGTCGCCTGTTGATGACTTTCGTGTGAGTGTCTGTGTCATTCATTCCAGTCTTTACTACTCGTATCCAATGTTCATAGCAGCCAGAACTCGCAATTTCAGGCATTTTTGACATGGCTGTGACACTTGAACTTGTCTGAATATTTTTGTGTTATAAGATTGTGGTTTTTAACATCAAATTTGGAAGTGTAACTATATACAGATTTTGTGGCAATTGTTAGATACAATAATAAAAGTAATTTAAAGGCATTACTAAGTCATACACTGTTTTGTGTGACATTTGAATTATTCAGTACACAGTTCAGCTGGCTAGTGATGTGCTAGATGTACAGTTCAGCCCAATCCAGTCTAATGCACTTTTCATTTACTGTTTGCAGCCATTTCCAAATGCTGATCGGATGGTGCTAGTTGAGTTTTGTGAGAAACCTGCAGCGACCAGTCCAGGTACATACAGCACACCGTGATCACCATAAAAAATACTTGCTTGAGTTGCCAGTTGATCTGTAATATACACTGTGGGCCAATAAAAATTGTACTTTTTATTTTCACAATAACTTTGTCAAACCGAGTTCTATTTTGGTAATTTTTGGCAAGTTCCATAAATTTGGAATTTCCCTTCTCACCTGGTGGGTGTTTTGCCATACCTTGTGAAATGCAACGCATAACCACAAACATATGAGTAATGCTGAAAACGTTCCTTTTCAGAAAATCAACTGATTGTGCATATGACTTCTTTTACTCAGTTTTTGTTGTTACTGTAAAGTGATGTAATATTTTTCTAACTGTACAGCAGTTTAAAAATATTATTTAGTAATAATAATAATAATAATAATAATAAGAAGAAGAAGAATAACAAACAATAGTGCAGGCAATCATGATTAGTTGAGTTTGGAGGACACAGTCTATTGTTGATTAAGCCAAAAATCTAGGCATTTATTGTGAAATCTAAGCTGGTCTGTAAGAAATTCCATTCCAACAAACCAAAATGAAACCAAAAGTGTCGGTAGTTGAGGCTTGTTAGTGATAGGAGTTGTGTTTGGTGATGTAGATGCATTGGCAAGCAGTCATCCAGTCCGCAAGTTTGTGATCGACTTTATCCGACGAATTGTTATCGACAGCTTATCAGTAACGTCACCAAACAAGTCAACACCTGTCATTGACGTCATTCTAGAAGTGAGCCATACTTGCTGTTGAACTGGTGTCCTTACTTACTTACTTACTTGTTGACAGTTTGATTGGGAACATGTCAGATTATCTTAGCATTGTTTTCACGTCATGGTTTGGCATTAGGAAGGGCATGGAACTTGAAATCTACAGTAACCCTTAATGTTTCCCGTGGCCTGTTCTCTGTGCTCACTTAGGTCCTCCGACATCATACCAGAGACCTGCACGGGGACAGAAATTACACCCATCTCCACCCGCAGATCTCCATCTCCACCCGTCCCGCAGATTTCATTTCCCTCCCCACTACCC
>Ga0209145_1000339_pt1 | contig 10108 bp, 11 predicted proteins | sample WorMetfiPIANOSA2_FD_187396 | JGI IMG/M metagenome (GOLD analysis project Ga0209145, IMG submission 187396) | Marine gutless worms symbiont microbial communities from Max Planck institute for Marine Microbiology, Germany - Olavius filocauda... | ecosystem: Host-associated > Annelida > Digestive... | reverse complement strand
TCATTCGACTGATTTGAGGCTTCCTGCATGCTGCTGTTTAGTTAACAGATCAGTTGCATAATTTCTGTCAAAAATGTAGCCAGCAGTACCACTCATCGGTGTACACGTGTGAGTATCGTCTGCTGGATATGATTAATGATCTTAAAGAGTTTCAATAGACCAACGCCTGTGACCTACGCCCAACGATCTAGTTTACAAACACTCTAAACAATATTACCCGCCACTATGGAGCTGGTTGCCGTGACAACAATGCTAACGAACGACAATTATTTCATGGGTAATCTTTACCACTTAATTATATATTATATAATTATATATTTATGCATATAGTTATGAAAAAGGCTAATAATAATATTAATAGTATAACAGTGCAATATACACTAACTAATATATAATAATATACAGTAACTAATGTATAATACATCAACAGTATAATGCATAGTCGATTCGTTATTTTGGCAGGCAACATGACACGCACGCTGCAGGAGGTCCAGAATGAGAAGAGTGAACAACAGTTGGAATTGTAAGTTCATACTACATTAGCAACAACAAACTCATTTTATGACCAGGACGAAATATGTGAGTAATATCAGATTCATCAGAGTTTTAATGTAATAGAAATGTTTAATTGTGATTAATTTTTGTATTAATGTATTAAGCTAACGTGGTTAATTTTGACGACACAAAACTGGGGAACATTGTCACGATGGAGCATTACTGGAGTGATTGTTTGTCAGTGAGGTGGTGACACAGAAGTTGGATCGTAAGCAGCAGAAGCTGAACGATCACATGGAGCGACTGCAGCGGCTCAAGTCATGTCTGAATGAACTGCGATCGGAGCGGCTGCAGATTGAGACTGATTTACAGAGGCGAACAAGACTGGAGGAAACCAAGGACGAATTGACCAACTCAAACGAAAAACTAGACAGCGAAATTCATGTAAGTTCTGTCTTTGTTTTTGGAAGCTAACAGATGGTTCTTATGTTTTGATTACAATCTGCTATGGCTGTTATTTAATACTTCAGTTTCTTTTCTGTGAAATTGTTGGTAAAATTATGGAAAACAGGCTTCATTATTCTGCAATGTTCTATTGTTTTTAATTTGTCATAATGTGTTACATATTCAGGTTGCCAGTGAACAAATCCGCCCTCTTCAGGTACATTCATGTCTTTATATCTGTATAAAATTTATCACCAGTTGGCATTTGTCATTGTGTAAAATATTACTCTGGAAGTTTGGAGGTATTGTGATACCCAGCAACTGTCTGTATGTTTATTTCGATGTCTCAAAAAGTTGTGGATAAATATTTATGAAATTTTTGGGAGTAGTAGGAAGGTTTTGGGATAAGGAACAGTCAGTTAGATTTTTGGACTGATCAGATTCCAGGATCATTTTTTCAAATTTTAAAAATTGCAAACTGTGTCATTTTTCGACATTATCGTGCTATATTCTGCTGATCTGGATCTGCATCCTGGATCTATGATCAGTTTTTCAGTTTTTTTATGAAATCGCAAGAGGTTATTTTCTACATTCTCCAGTATAGGCAGAGGTTTAAAGTTTAATGGTTTAATGAGTTCTTTCTAGTTACGTATCATCTTCTGTAAACTAGACACATGCTGCCAAATCCAATAAAGGTTATATTATATTATTATATTAATAGTGGGCACTCACATTGAATAGACATTTTTGTCATATCAAGTTGTAAGAGGCAACTGAGTCAGGTTTCCATCTACCTGTACGTAGGTATAGTTGATTGCATTACATGTGTCTCTAGTACTGCTTTGCTTTGCTTACAACCATATAAATGATGCAGAGACACAGAAAACACATCAGGTGTGTATGTCGGTCGGTCTGTACGTTTCGACAGTCCACTGCTGTAGTTTCAGTGTAGTCACGACTGTTTACAGCAGCTGCTGTGTGATAGGATAAAATCGATGAGTTGGCGGAAGATAAAGAGCAGACGACGAGAGCAAAAGACCGGCAGTTTGAAGAAGGTAAAGAACAGGTGATATATGCACACGTTGTCTGTCCACTTCTGTTATCTGTATCAGGCACATTTAACATTGATCAGTTTTTAAGAGTTAATTGATCAATTAAAGCTATAATTCACAGCCATAAAGTTATTGATCTCCATATAAATTTTTGAGGCATAGTCTCGGTTATAATTACTGGCAGGACTGCCCGACGGGCAGCTCTGCCAGTATTGTTTTTACTACGTGCCGATTTTTGTTTTTTCGCCCTGCAGGGGCGACACGTTGCACCGATCAAGGTGAAATTTGGCAGGGAGGAGCAGACCAAATTTCACCTTGATCGGCTCAGGGATGTGGGTTTACGGCCCCAAAACTTTGAAAATTTGGAATTTTACCAATATAATTGCCCCTAAGGGCAGCTCCCTTGTGCGATTCTTACAAAATTTATAGGGTTTGTGCGCGTCCTCAGCCTACATAAATGTGCCAAATTTGGCTGCTTCATCGCTATAAATGACAGAACTATCAACAATTTACCTTGGTGGGGTGTTTTTGGACAAATTTTCGATGACCCCTAGCGGCTAAACTATTGATGGGACCCAAAAAAGTTTGGGGATGAAATGATGGCACGTTCCACCTCTATCATCGTGCAAAAATTGGTTGAAATCGAACAACGCACGTCGGCGTGAGAATACAAAGTGTAGTCACTTTGTTTTTTATTTTTTTTTGAAAATCACGCTATTGGCCGTCAACTGCTTTGGTGCATTTTGCAGCTTTTTCGCTGAAGAAAAGCTCTGTCTAGGGGATGAAACATATTTGAAATCTGTTGCTAGATGGCGCTACGATTGGCGCATGAATGACCGAGAAAAATTTCAAAATATGAGAAAATGAGTGCAAAGTTTGTGCGCACTACTTCGCTCATTTAGAAGCATTCTATCACAGCAATTTACACCATGTATTGTAGATGTGCACCCGTATAAAAATATTTCTCTATCTCATTACAGGGTGCTACAAAAACTGTCAAGTTTGTACCGGTGGTACCAAAAGCACATGGTGGGGCCAGCATTTGTGTGCACCGAAAGGCTATTAATCTGTGCAATTTTTTAAAACCTTTTGGAGGCGTTTTATAGGCGATGGTTTATAGTTGTGCACCCATATTCATTTTTTTCTCTGTGCTGCCAGATTGCGCCAGTACATAGTATCAAATTTCAAACCGCAAATTTTCTTATTTTCTGCGCACATATTATTGTGATTTTCTGAACAACATGTATAGTTAGTGAAGTGTGTTCTCTTCTGGTAATGGGAAATACCCAATAGGTCCTGCCGGTATTGCAGTGCCTCGAAGTAGGCATTGCTTTTGTTTCTAGTTCAGAATTGCAACTGCATGTATGTATTCCTTGTTGCAGTGTTCAGTATGAATAATTTCTGTACAAAAGATTTACAATCTGTAATAAATTTTTGCTGGAAACATTCAGAACCATGATAACACTGAATTTGAACAGAAGCAAATAGCACAAGATTACACAGTCTGAATAGTTTCTTTGATGGTCATAGAGTGCTCAGCATGACATTATTGTCTGAGTGAACTAAAGAGTAATGTCAGCTGTTAGCATAATGTCAGTTTTATCAAAACTTCTTTCTGTTGTATATAAAGTTGAACGCCTGATGTTTTCGTAATTTGCATGTGTACATGATAGTTTCATTGTCTGTTACAGTGTGCCAAAGTTAAAGAACAAATTCAGCAAATTGAACGCTTTCAGAGTGAAATTACCAAGTATGTTGATACAAATCAGTATCAAATGAATTACTGTGTACGGTATTACAATAATTTCATGTACATAAAACTTTGGTATTGGAGTTTTATAGTTGTTTTACTGTTATGCAACCAGTATTGTTTATTGTTCACATTCTGTGTTTAAAGTAGTTATGATAATGTAGCAAAGTGCATCAGAAAGTCTCATGTTACAAGTGTCTGCAGTCTGTCTGCACAGTTGTCTGTTAGCATGGGCAGTGATGGCACTGCAGTACCATTAGCTCATGCCAATCAACAGCCACTTCTGAGATTTGTACAGTATTGATAGTCAAAGTCAGATTCGTGTAAGTAGTGCTGTAGCAATCATTGAGACCTTTATGTCGGCCTCTTAGCCTTACAGTACTGATCAATTAACCAATACAGGATTTGATGTGATACTAAAAAGCTAAAGTCTTCCCAAGCCTTAAGAGCCTATAGAGTGTCATTTATCTCCATTTCACGTAGCCCTCAGCCAGACACCAGTCAAAACTGTAAGTCCACAGACATGGGGCCAGTCCATCTTGCCTTTTCCAGTGCCTGCTGATGCTAAGTTACAAGTGTTCTGTCTGTAAGACTATCAAGCATCACATGTGGTGAAAAAATTTTCTTTTTTTGTAATGTAGATTGTGAAGTCATTGTTGCGCTGTCACTTTCAATGTCTCTTTTTGACTGATGTCGTAATTAATTGTTAGGTATACGCGCGAAGGACGAGCGGACAAGTTGGTTGACTGTCAAATGAAGATGAATGATTTAGATCAGATGAAGTCGGAACTTGAATCCCAGAAGTCAGAACTTATCAGCACTGTCGATGAGATTCGTCAGGATTTGGCAGCACAAAAGGTATTTTCAATATGATTTAAATCTGATACAACCACAGTTTATCGCATGTTTATATATTGCAGATATGGTTTGTTGTTAAATTATTCACATACTAGTTAATTCTTAACAACTGAAAACATTTACAAACAGAAGTCAAAACTTTGAATCAATTAAAATGTAAACGGCTCTCGTTTGTATGACTATAATACAGTTTTGTGTGATCAGATTCACCAGCGTGAACTGTCGGACAGTCTGAAGTTGCGTGAGCGGCTGGTCGAGATTGAAACACTCAGTGAAAGTATTGGCGCCGAGGAGCAGCGTTTGGATGGACTTGACGTCAACAATTTGATGAGAGAACGAGAGAGTCTCGAGCGTGAGATGGATAAGCTGATGCAGGAGGTAATGTTACTCATTGCGATATTTCAAATTTGTCACTAGTATTATTACTTTTTAAGTTTGTTTTGAAACATTAGTAAGATATTCGCCATCCCTGTGCTGACATGGGCATGTGCTAAGGATGGATCATCAGCACATACCACACCAAGTATTTTACTGGGAGGTTTCAGGGTACAAGAGAGGATTGAGAACAAACTTGAGAAGAATGATCAAGAAAGACTTGCGAAAGACGGGACTCTCATGGGAAGTAGCAGTAGTAGCAGCTGTGGACAGACAAGAATGTTTTTGAAGTATAGCCCAGTGTATACTTGGCTTGTTAAACAAAAGCTGAAAGTTTTTGTTGTTGTTCATTAGTAAGATGATTACTGTGATTCTGTTCTGTTAACTTCTTTATGTCCTCTCTCTTGTTGCAAGGATTGGTTTTCTTCGGTGAGATATAATTGTTTGTGTTCGCAGCGTGACTTGTCAAGATCTCGTCAGCAGGTGCTCAAAGGTGAAATTGTCGCATTCCGACGTGACCTTGAAGGAGATATGTATAAAGATGCTGACGTCAAGTATAGAGACAAGATGATTCAGCTAAAAGTATGTCACCTTTGTCTCCGTTTTGACGTTTAGTTGATCCACTTGTTAGTGTACAGTGTTAATGCTTTTTTGTAATTAAGCCCTTGTAAGATTAAAGAATTGAATTGGGAATTATAGTCTAATACTTTTTGCCATGTTTTATTCTGTTGAAGACTGTGAAGTTGTGCTTGTTCTATTGACCGATTAATACTAGAGCTGTTGCATTAATGCGTTAACGAACACGTTAAGGAATTAATCTCGTTTAAAAAAACTAACGGCGATAAAAAATTAAATGCAGGGACAAAAATTACACAAACCAGCAGCGTTACAATTTAACATAAACAAAAATCATAAAAGGTGATATTATCTACCATCACATTGCCTACATGTCAATGTGCTGCTAAGTAATATGATTTATAATATGATTTTATGATTTTTGCGGTTTTCGATGTGTTACTCATTAAATATGGCCATTAACACTTGTCTAAACTTCAGTTTTTTACATTTATAGTTGCAGTTTTATTACAAATGAAAATATTTAAAATTTAAAGTAATCCTGACCACGCAGCCCTTTAAGTGTCATTTATCATTTATATAGTGCTCACCGTCGCCTATCTAACAAAAAGATAAAATGAAGTGTCTAGCTTCACCCTTTCAAAAGTTACGGAAGGGTCCCAAAATTTAAAAAGTAGGTCACGTGACCCTGACCACGCTCTCTTTGTTGGATAGGCCATGGCACGTACTATATAAAGGACGATGAATGACCCCAAAGGGGGCGTGGACAAGGTCACGTGTCAAGGTCACTTGTCCTACTTTTGAAGTGGACAGATACCCGCATTCCACAGAACGCATTTTTTGTTGTTAATAATAATAGTAATAATAATAATAATAATGATAATAATAATAATACGACAATTTGTAAGGCGCTGTAACATGTCAGAGTCACTACAAGGGTACCTTGTTGTTGTTATTATTATTGTTATTGTATATTCAGACAAGGAAGATGCGTTGGTTTGTAGTAAATGGAGACGACTGATTAGACATAATGAGGAGGATAGTGATGATAGCAGGGGTTAATGTGTCCGATTGTTTCTGGTACCGGCTCATCTGGGTTATCCTAGATTAAAGGGCTGTTAAATGGTTGTTGTTATATGCAGACAACTGAGATGGCAAACAGTGACCTTGATAAATACTACAAAGCTCTTGATGGGTTTGTCTTGCCTTGTCTTGCTCTAAATACTTTATTGCATCAATTCCAGTAATACTTTAATGTTGACAGTTTGTTTAGATGTCAACTGTAGTAGATTTGGCATATTCTGCATGTGACTGTACATTTGAGATAAGTGAACAGTTAGCAGATATTGTAATTATTATTTAATTTTATACTGTGAACCTTTTGTTGGGTTTTCTTATATTTTGTGGCCATAAATTGATGTTTTTTTTACAGTTGAACAAAAATTATTCATGTTCTAGATACAAATTATTGATGTTGATATTCATAAAATTTTTTTGTTTATGGTTGAATTTAATGTGCTGTCAGGCAGTTCAAGATGAGACATTTATAATGCTACATTGCTAAATTTTATCACTGTTATGCATACCAATGAGCCGGCCTCTGTGCTGAGTGTTGCTAGAATGGACAGTATGGTCACTCAAACTAACACAAACACGTACGTACTGGTAGCTATTTGTGGTTAATTACTATACAATAGTAAATATGTTTCGACATTATTGCATCTGTTGTGTTGATGTCAGAACAATTATGAGTTACCACAACAGGAAAATGTCCGAGATCAACAAGATCATTCGTGAGCTGTGGAGGAACACATACAGAGGAAACGGTGTGCGGATGCAATTGCTGCTTTAGTGAATTTTGTGACTGTAATTGTGTGACATAATTATTTATTGTGCTAACAAATTACTGTGTATGTGTATGTGTACACAGTTATGTTGATTACTAGCCAGGAGTTAAAGAACTTGATTTCTGTCAAACGTAGAAATCATACATTTACTGTTAGATGCATGCTAATCATAGTTTAGTGTAAAGTTGTGTGACAGATGCTGATTACCGACATGTTGTAAGATATCACATGTTCTGTTTTTAATTTATTTAGTTGCACTACAGTCATGTTTTTCTTGCAGATATTGAGACAATAGAGATCCGTTCTGATGAGGAGGAGGGCAGCGGAGCTTCAAAGACACGTCGTAGTTATCGTTACCGGGTCGTCATGATCAGAGGTGGCACTGAACTGGACATGCGTGGTAGATGCAGTGCCGGTCAAAAGGTTTCTAGCTTGACTGTAGTTTTATATGTTCATTTATAAAGCTTTCTGCTTTTATTATTATTATTATTATTATTATTAAAAACGTATATTATTGTGGTGGTGCTATCACAAAATTATTTGCTGCAAGACCACCTTACAGTGTGAGTGTTTAATGAACATCCAGATGAACTTCAGCAGTTTTGGGGTCACAGTGCGGTGTTGCTTCAGATGTACATAATGTGAGGTTAAATGATATCAAGTGAGTGAATGTAGTAGCCTGTATGAAAAATGAACATATTGTAGGAGAATAATTTGTCAAAATGTGCAAGATAGTGTGGATGATTTTAGAAAACAGTTCGAATTGAGCAACGTGTACATTGTACAAATATGCATGGCTGTGTTTTGCTTGTGTTTTATAAGTTGGTGTTTTTAAGCCAACAGCACTGATCAGGAAATGAAATACACAGAATGGTTAATGTTGGAGTGGGAGACATTATGTAGTTGATAACTTGCAGGTGCTGGCGTCACTGATTATTCGACTGGCGCTGGCTGAGACATTCTGTTTGAACTGCGGTGTCCTTGCACTTGATGAGCCGACAACTAACCTTGATCGTGAGAATATCGAAAGTTTGGCCTATGCACTAGTGGAGTAAGCTGCTGTAGTTCTGCGTCTCATTTTGTTTACTAATTTCATGCTGACTACGTTTGAGCTCAGTACAGACGTTGTTGTATTCTCGTTGTATTGTGTTTACTAACTGTAAATGAAATTGACAAGTTGCATAGTATAACTGTAGACTTCAATAGGAGGCATTGGGGCTCAGTGTGTTGAAGGAGATGACTAATAACTGGGTCAGCATGGGTCATATATCTGTGTCAGGTCCAGGCTTGTGAATGACTAGTAGTTGTCTTTTCTGTTATTATACGATATTAATAGCACTTTAGTAGCATCTGCTGAACGGCGAGCAACGGACGTTACACTGGTCATGTTCAGAAACAAACTGAAGACATTGCTTTTCAACACGTAACTGTCGACTCAGCGCATTTGCAACGGTGCGCCATTTAAAATTTTAAATGTACTTAATAATAATAATAATAATAATATGATATTGTATGATCAGTCAATCAAGAAAACGTTAAACGTGCGCTCAAAAACTGACAGAAAACCAGCTTTTTCTACTGCACAAGACCAGAAACTGAAAAATAACGAAAAAAATAACAGAAAAGCGAAGAACATAAGAAATCGAAAATACAGTCTAGAGTCTGTGAATGCAGTCTGGTGGGTTATTGATATGAAATAGTCATTAATGTACATTGATTACATAAAATAGTACAATAACATATATTACAAAGTGTGATAGTTGATTAAAACTGGCTTTAAATGTTGATGTGGGAGGCTTCCCTTTTTCAACTGATTACTAGTATCAGCTTGTAGTGATAATTTCTTATGTATTTCTTCTCTAGTTTATGTTGCCAGTTTATTAAGTAAGATAGATGCAGTGTTTCATGCTGAATTGAATGGCAGATAAGGGTTAACCAGACTGATAATGGAGTCAGTGTATCGGTGATTTCCTAGATGTGTATATTACCAGCATATTCGGTTGGCTTGGAATAAGTGTTGTTAAACGGGCTGTTTGGTATTTCCACTACACTGTGAATGCAAATTGGTTATATTGTGCCTATGGAGTGTAATCTGTTAGAGCTCCAACTAGGAAATAATGCATAGAAGTCTTTTCAGCCAACAGATTGGCTACAGTACTTACGAACATGATAAGCCTGATAAACACCAAACAACTAAGTCTAACAATACCAAACTAACCCTCGTTTTGTCACCTCTTACAACATTTGGCCAGATTTAGATGGCGGGTCTGTTCTAACATGAACCACAGCTTCCAAAGAATACTCATGGGTCAAGTGCTAAACTACTTTGTTACTGTTAATGTTGTCGGTGTACATGCGCTACCTGTGTTTCATTCTCAGTTGTTCTTGTCTGCTGTGTCAGAATCATTAAGAGTCGTCAGAAGCAGCGTAATTTTCAGTTGTTGGTTATCACCCACGACGAAGACTTCGTCGAGCTGCTTGGTCGTTCTGATTACGTCGATTCATTTTTCAAAGTCGCAAAGAATGAGTTGTTAGTTGATATTTGCTTATTATATGACTTTGTAAACGTCATCTACAGGGTGCGGCATAATAAAACAATCTCCTAACAAAACCGGAATTTCTAGAAAACGACCAGGCATATTTTGCTGTATTTTTCATCAGTTAATGGCAAGGTATATATCTGTAAGATACATAAATTTTATTACGATACT
>Ga0209145_1000338_pt1 | contig 10110 bp, 9 predicted proteins | sample WorMetfiPIANOSA2_FD_187396 | JGI IMG/M metagenome (GOLD analysis project Ga0209145, IMG submission 187396) | Marine gutless worms symbiont microbial communities from Max Planck institute for Marine Microbiology, Germany - Olavius filocauda... | ecosystem: Host-associated > Annelida > Digestive... | reverse complement strand
GCTCAATAGTGTTTGAATAGGGATGTTAAATGAAAGTCAAATTTCCAAACGTTTTTTGTTTTTAAATTTTAATTGAAATTTTAATCCAAACTATTCAGTATTCATGCTCTTTTCCGACTTTCTGCTGAACTGTTTATGACACTTGTGATGATGCTGTACGTTTGAATGCAAGGGACTGAACTAGGTATGAATGACATATGCATGGCCGATGCATGTGTTGTTTACCTAGGCTACCTGGCACCATCTTAATCACATGGCTGCATGTACTGACTGCACTGATCTGGCTATCACATCTATTGCCTGCACATCTGATGACAGCATTAAATGGCTTTTGCAACTTTACAACTAGCTGCTGCCGCAATAAATTTTGCACTAATGAACATTTACGCCAGTTCAATTACTGTGCAGCAGTCAGTTAGCTGGCTGACCACAGTGTATAATATGGTATGACTAATTGACTAGCTTAGATTGGTTCATATGTGGATGAGTAGAAATTAAAAAGTCAGTTACTTTGAGGTTCTTAGGTTCTCTCCTACCCACCGGACTGCCCACTGGACTTCAACTGGACTGCCTTCACGGATTCAGTACCACTCTCTGTTATGTTGTAGTTCTTCCGTTATCTTTTTTTAGTCGCTGGCTTTTAGTTAGTTTTATATCACACGTTAATAAAATCATCATCCATTCATTCATTAGTCCAGTGTAGAACTGTAGATCTACATTCTCTAGCCGACTCTGAAGCCGCTGCAGCATGGTGCATTTGTTATAAGTGAGTAATTATGATAGTGACATCTTGTGTTTAGTTAACTTAATGGAATTCACTTGCGTGGCTTGACCATCATGAAGAGTATTTTTAGGAGCATCAAAATGTTTTTAAAATTTTTTGTTAATCAGAAATGTGTTCTTCATGGGAGTTCTGGATCCTCGCAATTCAATGCAAGTGTGTGTTCGTCATTGCCCAACATCAGATATTACCAGTTGGCAGCATGCAAAAGATTTTGCCACTCAAAACAAGTCGAGGCTTTGTCGCTACGATATTGATCCGGATGACTATGGCAAACAGAGTTCTGACAGTTGGTCTGCGGATGGTCCTTGCCCAGGTCTTCCAGTTTTCCAGAGGCAAGTATTTTTTATTGCCACTTGCTACAAAATGATACAAGGTGTAAAATTTCTGACGTGCAACCGAAATGTGATGAACACTGCTGTACATGTTTCGCATGAAGCTGTGCATAGTGCTGCTTGTAATGTAGCCGATCTAATGTCTTTATTAGACTGTTTTAGGTGTGGCAAGGCTGTATGATAGTTAGGGCATTAGACTTGTGGTCAAGAGGTCAGACGTTTGACTTGACGCCGTTCCACTTTCATGCAATGACTCTGGGCAAGTTGTTGATATACATGTACCTCTGTCATCAAGCAGTATAATTTGGTCCAAAGTATCGAACAATGGGTAAAAGTTAGTAGGTACTTCCATACTAAATACGAGCACTGGGGCCATCGCTCTAGCTAGTAGCCAGCCACGGGTAATTTAATCGTAAATCTGATGGTAGGCTGCCATTACTTTCCACCGAGCTTCCCAGTGCTATTTGCACTGGGAAGGTAACTGCAGGCTCGTTGGAAAGTAATGGCAGCCTACCATCAGATTTACGATTAAATTACCCGTGGCTGGCTACTAGCTAGAGCGATGGCCCCAGTGCTTGTATTTAGTATGGAAGTACCTACTAACTTTTACCCATTGTTGATTGTTCGATACTTTGTAGTTGCTTTTTGTGGTGAATGATCTCTCATAACTGTACTTAGCTAACTGCATCAGCAATCTAATGCTGAATTTAACATGTTGCACGATGAATATATGTTCTGTTGTTGATGTTTGTGACCAGCATTTCTTTTCTGTCGCGTTGTATACCTGATCCGAGCCATCTGATCTTTGAACGTTTCAAATATATTCGCCGTTTTTTGGATATCACTGACTTGGACGATCTGTTCAGAAACTTTCTCGCTGACATTTATATAGCTTGGCGTGAACTTCTTGCCCTCTGTGGTATATCTGTTGGTAAGTGTTATATATTTTCTGTTGTACTAGTTTGTCAGTGGCTGGCATAAGGATATTTTGATTTATATGAACTTTGCAGTTTTTCCTTTCTGTGTACTATAATACTGTTTGGTGACTGTAGTTGTGAAATTAAGCTACATTCGTTTCTGGGTGTTATCATACATACACGTAATGGTGACTTATTGTCATTTCCTAAATAGCCGTATGCCATTCCATTTGTTAGTTAGAATTATGCTATTCAGAAGAAAAGACTTTTAGTGTTTATGCTGTATCGTGTCCCGATAACTTTAACATGTAACCATTAAACATTTGACATTTGACTGACTTTGATCTTTACCCAACTGGTCTCTGAGGCTTAGAGCTCAGTAAGTCATAATGCAGCCAAAATTGCCAGATGTAGAAATCACTCGCTCTCTCTTTTGTGAACTTTTTGATAAATACACAAACAGAAATATGCAGTGTTGATCTTTATTCATAAAAATTGTAACTGGAATGCAAAAAAACATGCAGCTTATCAGTTACAGGCTAGGCATTACGTATTTGTTGTCTGGCCAGATTGTTATATATGATGTCACACGATTGATATCAATACTATTAGCAATTAATTCTGATTCGTCATTAATTTGCACTGCTGTGATAATTGCCAGCACTTTCCATTGTACAGTACTTGTAGCCATTTACTTTGTGATCAGAGTGAGAGCAGCGTTGTGAATGACACTGTGAGAGGGTTGCTGTGTGTGTTGTAGTGATTGGATTTCTAATGGTGCTGATGATGCGCTTCCTGGCTGCCGTTATTGTGTGGCTTATTGTAATATTGGCAGCAGTCAGCAGTCTGGGTTCGTATATCTCTCTGTCAATGGTAGTCATCTGCTGTTTATTTTCAGTTCATTTTTCATCTGACTCAAGTTCTGTGTTCAAACTGAGTAACACAGCACACTTCTAGTGTGGTCTGTAGTCACGTGAAATATGTTTAACAACTGGATTTTTTTGTTTTTTACTTTTTCTGTTCTGTTATTTTGGTCAAAATGTTTGGCAAATGATGTCAGCATATGCTCTGTGTTTAGTTGTAACTTGGGGCTATTCATGCATCAAATCTGATCAAAACAAATTTGTATAGTGCCATCAGGAACTTTGCATTGTGTCAGTAGGGCTGTCTGCTTTTGATAAAACCATTTACAGACTGTAAATTTAGCCACTGGTAACAGCTGAAAGAAATGCAGACGTGCCATTGGTGCTTGTTTAAATTTGAGTTAGCAGGCAGTCATATTAATCTGAGTGCACTTTCCCATGCTATTGGTATTCTGCTAAAACTGCTCGTAGCACTTGTCGTCATGTTTATTAGCTATGATAGGCCTGTTCTGCTAAAACTACTCAGTTTATTAGCTCTGTGTAATTGCTCTGTGTTGGTTTTCACATCAGTTGGCACTGGATTTCTGTGGTGGACTTTCTACGGCGAGTACAAGCAGCGCACAGAATCCAATCATATTGAGGAGTTTCGAGTTCCATTGACCAGCATTGATATGGAGAGTGAAAAGGCATTTCTCATATTGTCCATCGTCGCTTCTGTTCTTACTGTAAGTGATGATTGCTTTTCTGCATAAGAATTACGACAATAAAATACATAAAATACAAAACAATGTACTGTATTGCATTATTGAGGTGTAAAACAGTGGTCTTATTTAATTTTAACAGTAATAAATCAAAAACTTAACAGTTAAAAATTGTGTATGCAGACTACACTGGTTAATTTCCACAACTAAAACAGCCATCAAAAATGTGATATTACTTCTGCAGCACACTGCTATAATGTCAGTGTGCACCTACAAAATATTACCTTTTTGACTTTTGCAACTGCACTTATGTGATCTTATGTATTTCATGGTTGATGCAGTGCATTAAACTGTAGAGTGAGTCTGATCATATATTGCTGTTTGTCATTTCAGGTGTTACTGCTGCTCATCCTGTTTGTACTGCGCAGTCGAATTTCTCTGGTTGTGGCGCTGTTCCGCGAGGCCGGCAAATGTCTGACGTCGGTTCCAATGCTGCTCATTCAACCACTGTGGACGTTTCTCATTCTTTCTGCATTCTTTGCTTACTGGTTCACTGTTCTCATTTTCATTGCTACCCTAGGTAAGATTTTCTTTTTGTACCATACTGCTAATAGGTGACATACTGTACTGGTTGTTACTATCATTCAAGTACAAACCATTGTCACTGAACTGCAGTTAGGTTGATAACTTTGTGACATTTTAGTTACTTTGGTTTCTGCATTGCTTTGTATTTTATGCAACTTGCTGATATTGCACTAAAATATAAGAATAAGCTCCACAAAATCTCTACTACATTGTTTTAAAATGTTTTACTTAAAATATGTTGAAACTGTGTTTAAAGTGTTATTTACAAAACACTGCTGCCATTGTTGCTGAAAAATATTAATGCGGATGTTCACTGAGAAATTTGGTATCAAACTTTTCACAGGCTACGAAATTTAGCCATCATATTTCCTGAACTATTATAAAACATGCACATATTCAATAGACTGTATAAAGCAAATTCACTTCGGTGGATATAGCGATGTTTATAATCTTTGACAGCGTGGCAGAATCTGTGTTCTGTACCGATGCATGTTTGCAATTTGTGTTCAGGAACTCCAGTTATTAACTACTCAAGAGGCTTTAAAGGTGTTGTTTATGAAACGACCGGATTTCCCAGACATTTCTGGTGGATACACTTCATTGGACTGATATGGACGTCGGAGTTCATTCTCGCCTGTCAGGAGTTTGTCATTGCCGGCACAGTTGCCGTTTGGTACTTCACCAGGTGAAATTTTGTTTATAAATTAATGAATGTAATGTAAGTCGGACAATTTATAAAGCGCGGTAGGCGGTATAAACTACTACAAGAGCGCTGTATATATGATAGTATAATGTAGTGTATTAGCTATTTAAGTTTGGTTCCAATCTTTGGACAAAGCTGGATCTTTGGACAAGGCTGGCGCTGAGGCACTACTTGGCTGGAGTATACAGCCACTACAGCACTCACTAAATGAATTAAATGGTTGCTGGCATTGACTGGAGAACTGATTACAGTTTTTATCGTGTGATGCTAAAGAAATGTTACCATTATCTAGCCATTTTGTTTCTCTTTCTGTCCGTCTGTATGCTTGTTACATTTGTGTGTTGAATTGACTAAATGTATTAGCAAACATTTTACACCACCTAGTAGCCACGTCATTCTAGTTGTCTTACACCAAACATTTCTGGGATATGGTATGACCGTCCATTATCTAGCTATATGTTGGAAATGATGCAAGATACACTCACACATAGTTGCATGAAAACAGTAATAAGAAATCGTGTATGATCTAGCGAACTGTGTCATTACTGGTGACCTTGAGTGATGTTTAAAGGTCATTTGAGCTAGTGGAAATTTTGCGTGAATGATGTCTCAAAAATACAGTATACTATCGTCTACTTTGAAATTTACAATGATGAGAAGTCATTTGAACTACTACTGCTACTGTTTGTATTCGAACTGAAGGACTGTGCAAGGTCATTTGTGGTCATGTCAGCTCCTGTTTCATAAACAAGTCACAGTTTGTCGGAAACAGTACAAAATAGAGTCATAGTTACTATGGAATACTGGCTGGAAGTCAGATGTGAATAGAGCCATTACAATAATTGTAAGGTTGCAGTAAACAGTGAACATTGATTTGTTTATGAGTTGGAACTGCTGCTTTCTTGTCAGTGCAAGTTACTGTTGCATAATATTTTTTCATGTGTGTGTGTGTGTGTGTGTGTGCTCATGATTTTGTGTTATTACACAACATCTTGCTGAGTGACTGTTTGTGTTCATTCAATCAGTCAAAACAAATTATTATAGCGCCATACGTCGCGAGAGAATCAGAGGCGCATAAGTGACAGAGACTAGGTCGAGTGTTCACGTTCACTGTGAGCAATGTCAAATAGCTTATTTTTTAGATTACGCCTAAAAGTGCTAAGAAGTTTGGCAGATCGACAGTTGTATGTCAGGGTGTTTCACACTGATGGGGGCACTGACACTGAAGGCTTTCGCCGACAATGCCAGCATCGTCCTCGGTACAGTCAGTAGCAGTTGTTCAGATGATCGTGATATCCATGCTGGTAGGTAGCCACGGTAGAAGTAGAGTAGGGTTTAACGTCCCACCAAACACATTATAGGTCATATCCGGGACGATTTTTACAGGTCAGATGACCAAACCAACAGTGTCAAGCACTGAAGGACAATAGTTGTTCAGTCCACCAGGTAAAGGGACAATCCCACCAGGCCAAACTTTCTTGTACGTAACACATTGGCGAATTGGCAACCAATGAAGTTGCCGACGTAACTCGGTGGCACTGGCAGAGCATGTAGCTTGGCACACTGTCCTGGCCAGTGACTTCTGTGCGACATGTAACCTGTGGAGGTTGCTCGCTGATGTGCCGTGTAATAGAGTGTTGGCGTATTCCAGCTGCGATGATACCATGCTGTGTGCAATCGTCTTGGCAGCATCAAATGTCAACAAAGGACAGATGTGTCGCAGTGCACTTATATAATACCTGCATCTGCATAGAACATGACGTGCCGGTCTAAGGTCAGAGCCGAGTCGAGTGTAACACCGAGCAGCTTGACAGTGTCGTGGAACGGAACTACTGTCCCTGCCGCATCAGTGCCACTTGCCACTGGAATCTTTTCACGCTGGGCCTTGGTGCCAAATAGGACTGCTTCCGTCTTGGCTGTGTTGAGAAGCATCCCATTTTCTAGGGACCATCGTGCGACATCCTCGACACACTCTGAGACTGCCTTAAAAGTCACGTCGGCACACAGTTGAACGGCCAACGTGCTGCAACAACTTCGCCAGCTGGTGATATGTACGTGGCGAACAGCAATGGACCAAGCACACTGCCCTGTGTTGTCAGAATATTGTTTTCAAACATTCACATTATTCTCTTTTGTTGCCAGTGTTTACAGTAATTGCTTAGTGAAGTTTGTGTTGTGCATGACAGAAACAAGAAGAGCCTGTCGTGTGTCATCTGTAAGGCAGTTTGTAGACTCAGTCTTCATCATCTCGGCTCCGTTGCTTTTGGATCACTGATTATCACTCTCATTAAGATTCCACGCTACATTCTCATGTACATTCAGAAAAAGTAAGCAAGCATTGTTTTCTCTCATTTTGTTTAAACTTCACTGCCAGCGACAGATGCCAGGTGCTTGACTTTTTATTGGGTGTAAATCTGCAGTTTTTCAGGTGCCATTTCCACATTTCAACCAGTTGATATGAAATTTGGTACACATAAACTGTGAAACAAATTGACACTGGCAGTAGGCAATTTTGAGTGGTATCAGTTTAGGGTGGCTTCGGATTAAAGAAGTGATTCTGTTTTTTTGTAGATTGTGTTGATTATTGCCTACTTAAAAAGCACACATCTACATGATCTTGGTGACAAAATACGTAGTTCAGTTGTTATTTTTTTTAAAGAAATTTTTAACATGGGTGTAATCATATAGCATCATAAATCAGTAATGTATGGCTGTATCGGCTTCAAACTTAGTAAATATTTTTTTTGTAGACATTGTAGTGCATGACAGTGTCACTGGCATCGACTTGGCCCATTATGAAAAACAGAGTTTTAATTGTAGTTAAGTTGGGCAAGTTCAGGTTGTTGACACGTATGTCACTAAGCAGTATAATTTGGTAGAGGTAAAAGGCCGGTGTACTGAATAAACTTCAAAGCAAATCCAGGTAGTAATATTTTTGAAGTTTTCGTGTTGTGACTGAACATTATTGAATATCATTGCTGTTGTTTCTTCATTTGTAACATTTTCTTGTTTGTTTCAGGTGTAAGGGTAGTGAGAGTGCATTTGCAAAATTTTGCCTGAAATGTTGCATCTGCTGCCTGTGGTGCCTCGAAAAATGCATGAAATATCTTAGCCAGAATGCATACACGATCATTGGCACGTATCATATTGCTTTTTATAATTATTACTTTACAATGATTGGCAGTTTAGCTTGGCTTATTATGCCCTGCCCCAATAGTGGAGGGGGCATTATAAATTGAGCAGTGGTGTCTGTCTATCCGTCTGTCTGTCCATCTGTCCCGTTCTTCGACTTAAATTGAGAACGGAAAGGCCTAAGAAGCCCAAAATTGGCAGGATGGTAGCCCATCCATGAACCTGTTTAGAGGTCAAAAGGTCAAGGTCATCAGGGCAATTAAAGCAAAAAAGTGGACTTAGAAAATTTTCGGACCAACAGTCTACAATGGAGATGCTCATTTACAAACAACCCTTAATCGTCATTGTAGCTCCATAAAAGTTGTATAGTGAAGAGGCAAAGTGGGGTCGGTGATTCCAAATATGTGGTTTCTACAGACCCCCCTACATATTGATTACGTGATACGGCACATGCACAGTGCTAAAATTAACTGTCAAAATGGCATATGCACGTTAGTTTTGCCATTTGCTGGTCAGACAATCAACCTAGAGGCACGAAGTTTGGTGTGTAGGATGCACAGATACAAAAAACAAATATTTTAGGGTCAAAATGGGCGTGGTCATGGTCACGTGGCCTACTTTTTAAATTTCGGGACCCCTCCATAACTTTTGAACGTTTTTCCTTTGTTACAAGGCCACGACGAGTACTAAGATGACAAATGACCCCAACAGTGGCGTGGTCAATGTCACGTGACCTACTTTTTTGAATTTCGGGACCCCTTTCATAACTTTTTAAAGGGTGAAGCTAGACACTTCGCTTTTTCCAGGCCCAAGCCCATCACACAAGTAATTGAATGAACCTATTTAGAGGTCAAGGGGTCAATAGGTCAAGGTCATCAGGCCAATTAATGCTCACACAGTAAATGCGCAATATTTTCCGAAAGGGAAGGCCTACGAACTTCAAACTTAGTATGCAGATGGAGTACGAAGACCCATATTACCGACAAGCACCATGACCTACAACGTCAGAGGTCAAGGTTGCAAGGTCACATGATGCGTCTGACAGGTATTGGCCGATAAGTCAAGAACGAAAAGGCACAGAAACACCAAAATTGGTAGAGGCCTGTGAAAAGTTGGGTTATTGCACTAAGGCATGGGCATACCGTGTCGGCCGCCGGCCACAAAACTTGTTGGTGTTGATCATCATAGTTGCACTACATTGGGTCTGGTTAGTACTGGGATGGGTACCTGTCTATGGGCAGGTAAACTGTGTCTTAGTATGTAACCAGCAGCCCAGCTCAACTCAGCCTGGCCATCCCTCCATGGGCAGATGCAGTGGGTACCAGCAAAAGCTGAAAGTAAACTGACACACTACACCATGCACCAACCCCATATCCATGGTCCCACAGTGTAGGCCGGTGTTTGACCATAGGGCTTGAAAAGGATTTTAGTCTTTACTTTTTTGCTATACCACCAACAAACTTGACATTTTTGTTTCACAATGACTTGGGTGAGCTGGTAGCTGATTTTCGTAATTTTAGTTTGCTGACAAGACAATTTATGTATGTATGTAAAATTTGTCGTGTGCAGCAATTGATGGCAAGAATTTCTGTAATGCAGCCGAGAAGGTAAGCTGACACATGCTGGTGTTGGTTGAAGTTATTAGTTTCTCAGTAAAAATACATAAAATAGTGGTGTGAGTAAGTAAATAAGTAACGATATTTATATCTGGTGCCGAAAAAGAAAACACAGTAGTCACTAGGCGCCGCAATCATGCAGCTACAAATACATGTAGATGAGATGTGTCTTAAGTGCCCATCAAAATTGTCCAAGGCTTATATCTGGATGTTGCAGATGTACTGGCAAACTGTGTCTTACATTCTACAAGTTTTATTAATGTTTTATGATGTGCTTGTAGTTACATTAGAAGTGAATTTTTGGTATCTGCTGTTTATTGTGTAAATGTTGTTTATGATAGATTGTAGCGTGGCGCTTCGGCGTGAGACACGCGTACACTAGTGCTTGGACTATTTTCCTGTTTTGTACCGTCTGTCGTATTTTTGCGATGCTTTGGACTTTCTACACTGTTGAGCTAGAAACTCGTGGTTGTCGTG
>Ga0209145_1000337_pt1 | contig 10117 bp, 3 predicted proteins | sample WorMetfiPIANOSA2_FD_187396 | JGI IMG/M metagenome (GOLD analysis project Ga0209145, IMG submission 187396) | Marine gutless worms symbiont microbial communities from Max Planck institute for Marine Microbiology, Germany - Olavius filocauda... | ecosystem: Host-associated > Annelida > Digestive... | reverse complement strand
GTCAGTAGTGAGCTTAATGCTGGCAGGTAAAGAGTTCCAGGCAGCTGGACCAGCATGACTGAAGCAACGTTCACCAAACTTCGTACGAGTGCAGCGTTAAATGAAAGCTGCTAGTACGTTACCTTTCTAAACACAAAATCACTGCTGTTCAAAACAGCTAAAATACTAACACAAACACAATCACCAGTGGTTACTGCCAGACTCGGAGAGACCAGTCCCTGCCAACTTTTGAGACTCTGGGACTATTGGTCCCCTTCAACTTTTGGGATCTGCTATCATCCAGAATGTTGAAAAATATGTAGATTTTAGTATAAATTTTCCAAATTTTCTCACAGGCTTTACCCAAGAATCCTGATCACCATAGATGCAATCACGATGGGGATTGGGACTAGAGTATTAGTAATCCCCCAGCAAACATCCACAGTCATTACTGAAATGAAAAATTCAAAAATTTTCTCCGACCCAGTGACCCTACCCTGTGACGATACCATCCACACACATCTTTACAATGGTGGTTGCATCACTGTAAGCTAATAAAAATACAATAAAAATGCAAACAATGAACCTGAGAAGAAACCATAACTTCCATCAGCTCCATAATGTTTCCTTCCCGACGAGACATCATACACACTCCCCAGTATAGCGAGATATACAGCCCTGATGTTGTCCGAGCCGTCATACGTCGCAAGATCCTCCTGAGAAATAACTACATCACTACTAGTTCTGACTACACTGTGCAAACTCGTGGACCGATCAGCATCGTTAAACCAATAAAGAGGACACACTGTTAGAAGACCGACGATGGCATCACGCTGCGATCTGAATGCCGGGAGTGTCAGGAAAGCGGATACAACGCCAACAAGAACAGAAGTCCGCCACACAACGCCCCACCAGCCCATCTAACAGTCACAGATCAGACTAAATTATGATAAATATATCCAACAAACAATTACAAACAAAATTCAACACTATTTAAAAACACAACAACCACGCCCACATTTTGTCACACCTTCGAGATTGCTAATCACCGAAACTAACGGAATCGCGTCACTCGCTACATCACAGCACTGAGCAATGCTGTGACACACCACACATTACTTGGAAAATTGAAATTAGGCCTACAACTTACAACTACCAGGGTACCTGCAAGCAGTAAGCACCAAGAATTTACGGAACAGAACTATAGTCTAGACAAGACGCCTAGCAATCGCAGAGAAACCAAGCTAGCTAATTAGCTCATCTGTCCCATTATCACCAGTCACCATTGTCACTGCATGTTCAACACTCCTACTCTTTTTTTACTCGAAACTCAAAAGGTGCCTTTTCCTGAAATCCTTCCCACCATAGACCCCACCCCTTCCATCGGACTGCCTTCACAGACTCTGGACTGCTCGATGGTTTTTTAAAAGTTTTTCCATTAACCTTTTAGTTTAATGGTTCGTGCAGTAGCCTATAGCCTAGACTAAACTGACTTCCTGTCGGTTTTTGGTTGCATACGTTAAACATTTGCACTCTCATTCAACTAAATGACGCACGTACTATTAATAATTATTATTTTAATAAAACGGTTGATGGCTATTAACGAATACCGTAGGTTGTGAAATTGTCGAAGCCGTCTTTCACTCACTGCAGTCACGTTGCAGTGTCGTCAACGGCATGACGTGATGATTGATGATACAATTCGTGGTGTGACGACTGACGAACAAAGAACAATAAAAACAGCAAAGTCCAGACTTCTTAGAAAGATTACACGAGGATGTGTAGACCCAACACTTGAGTGTATAGCCTATGTATTATGGCCTATGTAGCCTTGGCCGAGTAGTTCAAGCAGAGCGTGATGTACCCTTCCAGGAACGAGCTCGATCGATTCAGCCGCCTTGACACAGACTAAAGTAATTGATTAGTATAATTGTAATTTAGAGCAAGTAATTATAATTTTAGATTACAATCCATTGATATTAGTCCTTGGCTTTAAACAAAAAATCATATCCTTGTAAAATTGGTTGAGTCAGTTGGTTTCCCATAATGATATGCTTTTCAAGTGTTTATCAGTGGTTATAATAACTTATGAGAAAAAGACTTTAGTATGGGAACGGTTTCAGTATTTTGTATCCTACTAAAGCACTGTATTTGGCTGAACAGGCAGCACCTATTCCAATACTTAAGACTTGTCACTTACAGAGACGGCCATTCTCTTTGAAGGGCGTGCCACCCGATGATGACGATATAAGATCTTCTGTATACTGTAATGAGTCACCTGATACCATCCTCAATATAAACCAGACGTTGACTACTTGACTTTGTACAACCGGTTCTACTTCTACCCCATCATGCTCGAATATCTGACACTTCGCTTCCTACGCACTGGCTATTTTGAAATGCAATGCAAAATTATGCAAATAACTAACCACTGTCTGTGTACAGAACTTAAAAGTGAGACATGCAAAATTTGTCCTTAGCCTTGAGGGATTAATGCTTGTTCACTGTCAAGATCATCAGTAACTGCACTTGCACCACTTGATAGATCATATTGCATTGTTAGGCCTATGTGTCTTCCACAGTAAAATGGCTTTAACACGATAACAGCAGTAGCAAAGCAATGCATGAATTACGCCTATGTGACAATAATAAAACAATACGACATATCAATTTATCAACTTTGTAATCAAACATGTTTTAGTACAGAACCAACATTTTGTTAGCAACTGCATCCAGCTATTTACTGATTAAGTTAATTGGTTAAACTTGATTAACATCCACCACAACTACATTGGTGTTTAATGGCATCTGTAACAAACAGGTGATGTTGTACCCAAAGATGAAAGATTAACAGTTACAATGAACAATGTAATAACATCAAAAAACTAACAAAGCATACATTCATACTTTTGGGGATAATCTCATCAACTCGCTTGAAGGTCTCCTTAACTATTAGAGTGGTCTTTTTCCAGCCAATCACTGACAAACTAAGCTTACGACAACCAAGATAAAACACCAAGAACCAAGCAAACCAAACCTATATGGAACTAAATATCTACAGACATGAAATGGATCGGGTTTAACATAAAAACAAATCTACACAACTACACTGAACTAATATATTTCAAATCTGTTTCCAGACAATGCATAAATGTTGTAAACAGTATTAATTAAACAACAAATACAAACAGATCACGTCTATAATTATTATCATTATAATCATTATCAGTAGAGCAGACAATGGCTGATTAATGTTTTACTGATAAACATCCTAATTGTAATTCTCAGTGTCTGCAAATGTAATACATTCATCATTCACAAATTTAAGCAAACTAGCATAAAAGCAAAAATTATCAGCAACTCTTAGTTTATCAAAACTGTTAACTGTAGATTATCCAATAAAGCTATACAAAAATGCTCTTGACAGTTAGCACTCTTTTATCTGCTAAACTGCAGCCATCACTAAAATCACGATATGAAGTACAAATGATTTCATGAAAAAGCAGAAAAGATTCATGATAAAACAACAATATACACAGTATAAATGCAACCACTCTATACATTAATTAGTGGAGTAATGGATTTAGGTTAGTCAACAACAATCCACGGCGAAAATATGGAACACAACTTCAGCCACAGATGGGTGGTAACTGGAGTTGTACGTAGTCCCAGAAAATAAACTCGCAAACAGGCCACAAAGACACAGATAATTTGATCCAGATAATTTTATGTGGCATAAGTTGCAAGAATTACATGTATGTGCTATTTATGGCACTTCACTCAGCATTCACTAGAAAGCATTTTCTCACAATAGTCCAGCTTTTATGGATATAAGTTCAACTACTATCCATAAAAGCTGGACTATTGTGAGAAAACTGAAGTTCACTACAACTCCTGCCTGGATCCCACTTCTACAGCTTCGTCCCCAGACCTGTGTGAAGCCCTTCAATTGGCTACATTTACTTCTCACTGTCAAGAGATGTGGATACAACATTGCAGAGGTGTGCACTGTCTTTATGGAAAGTCTAAAATACACTAATCTAATAGCTAGGAAAACATGTTAACTAATCATCATCAACCTGGGACCAATATAGGCTCTCAGCACTGACAGGCACGCTACCGTGCTTGAACCATGGTCCGATAGATGCATGGACTACAACAGCAACGAAAATTGCATTACATCCAATCATTATTCATGAGGCCACCATGACTGACTGGGTTGTAAGCAGGCAGCACCAGATTTCATGTCAATTAAAAAACTGAATTTTGCATATTCTTCTGGGAAAATACAGAAAATTAACAAAGAAAATTAGATGGACACTGGCCTCCAATGCAGGCTCTTTACACACAAATTTTGAAATTTGGGCCTTTTGTACACCCTGAGAAATTGCAATTATCAAAAAGAGCCTCAGCTACGCTGCAGAATGTGTCAATAGGTTCTTAGTACAGCTTTGAGATTTGATGTAGATACATGGCTCATGTACAGTGTATGTGAATGGCACACTATCATATTAAAAATTTTAATTGAAAAAAAAAACACAATTTTTTTCAACTTAAAAATACATACCATATACTTTTTGCATACAAAATTTGAAATTCTGGCCTTTTATAGATCCTGAAAAATTACATCGACAAAAATCGCCCACCCAGCCACCCAAATTATCTCAATTTGATGCATCAGAATCTCAGCTTTACTGAGGAAAACGTGATTCGCATGGCAATAACCACATTCTAGTCAAGATCATGATTACCATTTTATGCACAACAAAGCATCTTGGATACGCTCTTCAGTTCTCCATTTCGTTAACAGTTTCCTCAATTATGCCATCATAACTGCATTCTTTATCTGCATCAATGGCAGGTACTGCGTCATTAGCTGGTGTTGGATTTTCAGTCTTGACATATGTTTCTGCATGACTGTTTGGTATATCTCTCAGTTCACCAGATGAAAGATGCTTCTTACGAAGGTGTACTATACAATTTTTATGACTGCTGTATGTCAATTTGCACACGCGACATTTCACCCTACCAGAGGACACTCTCTCTGTAAAACGGCCAAGGGCCTCTTTACCACACGACTTCACATGATTCTTATAACCCGAACTGAACATGAATGTGCGTCTGCAATTTGGACACGGTTTAACAAAACGCTTTGCTCCAAACTTCAGCTGTGATCTACACACAGAAGTATTTTTAACAGTATGTTTTCTAATACTGGATGATGATTCTGCAAGGGCTGCATTTGATTCATTATTTTCTGCGAGAAGCACTTCACTGTGTGCAGATCGAATATGTCTGTACACGTTTGAACGAAAATTCCATGAGCACTTACACACCGTGCACTGGAAATGACCATCTGAAGTCTTCACACAAAAATTAGTGATGCGATGTTGTTTTAGTGTCTGTGGAATTTCATTCAACTTGTCAGCATGCTGGACTCTAATGTGTTTGATTATACTCTGACTATAGCTACAGTAGCACAGACACACCTTGCACAGCCACCGACCATCTGTTGTTTTTTGGCTCAATTCTTTGATTGCCTCCAGTTTTGTATCATGCATTTTCTGCCCCTGACCATCTGCTGTTTTCTGGTTCAATTCTTTGGTTGCCTTTAGTTTTGTATTCTGCACTTTGCTCTGTTTTACTCTAACATGTGCTGTTTTTTTGCTCAATTCTTTCGCTATCTCTAATTTTATATCGTGCTCTGTGCTGTGTTTCGCTCTAATATGTTTATACAAGTCACCGCGATGAGCCGAGCAATGCTTACACAATGTGCACTTCCACCGACCACCTGATGTTTGCTCACAGAACTTAATCAAGTAACAGTGACCTTTACTTGTACGACGACGCTCAATGCCCGGGCGACGCTGAATGCCTGAGTGATGCTGAATTCCTGGGCGCTGCTGTACAGCTCGGCAAACTGCACGGTGACACAGGTACATAGCGATACTGGAAAATGACCGGGAGCACTTTGGACACGTTCTTGTACAACTGGCAGAAGCGAACACACCGCTTTGTGCTTGGTTTCCTTCCACTTTGACCGACGGGGATTCCATCTTTGTAGCGTGAATTTTTGCCAGCTGTTGAGCTGGCGAAGAATGCGTCTGCAGATGTTTCAGTAATTTTGATCTGGCATTCCAGTGTGAACCACACACACCACACTGGAAGTTGCCTGGTGTTATTCTCATACTACCAACATAGTCATGCCCAGGCTGTGCCTGCACATGCAGTCTATTATTAACAAGGACATGTGGCTCCATCATGTGTGCATTCACTGCACACTGGTCAGGGTCTGAAAATCCACACTGTGCACAGAAGAATATGTTGTTCCCATGAATCTTACGTACACCAACATTGGAGTCTGTTGTTTGGTGGCGTACTCTGCTTTCACGGCGACAAACAGCCTCATGACGCTGACAGTTATATTGATTAGAACATACTCTGTGGCAAAACTTGCATCTGGCAGCTGTTTTCTTTGGGTCTGAATATGGCAACTTTTTAGTAGGACTTGGTTGAGTTACAGCATCTTCAACTTTTGCATTGTGTGTGCCCACTGTTTTGTCATCATGTATTTCTGTTTCAGGTTCATCATTACAACACTTAAGCAATCTGCATAATGAAGAAGCCAAAACCTTACATTCATCAGTTGTAAATTTATGTTTTGTTCCACTTTCTGACTGATGAATCTTAGACTGATCCACACAAGTATCACTCGTGTTATGCTCTAAATTTACTGAAGAATGTTCCACGACATCCATCTGCTGTTTTCCATCGTGCACAGTGTTATCGAATTTAGGAACATCACATTCTACAGCACTAGATAATTTCTCTAACTGATCACCGGCAGCATTATCAGTTGGTTTTTCATCGTAACTTTCGTCTTTTAGCAGCTGTGTGTAACTGTCGTGAGTATCACGCCATTGCTGAAGAGCAGAAAGATGTTCGTTATAGATGTGTATCGCTGCTTCCTCCAACCCAACAAATTTGCCACTGCATAAATCACAGCACAGTGGTTTACCACCTACAGGTGATGAGAAGGAGCTGACAATGAACCGAATATCATCACTCCTATGTTTTTCACAGCAAGATTCAGAACTAGCAAGAGATGGACTTACATGGTTAGATTTCTCAGCAAGCTTCTTCTCAGTGGTGGCCTCATGAATAGCTGAAGACTTAGACTCTGTTCCAGTTACTGTGGCACTGTCTATAGTGATCTGATCTTTCCCTTCCTTTGACGCTTTACTTTTTCGATGTTTTTGCCCAATGTGACGCTTACACGCAGTCCTGTTTGTGGACTGAAATGAACACAACCCACAGCAGAATTTTACGTCTTTTAACGTTTGCAACTCTTTGTTACTTTTCTGCTTAGGTGTTCTTGGCAATGTTTTTCTGTTCTCTATAGCATCAGTTTTCTGAATGCTTTCATCAAGGACTTTAACAGGTTTGTTAGATGTTTGTTCATGAGGTTTGTTAGATCTTTGTTCATCTGCTGTCTGATTTTCATCAAGTGACTGACACTTTTTCTCATGTTCGGGTGATTCAGTTATGCAAACTTCGTTTAGTTTATCACACGGCAGAGTCACAAAATGATACCACTGGAATGGAGGCGGCAAAGGACATCTGGCACTTGCGATATGCTTGCACAGTGAGTCCTTGTCATGAAATTGTTCTCCACATGAACATGTTGCCAAGTGTTCGATGTGGCAGTGTATTTTTAAACGAACTGGGCATGTAAATGACTCCAGGCACCATCCACAGTAGAGCTCTGAGCCAAACAGATATATGGTTGAGTCCTCTTCATGAATATCAATATCACTTGATGCATTATCTGCAATCTTTTGTAGTTCCATATGGCTCATTCAACCTGCCAATGTCAACAAAAATATAACTTTTGAGTCTCTGACACACTATCAATATCATAAACAAATCACACATTTTGCATACGATTACGAACATGCAATTTTGTGCAACCCATTAACAGCAGTTTATCTACACTCCTTAGAGGTGTCTTGACCCCTTAGCTTTGGATGACACCCTTATCAGACACTAAAACCACTTCCTTTAACAGTACACCTGTAGTATTCTGTATTGACTTTTTCACACAGAAGTCAACTCAACACAAGTCAACTGGTTACAAGAAGTGGACAAGCCGCAAGCCAATTTGTTAAAGCCAGGTACTTGGTATAGCGCCACTTAACATGCGAAGCATGTGCCAGCGGCGCTTTACAACAGTGGAAGTGGTGTCTGATCGGTACTGGCTATAGCAGCCTGGTGTGGCGCAAGTTAAGCAGCGCCCATAGCCCGCGTAACGGACTCTGGACCCGCAGATGCTGCCAGCAGGCATATTACGCCCCGACCAACCATGCTAGCACACAGCAGTTTAACTGTCTGAATTCAACTCAGAATATGATCATGCCAAAACAGTCCAAGCAGTGTCGAGCATTGAAGTTTTGTACTAGTTAACTGCTGAATACTGACTCAGAAATCACAGAGCTCAGCTAGTTCTAAGTCACAGCTTTAGTTCTTCCCAAGTCACACAGGCTCTAATGATGGCAATGACCTTTGACCTCCATTTCCATAGCCCTCAGCTAGACACCAGCCAAAGCTGCAAGTCCACGGACGGGGCCAGTGTGTCATGTGCCTATTTAGCTCCCAGCTTGCACCAGTACCACTTTTCACTTTATACTGCTTGGTGACATTGGCACGGTCTACAGGCAACTTGCCACAGAACCAACTCGCCACAAATTGAACCAACTCGCCACACAGCTAGAGGCAACTTGCCATGCATACAAAATGTCAACTCGCCACAAGTTAAGCAACTCGCCACACAACGAATATCACCTCGTATAACATAAAGTTCAGAGTGTATTCTGTATAGAATACATAAGGCAGTCAGCAGTGTTTGAATTGTCAAAAAGAGCTGGGGTCAATGGCAAGACTGAAGAGACTGGGGTTAGAACAGCCTCCCAGGGTATCAGTTAAGTGAAGCTACTGGGTTTTGCTAACAATAAATAATTATATACTTGTGACGAGTTGGCTCAACGTGTGGCGAAGTGACCTATCATCTACATGGCGAGTTGGTTCTGTGGCGAGTTGGATGCATGCCCATTGGCACATGTGAACAACTTGCCCATGGAAGTTACATGATAGTGGAAGGGCTGGGAGTCGAAAGTCATATGCCCTACAGGCGATGCAGGCAATGTGGGCAAAGCAGGCGACAAAATTACTCAGGACGCAGCGGCGTGGCAGTGTGGTAAGAGGAAGCGAGTATAATTTTCCATGTTCAATCTTTCCAGTCATGTTAGATGTTCTCGTGTTACTGTGCACATACGTGCAGTGCACAGTGTGAATTTTGCATCTATATTTCACGTGTTTTGGACATCTGTTTTTAATGGATTCGTATTGAACATTTTAAGTAGATTCATATGAAATTTTTTGGTACTTGTCTGTTAATTTACTCAAATTAACCCTAACCCTCGGGTGAATTAACGGACAAGCACCAATTTTTTTGAGTTGGAATATAACAGTCATGTTCCATTTCAGCTCTTTTAAATTACAAGATTTCAAATGATTCTGTTGGTGCTTTTTATGTTTTAGTGGATTTATATTACAGACTTCTGCGCTGGACTATAACATAAGTATGTTCAGTTTCAGTGTTTTATATTAGGCCTACATGTTTTCGAATGGTAGTTGGTGTTATTTTGCTTATGTGTACTGTCGGTAAAACGCGTTAAAATCAACAGGTGTCAACTGCAGTAAGCAACATCATGATGGGCGACTCATTGCACTACACTACACACGTCATGGTGACTGCCACACCAACGTTAAGCCTGATTATGCCTACCGCCTGACCCGATCAATCAATCAATCAATCAATGTATATTTACGTGCCGGTTTCTATAATAAAAAAAATCCAGAATCAGTGGCACGATCAAAGATCAAAGCGTACGCTGCCGCCGTATCCTCAGTAATTCCGTCGCCCACATTGCCCACGTCGTCTGCATACAGCCGTAGACCTGGTCTGGCCAACACTGCCGACTAGGCTTGTTAAGATCGCCCGTTTTTTAAGATCGATTAATCGCCATGAAAAAGATCGATTAATCGGACTCGCCAGGGAAGCGTCCCCTGAAGCATCCAG
>Ga0209145_1000336_pt1 | contig 10130 bp, 9 predicted proteins | sample WorMetfiPIANOSA2_FD_187396 | JGI IMG/M metagenome (GOLD analysis project Ga0209145, IMG submission 187396) | Marine gutless worms symbiont microbial communities from Max Planck institute for Marine Microbiology, Germany - Olavius filocauda... | ecosystem: Host-associated > Annelida > Digestive... | reverse complement strand
GTGCTGATCAGCAGGAAAAATAGCCCAAATGCCTAGATAAAACTTTTATCTAGGCATTTGGGCTATTTTTCCTGCTCATGGCATAACGGATTTGAACATTTAGTATGCTTAACCAGTCGTAAATCAGTCTATGTTCATCTTCTTTCTCTTTGCTCATCCTCATTGTAAAAGGTCACCTAATAGCAGGGTGACTTACTGAGTGAGTGAGTAGAGTTTTTGTCCAACTCGACACATAATAAATCATTTCCGGGAAAGGATAGAAGGAGCATGACAAGCTCAACTTGGTGTAGGCAGAACCAAGTAACCAAAAATACTGCAGCACATCATTTTGCCGTCATTTTAATTTGTCGTTAAATTATGCAGTTTGTGTATAGGTGCAGTGTGATGTCTTTCAGCAATAACATACATGGCATCATTCTGCTAACTTTTATTAAAGTGTATGAAAGTGAATGCTGAAAATGTAACAACAAGCTGCAATGTTTCAGAAGTGCAGTCAGCTTCGTTGATCAGCCTGTTATAGTGGCTTGTGTATGTTCAGCAGCTGCTGAAGATGGCTGAGCAGTCGGGACATGCGTCTGGTGTGACAATTACAGTCACACTGCTGAACATAAGAAATCTGGTCAGTATATTCTGGATAAAGGTTAATTGCCAGTTTTTAATCATAAGACTTTTGTCTTATGCACTGAGCATTTGTAGCAGATCACGTAATATACTAATACTTTTTCTGCATCTGCTCTGCTAATTGGAACTTACTGCCGATGACTGTTCATGACGTTTCTATTTCAGTGAACAGTTTCGGTTCACATTTGAAAGCTGAATTGTTTCACCGAGCTTATGGGACTCCTTTAGCACTTCTGTGACAGTTATCTGTAAGAAGACTGCATGAACACAAGTGTTCTTACTTACTTGCTTACTTACTTACTTACTTACTTACTTACTTACTTACTTACTTACTTACTTACTTACTTATTTCAACATGAAATGAGATGTTTGACTGTGTTTTGTTACAGAAAGGACAGAAAAGTGATGTTGTAAGCGTTCTGGTGAGGCTGGAGTTTGGTGAACGCAATATTGGTGAGTCGGCGAAGGTGGAATGCTCGGCCGACCAGGAATCTGAAGTTAATTACTCGACAACGTTACCGGTCTCATCTGAAGATGCTCTTGTGATTGATGAACTGGCGAGCAAGCCACTGCTGTGTATGCTTACTCTTTCACATTATTTGCTGTACTCCGGGTGCTTATAGTGACAGCATTTTTAACCTTGGCTGTTTGTCAGTTTGTAAAAATGTACAATAACAACAGATTGATATTTCCTGCTTTCAACACAGCGGATTAAGTGGATATGTCATTTGCTCTTACGTGAGGATAATTTGGTAGAAGAAATCAATCATTCACAGCGCCACTGTCATTCTGTTTAGTGTTTAGACTAGTTACTAGTTACTGTTATTAATCTTCCCTCACACACGCCATTGCCAGTTTAAAGTCCATCCTTCTAGGTGAACGTGGGTTAGACGGTTCCGCTTGAATGTCCCTCTCCATACTCCTGTTTAACACTATCCCCATGTCCTTTTCAGTCAGGAGAAGAGATGGTGGTGAAGAAAGAGGAGTGCACAGAAAGTGCATTCCATGGGGGTAATTGGTGCAGAGATTTTGAAGTCGGATGCCCTTCCTCTCATCAGCCAGTGCTAAAGACATCCACTGGACCTCATCCTGTCTTCAACCACCAACACAGACTCCTGAGAGAAGGGACATCGCTTCCTCTTAAGTCAGTTAATTAGATTTTGGGTAATCCAGGATTTTGTCACTTTGTTTAAGATTGACAGTGTGAAATACCGCATTACCAGTAAGTATATGGTAATTTTTATCACCAGATGGCGCCACTCAACAATACAAAGTTGTGCATTGAGACTAACGTGATGCTGATGATTGACCAGTAGGTGCGTGGTATAGTCATCCTTGGCAGTGGTTTGCACTCCTGAATGCTTTCTAGTTATTGATTCTTTGTCTGTTTATTACTACTATGTCTTGTTTGTCTTGTAGTTACTTTGGTCGAAGTTTTGCCAAAAGATAAGAAGAAAAAAGAGGAAGAGAAATCTGCCATACTTGGCCAGTGCTCAGTTGACTTACTTCCTATTCTGACAGGTATCGAATTTCTGTCATGTTTATGATATTTATGTATTGGATCAACTGTGATATGTAAATAATAATAATAATAATAATATAATAATATAAAATAATAATAATAAATAAATAAATAATAATAATAGTAATAAAAATAAAAACTAATTAGTTAAGTCTTTACTAATTTTTTTCTCTCACCTTCGGTATCTCTAATGCCTTGGGCCTAAAATAGTAATATAATAATATTAATCATCATCATCACATTTATAGAGTGCCATATGCAAACTACAGAAGAGCTGATTTGACTTGAAAATTGATGATTTTCTTCATTAATGCATTTTGGCTCTGGGACTGCAGAAATCTTAAAACAGTTTTAAAGTTTTTAAAGTGATTTGTGGAAAAAGAACTTAGTGGTTCTGTGCAGAAATTTGTCTGTAATATGTTGGCCAGTTACATCTCTGTAATAATGAAACCAGTCCATGGTTACAATTCCCATATAGACAGCGGACAAGGAGTCAATGTCAAGCCCAAGGACAAATTTTGTCCTTAAGATGAAAGCCAAGGACACTGTCAAGCAAAAGTGTAAGGACTGATGGTTGAATCTGACCATTACCAAACCCGGATTTGCATACTATACAGCAAATGTTTACATTACAATGAGAAATTTAACTACCTTACATTGTAACATGTGACTTGTTACGTTGTGTAATGTTCTGTACCAGGTGAAGTTAATATGAAGCTAACTGTTCTTATCTGTTCAGTACCGGGCTCACCACTTGAAGCCTTGTCTCCGGACCAACCGAAGGTTTGCTGTTGTTTCTACTTTTTGAAACTTGTTTACAACACGGATAATATTTATGTTAATGTTTTTTTTATATTGTGCGGTGCTGATAGAAGAAGAAGAAGATTTCCATATACATGTAGACAGCAAGGTCCGTTGCAAGGGAGCTCATCCTCTTTGTGGCACTTTGAGCTGGTGAGGGTTTGACCCAATTTAGCCAGTATACGACCCAAGTCAGCTAGATGGCCAGCCCCATTAACAGCCAGTGCCTTCAACTGACTGTAGGCCAATATGCCCGCAGTCCTAGTAATAGGGCGGCCTACGGTTATGTTTTCTGTTTTATTGGTTGGTTGATATTTGTTAACAAGAGTAGCAAAAGTTGTGGATGAATATTAATAAAATTTTGTGACGGGTCAGACCTTACACCAAGAAAGGATCAATTAGACTTAGAGGTGATCTGCATTCAGATCTATGATTTTTCACTTTCCTTAGCATTGCAAACTAAGCAACATGCTTCTGATGCAGACTGCCAAATGGTTCAAATGAGGTCACACTGCTGTCATGGCAACCTGACCTCAATTTAGCCAGTCAAATGCCTGCATCACTGTAGAGTGCAAATAAGGTTTGTGCTCCAGTGAGTGCTATTTGCTATTTGTTTCCTTCAGTGCTTTGACACTTTTGGTTAGACATGGGGTGCTGATACCATGTCGGTAAAACAAAAGACGATCAAACCACTGGGTTTTCCTGTAGTGCGTTGACATTGTAGGTTGAGTGGCAGGAAGGACATCCGGCTCATAAAATCCAGTGGTTGTTCCAGTAAAGCCCGGTTTCCACTACCCGAGTTGACGGCCCGAGTTGACGGGCGCCCGGTTTCCACTAGCCGAGTTGACGGGCGGTGTTAACGGCTCGTGTTGACGGGTAATGGAAACCGGTCACCCGTCAACTCGGGCCGTTAACTCGGGTCGTCAACTCGGCTAGTGGAAACTGGGCTTAAGTCTCTCCTTTGTGAGAGCACCGGCTGACCCAGATGTACCTGGAAAACGAGCCGTAAAACGGCGTGTATATGAGTGCTATTTCAGTTGTTAATGCTTCCTTTGCAATCGATGTGTTGTCAGCCGGAAATGGATATTCAGTTGACGTCGGTGGAGCCAGTGTTGTCGGTGTCGCAACTACAGAACTGCAACTTCGCGTCAGTAACGACTGGTTCCATGTTTGCATCTCCTGATTCCTGGACGATGGCCAACGCCGCCGGCTATAATTATGTTGCTGCTATGTCGCTACCCATCTCTGCTGATGTAAAAGAATTTTGACTACTTTTTAACCTTGGCTATCAATCAGTCAGTCAATCAATAAGAAAACAAAAGCAGAAAAACCCACTGACTATAGTCGCATGTCCGTTAAGGCAGTCCCAGTGATGCAGTCCGGGGGTCACGTGGGGTAACAAGCATTATACCACTGCTACATGTACTGTGTTCAGAAAAAAACACCCACTTACGTTTTCAATTATAACTCCAGCATTCCTTGGTCGATTTTTATACTTTTTGTACAGTGGAAACAGGAATGAATACTCAACATAGAAGTTGACAAAATTTACAACATCACCCTAACTGTGTCTCCACTCTACCTAAAACAAAAGCAGCATATTTTGAGACGACTGTGGCTGACCACTTCCTGCAGTGCATTCAATCAAACTGGTTGTTTGCAACTTTCACAGAAAATTGTCTAATGTTCTAATGTTCACCTTTTAATTTTTTTTTTAAATGTGGAAAATTTTATATCAGTCTTCTGACAGAAAATCATTCATATTTTCGTAGGTTTTGATCAATATTTGATCTTCAAAACTCAATAGGCTATATTTAATGTCGTACGAACGGTATGATGTGTCGCATTTATGACGTCATCAAGGAATCAAATAAGTATGGTATGGTATGGTATAGTAGGGTTTAACGTCCCCATCGACACATTATAGGTCATTTCAGAGACGAAATCAAATAAGTATATTGTACAGTATTCATTCCTGTTTCGATTGGTACAAAAAGTATTAAAATTGACCAAGAAACGCCAGAGTTATAATTGAAAATATAAGTGGGTGTTTTTTTCTGAACACAGTGTACATAAACTTACCGTTATAATACCATTGCTATTTGATGCAAATTACCGTTATATCACTGTTTTCTACAGTAGATTCCGTTATAAACTGCATAAAATGGGATGCATAACGTTTCCTTGCTTAACAATGTGTAGGTCAATCAAGAGCTTCCAACTACCATTGTGTCTCGCAGAGCTGATGAAATTCGAAAAAATAGTGCAGAATATTGTTTCTGCAAAGTCAAAGATGGCTGTATTAGTGGATGAATCTACAAAAAAACAGTAAACCTCCATGAAAACATATTATTATGTAAATCACTAAAACGGTAAATATACGTGACAGAAAAAGTTAATAAGGTTTTACCGTTACCCAACTGCTAATTTTAGGACTACACCAGTGGGCAATCCAGTGGATTGGAGAGGATATATGGTGGGACGGATTTGTGGAAAAGATGTGTTTTGAGTTAGGAGTGAAAGAGAGTGCGAGTGACGGATGGTGGGAGTGGTGATGATGGAACAGGTGAGTCTAGGTGAGTACAATGAGAAGAGTAGGAAGAAGAATGACTAGGATGAGGCTGACGGAATGAAGCAGGAACTTATACTGCATTTTTCGCTGCAGATTCTGTGAAATTATTAGCAATCTAAACATTTATAATACATAACACTGATCCGTTTACGTCAGATACAGCAGACTGTATTCACATGACAGCCTGTTGATAGTTACTTGTGTTTACTATTGGTAACAGAAGGAGAACATGACCGTATTTTCCGGCGGTCAGCTGAGACCAGCGACGGACAAGGAGGTGACAAATAGACGGCGCAAGTGGGCGATGCCTGGCAGTGCACAGGGCGGAGCAGGCTATATTGGTGATAAGTGAGTACATACAGATCTATGCTGTTATTCTGCGATTACTTTTGCAAAGGGGTCATGTATTTGCTCATAGATTGAGAATTCGAATTTTCCGAATTTTAGAAATTCTTAAAATTCACGAATTTTTCCGAATTTTAAAATACCAATGAATTTTAAAAATAAAATTCGTTTAGCTGACATTATTTGCCAAATCTACCCTGCAAGCATAAAAGTGTCAAGTTCTTTGTCGATTTATAGCATTAAACTCAACAATATAGTGAGTATATTATAATCAACACTCAACAATTAAGCGGCTAGGGAGTACAACAGTCTATCGAATTTTTACGAATTTTTACGAATTTTAATTTTTTTTAGTAAAATTCGCGAATTTTAACAAATTTTAAAACCCATGGTCACGAATTCTCAGTGTATGTATTTACTCACGCCGATGAGAGTCGCGGGAGTATAGCGTTCATCCACATCTGTCATTCTGTCTGTCTGTCATTCTGTCTGTCTGTGTGTCTGTGTCTGTTTGTCTGCACGATAGAACCAAAACGGCTGAAACTACAATTATCAGACTTGCCACACGGATAATCCGTCATGAGTGCTGGCTACCCATTTAATATTAGGTCAAAAGGTCAAGGTCACAGGGTCACAGAGTGCAAATATCGAGTGGCAGGCGTGAGTTTGCACTTTGTTGAGTGGCCAATGTCTAGTTTGTGAGCAGTTTTGAGAAGAAACTTAAAGTTCACTTTTATAGCCAGGCATTTTTCATCGAGTTGTTACATTTTAGCTTTTAGTTTTAACTTGTAATGTCTCAGTTTTTATTGTAATGCAGTGTGCTGGTACTGCTGGACTTCTATAAGCGTGGCATTATCAAACTTTCACTGTATGTATGGGGATGTATGTAGGATTATTTAAGAAGGTATTAACTTTTTTATGGAACTTTTGGAACGGAAAGAACAAACAGTTGAATGAGTTAGTGAGTGAGTAGAGTTTAGCGACACGTAATGGAGACGAGCAAGAAACAATCAATTAGATTTTGGGGTGGAACAGTTTCATGTCTGATAATTCTGTCAGTTTGCAATATATTTTGCAGGAGTTTTCTAATGTTGCGGAGGGAACATTCAAAGTTGATCATCTAGTTAAATTGTGTCCGTGCTTGAAATTTAGTAGCAGTTTTTATGGGATCGCTTTTCGTTCTTCATCGGCGTAGGTCTGTTGTTCAAAGAGTGCTATGCACAGGTGGTCATACAGGACGGTCCAGACACCCAAGATTTGACCAAGGGGTGTCCCATAGGTGACAGCCCGCTATCGCAAATGGCCGCTATTACCATGTAATGTATAAACTTCTGTATCCTAGCATTAGGGTCAGGATAGCGCCTCCTGTATCGGTTAGGGTCAGGACTAGGGTTAATGTTAGTTTTAGTTTGCGCATACTGTTCTGCATGTGCGTATCTTTGCGATAGCGGACCTTTTCGATAGTGGACCTGAATCGTCCCATGGTAGGACATCCAAAGATTTAACCAAATTATCAGTAATTCCCATAGAATTATTGTTAATTTGCGTACTGTGTCAATTCAGAATTCCAGTTGTGATATAAATTTGTGGTTGATTGTGGATTTTGTGTCACCAAAGGCATGATTTTTCAGCTTAAAATGCACCATAAAGCGTTTGATGATAACCTTTATTCGCCATCAGAGCATGTAAAAGAACTTAACTACATCTTAACTAAAGTTGATACAAATGTTGATTCAAATTTCAAGTTGGGCGGTCGGGCTACACAAAACCCGCTGGTGAAGCTCACAGCGCACCCCCGGCCCCCTAGCTGGTGGGGCCCCAGATGGGGAAGGAAGGGAGGGGAAGGAACGGATTGCAAACAGATTGCCGCCATTGGTGCTGTGTGAATGTATGGCAGACTGCTGTCGTCAGACTCAGTAGAAGAAGAGAACGGAGACTTGCGGAGTAAGGACGACCAAGAGCATCGACAGTTCGTGGAGCGTGAGAAGCTTCGTGTCATGTGGAACAGCGAGCGCCGATGTTACTTTGACAGTAATGGTGTGAAAAGGTCGCAACTTTCACTTCACTGTAATCACTTTATGCTGCTTTGAAGGTAGTCCCAGTGGTGTAGCCCGGGATCACACGGGGTAACAGCATTATACCACTGGTATATAAATAAAATTACCATTATACCGCTGCTTTGTACAGTATTTTTTGTTATTTCAATGTACAAAATGGGATGCATAACGTTGTCTTGTTTAAAAATGTGTAGGTCAGTCAAGAGCTTCCAACTATCATTGTGTCTCACAGAGCTGATGAAATTCGAAATATAGCTAATGTTTCGTGTTTTTCTTATTCTTTTCTTATTAAGGACAGATTCTTTTTCCAATTACTAGATGGCAGCACTGTACGTTTTGCAGAATACGGTGGTTATTTCAAGCATTCATGTTTTGCTAAAGTATACATGATTGGTGCTTCAAGCCTTTAGTGACTGTTTAGGCTTAGAATCAGCCCCTCATAAATACTTTTACATACTTACTTACTTACTTACTTACCCGGCGATAGGCAGCGATATTGGTATAAAACCTGTACGTGATGGAATACGTATGCGCCGTTTTAACGGCAATTTTCCCCAGTGACCCTACCCCCTAACCTCCACTTGTCCTCATCTGAACAGTGATGTTGGTCTGGAGGAAGGGGAATATTAACAGAACTGTGTCTGTGCTATAGTATTGTATAGCATTTCAGCAATGCACATTGCACAGTCATAATGAGTAGTTCTTTCAGGTTGGTCTACTGGATCGGGCTTTGGGCCTAACTCTCAGTCCTCCAAGCACCTCTGTATCTTTGGACTTTATGGTGCTATGTAAGTGTTTTTTAATTATACTTACTTCACTTTACCTTGTAGAGAGCTTGGCCTGGTGGGATTGGCCCTTACCTAGTGGACTGACCAACTATTGTCCTTCAGTGCTTGACACTGTTGGTTGGGTCATCTGATCCGTAAAAATCCTCCCCAATATGACCTATAATGTGTTTGGTGGGACGTTAAACCCTACTCTACCTACCTTCCCAGTGACCCTGGGTTAGCCGGTTCCCCCTTGATGTCCCTCTCCATACATCCTTTTTAACACCATCCCCCATGTCCTGAGTCAGAAGGAGGAGAAGGGAAGAAGAAGAGAAGATGGCGAAGGAAGAGGAGTGGAGGAAAAGTACATTTCATGAGGGGTAATCGGTGCAGAGTTTTTGAGACGGGATGCTCTTCGTGTCGCCAACCAGTGCTGAAAACGTTCACTGGACCTCATCCTTACTCCACATACCAACAGACTCCGAAGTCAAGGAACTTCAGTTCCTTCTACCACTGCTCTCAGACGTCATATGTATGTGTGTCTAGAATAAGGAATGAAGTGATCAGTGGTGTATTGTGTATTGACGTAATAAAGGACGTATTACATCTGTTTGTCGAATATTTGTCTTCAACATGAATAGTTGTTAGGCCTACCTATGCTGACTATGTCGGTCGGCGTGGGTAAGACGTTCAAGGCCTTCTGTTTGTCTGTCTGTCTGTTTGTTTGTTTGTTTTTTTGTCCGCAGCATATATCAAAAACGAATGATCCCAAAGTTGTCAGAGTTGGTATAGGGAATGACTTTGGGATATCCTAGAAGTGACGTGGTTTTGGGGTTGAAAGGTCAAAGGTTAAGGTTAGGGTTGGGATTGGGTTAGGGTACAGAAATACGGCATGGGTTCGAACTCTGTGAGTGCTTTCTAGTTTTTGTTGTTGTGTCTGTTGTTGATATTTTAATAGTTGTTACAACACTTTAAAAACTGGGCAAAATAACACTGATTGCTTTGAATGATATGAAACTGCTGCAGCCTTCGGGACAAAATTGCAAAATATCGTTACTGGCCACTTGAAGTGTTCCGGATGGCGTCTGCAGTGCCAGCAGGAAAAGGCGGAGCTAAAGCAAAAGTATGTTAACTCGTTTATTGGAACATTAGAATTTTGACAATAATTTGTTGAATCTCACGAGTGGTCGTCAGTTACACCGTTTTATGGTCTAGAAAATGTTTTTTTTTAGAAAAATACAATATAGAGCTGTTTAGTGTTCCGAGAAGAAGAAATTCCGCAATTTTACAGCGTAAGGTAGGTTTTATGAAAGTTTGCTTTAACGATCATAAAATTGACTGTGTTCTCATTTAGTTAGTTACTTACTTAGTTACTTACTTACTTACTTACTTACTTACTTACTTACTTACTTACTTACTTACTTACTTACTTACTTACTTACTTA